>PVMK01156404.1_pt1 | contig 50186 bp, 48 predicted proteins | sample 1853481 | NCBI WGS metagenome assembly PVMK01 (sample SAMN08533507, study PRJNA380276) | Marine sediment metagenome, whole genome shotgun sequencing project.
TCAGCGTCATAGCAATCACTTCCAGTATTCCAGCCCAGGCCGACGGCGCCGGCGCATTTCTCGGTGGCATCGCAGTGTCACATATAGTCCGTAACTCGCGTGATCGTAGAGACTACGAGGAGGACCAGGCTTACTATGCTCAACAACAGGCCGAGGCCGCCCAGTCTCAGGCCGCTTCGCAGCAGAGCCCTCAACAGAGGATTGCCCAGCTGGATAAACTGGCAGCAGGCGGTTACATCACGCCGGAAGAATACAAGGCAAAAAAACAATCCATTCTCGACGAAATGTAACAGAACTTTGAAGATTACCGGGCCCGTCAAGCAGGGCCCGAACCAAGTGCCGGCCTGGTTTACCTCGCCGGCATTTTTATTACACCAGCTGGAAGGGCGCTATTGGACATGCCGGTAGCGAGAATCCTGTCAGGCGCACGCACGGCCATCGCCGTATCGCTCGTTCCCGCGAGCGTGGCTGGCGGGGTCTGGGCGGCACTGTGGGCAATGAACTCAGGTATCGACGCCGCGATGGTCGTGTTTCCCATCAGCCTGGCCAGCCTCGTGCTGGTGGCAGTGATGGAGCGCATTCTTCCCTACCGGCGTGAATGGAACCGTTCCCATGGCGACCTGCGCACGGATGCGCTCTATTATCTGACGCAGGTCCTGGTTGGCGGTTTGCTCACGCCCGTGCTCGGGATGCTCACGATCATCATCGGCGGTTGGCTGTCAGCGCGAGTGGGTGGTTCGCTGTGGCCCTATGGCTGGCCTATCCTTGCGCAGGTTTTGCTCGCCACCATCGTGAGGGAGTTTTTCGATTACTGGGCGCACCGCAGCATGCATGAAGTTGACTGGTTATGGCGTTTTCACGCTACCCACCACAGCGCTCCACGTGTCTACTGGCTTAATGCCACGCGGGCCCACCCCGTGGAAATCGCCTATCGTTTCAGTTTTGTCTGGGTTTTACCCCTGGCCATGCTGGGCGTACCCAAACAAGTGCTGGCACTGGCTACCGTGGCGGCGGTCGTGGCCGATGCCTTCCAGCACGCGAACATCGCGATCCGGCTCGGGCCGCTGAACTGGATTTTCAGTATTGGCAACCTGCACCGCTGGCACCACTCGCGCGAGCGCCGTGAATCCGATACGAACTACGGCAATGTCTACATATTCTGGGACGCGGTCTTTGGTACGCGCTACCTGCCGAAGGACCGCGAACCCCCTGAGCAGGTTGGAATTGGTGGAATGGATACCTTCCCGGTGAGTTTTTTCGCTCAGTGGCTCTCACCCTTTCGCTGGGCACAGATCCGGCGCGACAGTTCCCGCCCCGAGCAGAACGACGGCGGGTACTGATAAATTAACTCAGGCTAAACGCGCCGATTACCAGCCCTTGCCCATCAATTTGCATTTGAAATGATGCCGTCCATGTATTTCTGCCACTGGTCATTGGGTTCCCAGACCGCGTTAAGGTCCCTGGCGGCGGCGGCTTTTTGCACTTGTTCTACTTTTACCCGATAGAGATAAGTCATGGCCGAGGCGCGGAAGTTCGCCTGGCACTGCACCAGCACTTTGTCCGCCTTGTGTTCGGTCATGGCGCTGCTGAATAGTTCAAAGTCTGCGTTCTGTGGATTGGTCCAAACAACGGGAATGTTGATCCATTCGACACCCATTTTGGCGAGCTTTTCTTTTTGTCCCTCGGGGGGGTTATCGCGCAGATCGATCACAAGCTGCAGGCCTTGCTGTTGCAGAGTCGCCAGACCGTCATCCACGAAATGACCTCCGGTTGAAAGTCGCTCGTCGATCACATGGTGATTCATGGTGGGTCCGGCATGTTCTTCACCGTGATTCATCTGGGCCGGTAATGAACCGGCATGAAACACCAGGGCCAATACGCTGGCCGCAAAGCTGATTCGCAGTAAATTCGCCATCATCATTTTCCGTAAACTTGTATTAAGCAGTATATAGACTGGCAAGGTCTTTTGTTTGCCATATACTTATTTCCGGAGTTCCAGATTTACAGGGTACGCAATTGTGAAGACAAATATATTGACTGCAATATTGGGCGTTGGCTTTCTTTTCACCGGGCTGTTTGCGTTTTTGTACCCGGTTGATTTTTTCAGCTTATTGGGCGATTACTACGGCACGTTCAATTACCACTTCGTGAAGGATGCCGGAATAGCGTTCTTCTCCTCCGGTTCATTATTGCTGCTTTCCCTTGAGATTCATTGAATGGCGGTTACCGTTAACGCTTGGAGGTGTTTTATTCGTTGTTTTGCACGGAGTATTCCACTTACAAATGCTTATTATGGGCATGGCAACGGACCCCGCCGATATTTCATTCGAGCTGCTGGTCGTAATTAGCCCATCAGTTCTTGCAGCAATATTGCTGATTATTCGAATCAGGGAAAGAACCCAGGCTGCCGGACGATCCTGAAAACCGCGGTTGTTTAGTCGTTCGCGGCTTTCACCATGATATGGGCATAAGGAGTATCACCCCACATGACATATACAGGATCATTTGGATCGTGGGAAATGCCTTCGAGCATTGACCGGTCGGGCACGATAATCATCAGGTGCGGCCCTTCTTTTACCCAGTCATCGCTTGATGCCGGATCGGTAGCATAAGGATCACTGTTACTGACCCCTATTGCGGTCCCTTCCCCGGCCAGCATGTATGAAACGCTGAAGCTGTCAGGAGTGAATTCTGCTTTGTTCATCATGGCGCCGATCAGAGCATCCCATGTTGCCTCGTTGCACATCGGGCCGATGATGTCCTGTTGCGGGTAGCAGGTGTAACCGTTTGTGCCCTCCCGCAGAACCGTTCCATCGCTGGCTTTGATGGTTGCATTGGCTGTTACTGAAGCTGGCCCGGCGCTTTCAGCGCTGGCAATAATGGCTTTCTTGTCACCGGCAATAGCCAGGCCACTAGCTAACAATCCAAGGCAAATAAGTGAGCTGAAAAGTTTATTGAGCATTGGGATCTCCATATTTTTGATTAAAAACGGCGCACTCATTATAGAGTGTGCACACACTGTAAATATAGAACCTTTTCAGTTTTCCGCTCGAATCGTAAGAGTCTTGAACTCTCCCGATCTCAGAGTTAGCGGTATTGATGCATGTGTAAAAGACTCAGTAGATAGTTAGGGAGCCAGATACAAACTCAATGACCAGCGTGTGCGGTACCTTGATTTTGCGTTTTGTCACTTCAGTTTTTCTTCCTGCTGCGAAGCATTGAACGAATGACATAGACCACAATGCAGGAACCAACCAGCGCGGAAACAGTGATGGCTTCGTCAGGGGGTATCTGCACAAGTAACCAGCCGACGATGGCACAACTCAAGAGCGGAATGAGCGGCCCGAACGGCAGTCTGAACTCACCGTCTTTGGGCAATCCGTCACGCTGGCGTAATCGGAGCGTGGCAAGGCTGACGCCGAGGTAGATGAGCAATATCGAGCCGGATGCCACAACGGCCAGGAACTTGAAAGTGCCACTCAATGCGAACACAGCAACGACAATCGAGAAAAAAATAATCGCGGTATAAGGCGTCTTGTGCTGCGGATGAACCTTACCGAGATACCTGGGAAGGTTATCGTCCAACGATGACGCAAATATTACCCTGGGCGCCCCGAGCATGTCGCCGCTGAGCGTACTGTAAATTGAAATGACTGCACCGGCGATCAGCATCTTTCCGCCCCATTCACCGAACACCTCGGTTGCAACGGCTACCAGCGGAGCCTTGGTGTTGTTTGCAAGCTCCGGCCCGAGCACGCCTTGCGACACTGTCTGCAAACCGATGTAGAGCAGAAGAATTCCGCCCAGGCCGAGCATCAGCCCCAGCGGCACGGTTCGTGCGGGGGATTTGATTTCGCCACTGGCATTCAACGCGGACTCGGCCCCGTTAAATGCGTAAAACAAGAGGATCGTACCTGAACCAATGCTTGTAATGGAGGGCCACTCGGGAATGACAAGATTCTCGATGTTTACCATAAATAGCCCCGCACAGAGCAGCAACAACAATGGCACCAGTTTGGCCAGCGTGTTGAAGATGAATAATCGCACCCCCGCTTTGACGCCCTGGATGTTAACAGCAGCCAGGAAGGTCAGCACGGCTATGATGAATACCGCGCGCGGGACTGTCTTACCCAGGACCGGAAACACTACGGCAATTGAATCGACCATGATGACCGTGATCGCGGCGTCCGCCAGAGCAGCGAAACCAAACCAGAACAATATTGACGCGATAAATCCGGTAAATGGACCGAACGCCTCTTCGATGTAGGCATAGCAACCACCGCTGCGCGAGACGCGGCTGCCGACCTCTGCGAAACACAGAAAGACCAGTGCAACCGTCACCGAGCAGATCAGGTAAGCAAGAATCGCTGCTGACCCAAGCTCCGCGGCTACCAGGCCCGGCAGCACGAAAATGCCGGCCCCGACCACCATGTTGACGACGCTCAATCCCAGGGCGCCGGTGCCGATCACCCGTACCAGTCCTTCGTCTTTCTCTCTATTCGAATCGGACATCATTACCTCTTGTTGCTTTTATTGTGGGCTGGCGTTGTCCCGCTGCGATCGATCTACAGGCGATCGCGCGCTGTGTGCAAATAGTAGTCGACCACTTCGCCTTTAGAATCAATGACATGGCAGCCCGGGTAGCGAATCGTCGTGGGACAAATATGCCCCGGCACTGCCAATAAATAGTCTCCCACCAGAGGCAGATCGCCCGAAATCCGGAAGATTCCGTGCTCTTCACTCTGCGATACAAGTTCCGCACTGTCATGGCCAAGCAGGTAAGCCCTTTCCTCGAGCAGAAGGTCTGAACTGATTCCCTTGCATCCGAGATCCGTAGTGATCGTTCCGGCATCCGGATACCGGTCCACAACCTGGGTCAGGATCAGTACAGCGCAGCGAAACGGCATGTCGGGCATGTCCGAGCTGTAGCCTGCGTCCCAGTAAATGAACGTCCCGGGTGAGCCGTACATGTCTTGCGTGCGTGCGTAATAGGGAAAGGAATAACTGCCACCGGCAACCACGCAGGGAACAGGCATTCCAGCCGCCTCGATCTGCTGCCGGAATTCCTGCAGCGATTCGACGTGACGTTTTGCTTCCGCCTCACGTTGAACCACGTCGCTATAGTTATCGTGTCCATCGTACAAGTGAAATCCGGACGGCTCCAGCAACGGATGAGCTTCGATTTCCTTATACAGATCCGTCGCATCCGGGCCGAATCCAATTCCGGTGCGGTGCATGCCTGCATCCAGGTCCAGCATCACGCGCAGCGGCTGCTGTCGGCGGGTGGCTACGGTGGCCAGCACCTTGAGATGATAAGGGGAACTGACTATAGCTGCGACCCAGGCTTCGGGGTTGGACGAGACCAGGTCGCAAAGGCGTTCGATCTTGATCTCCTGGACCTGAGGGTAGGAAAGTATCGCCATGTTCGCACCGGCCTGTAGCGCCATTTCCAATTCCTTCAAGGTCGCGCACTTGAAGCCGCCAATCCCCTGTTCCACCTGCTTACGCGCGACCGCCTCCGATTTGTGCGTCTTGACGTGCGCTATCAGGTTCTGTCCGCCGCCCACCAGTTCACATACACTTCGAATATTGTGCTCCATCACATCCTGGAACAGCAGCATGGCGGGTGTTTCCAGGGCATCCGGGTCGGCCAGGCTATAATTCTCAGAGGTGATCATCAATGCATACCTTAAAAGTCAATGTACTGAACCTGGTTCGTTTCTCGAGCCGCCTGGAAAATTGCGGTCGCTGCCGCCAGGTCCTGGATTGCGATTCCGGAGCTGTCAAAGACAGTAATTTCGCTTTCGGAGGTCCTGCCGGGTGATTGCCCCAGCGTGACCGAGCCCAAAGCTCGTATTTCATCGGTGGAGGCAATGAGCCCATCATCATAAGCGTGCTGAAATTCACCGATAACGACGCTTTGTTTGGGATAGTCGGCAAACAGGCTGGCGCGTTTGAGAATCCCGGTGTCGAGCTCGTGCTTGCCCCTGTCATCAGCGCCCATCGCGGAAATATGCGTGCCGTCTCTTATCCAGTCATCCCGAACCAGTGGTGACCTTGATGGCGTAACGGTGGTGACAATATCGGAGTCACGCACGGCATCTTCCGCGCTCGTGAACCGGATATCGATGTCCACATCCTGCAAACGATCGGCGATCCAGCTGGCGCGCGCCTCAGATCGTGTGGAAATCTTGATCAGGGAGAGTGCCCTGACTTCGGCCACTGCCCGGATCTCCTGCTCGGCCTGGTGGCCGGCGCCGATGACACCCAGCACGGTTGCATCCGAACGAGCCAGGAACGAGACTGCGATTGCGTTCGCTGCAGCCGTCCGGTAACCATTGAGATAGGAAGCGCTCACCAATGCCTGTGGAAATCCGGTCGCCGGGTCGAGCAGCAGGATGGTCGAACCATGGGCAGGCAGACCTCTATCATTATTTCCAGCCCAGTAGGTGCCGCACTTGAAGCCAACCAGTTCATTGACACTGTCAATACCCGATTTTATGGCGAATGCTTCACCATCTTTAAGACCGGTGCCGATGACGACATCGAAAACCCGTGAGCGACCCGCTGCGACCGCTTCGAATGCGGCGCGAACCGCATCGAAAGCGAGTTGGCGGGTCACGATTTTCCTGACCGTTTCCTCGGAAACTACTGCAAGATTACCCATCGAACGCGTCCTCATGCTGGTCCGTTAGTCGATTCTGCTCCAATGGCTGCTGTGCTCAATAATTCGGGTCGCTTTGCCGTCATCCCCCAACTCGAAAACCCAGGGTTCCCGGGGCTCATCATCATCTGTCAGGCGGATGAAGGTGTGGCCCTCATCGTGTTTAAAACGGGTCATCGCTTTTTTAAGGTCATTCGACGGGATGTTAATGGCCACGAGCTGATTGCCCCACTGACGAATGGCCAACTCGCCACCCCATGGGCGCGCTTCAAAGTTGCCTTCATACATTGAGAAATCAGGCATTGTATCTTTCGATGGTGTATTCGCCGCTTGCAGGGCGGGATTGATCGTTTTCAACACATTTTGTGTCAGGCGCTGGGCGGGGCCATCGCCCGCATTGGTCAGGGCAATTACCGCGATCTCTTCTTTCGTGGTCAGCAAAAAATTGGTGATGTAGCCGGGACAGCCACCGCCATGGCCGACTACGGTGATATCCCCGACCTTCCAGATCTCGAAACCGATGCCAAACTGCCAGCCCTTATCTCCATCAAGCCAGTGGATGCGGTGCATCTCCCGCAGCGTGTTTGCGTTCAATACCTCCGTGCCGCCTTCTTTGAGGAGTCTGAATTGCCAGCTGGCGAACCGGCCCAAATCGTTGACTGATGAGGTGAAACCCGCAGCCGGAGTAATACCCCCGGTGAAGAACGGATTGACCGGGTCCCTTGTACCGCTGCGGCCCATGCCGGTATAGCCGATCGCCATTTCTTCACCGCGCATTTTCTCAGGGTAATAGGGGCGAGTGCTTTTAAGCCCCAGGGGTTGCAGAATATTCGAATTAACATAAGCCTGGTATTCCTGTCCCGATACCTGCTGCACAATCTCGCCGGCAAGCGAGACAGCCAGGTTTGAATATTGATATTGACGTTGCGCAGGATAGAGCGTGCTTTGGGTTGTCAACCTCTCGATCATCTGCTGGCGTGTTGGGAAAGGAAAGTCCGGCCCGATCCAATAAGGAAAATCGGACTCTCTTGGTAACCCCGAAGAGTGCGTGAGCAGGCTCTCTATCGTGATTGGTCCGCTGTCATCGTATGACTGCGTGATTCTGAACCAGTCCAGGTGATCGCCTACAGAATCCCGCAAGGTCAGTTTATCGGCATCACGCAGCTGCATGATTCCGATTGAGGTAAAAAGTTTGCTGATGCTGCAGATGCTGTAAAGCGTATTGGCATCGGCCGGGCGATTTGTCTCGAGGTTTGAAAAACCGTAACCACTATTCCAGATCAGGTCCTGGTCGCGGACAATTCCGACGGACATTCCGGGAATTCTGCCGTAGGTACGCACGCCTTCCAGCCAGGCATCGATGGCGCCGAGAGCACCTTTGACTTCGGGGTGAGATAGAATTTCTTCTTTGGACGGCTGCTTGTTTTCTTCCTCAGCAAGAACGAGATTCGATTGAATTGCAAAGCAGCAGCACGCAATGACCAGGACCAGACGTAACAGTGACATTTTTTCGCTCCTTTATTTTATTTGGGCAGACATGAGGTGAGTGATCTCTCAGGTAGCCTGGCAGCCCTTCTGGACTATACCATCCGGCTGCTGAGTTTATTTTATCTCCCGGAAATTCGGTTCTTTCCCGTCCCATGATTTATCATTTCGGATAAGAAATCGAATCGTCACGGGAGATCAAAAATGACAAGCGAAAACCAGCCACAGCTGGATGTGCCTCAACTGGTGCGTGAGGCACAGGAAAGATGCCAGGATTACCTGACACCGACACCGCTTGAGTACTCTCTCTATCTCAGTGAGCAGATAGAAGGCGCCGTTTGGCTCAAGTTGGATTCGATGCAAAAAACCTTCTCCTTCAAGTTTCGAGGGGCGATCAACAAGATTCTGACGCTAACGGAAGAGGAACTGTCCAAAGGAGTGCTCACGGCTTCCACAGGCAATTTCGCCCTGGCGGTCGCTGAAGCCATGCGCATCAGAAACCAACGAGCCACCATCTATCTTGCCAACAATGTTGATGCAACGCGCCTGGAACTGTTGCGGGCCCTGGGACTTGACCTGGTCATTTTCGGCGAGGATGCATGGGACGCGGAGAAGGAGGCCCGCCGGGTGGCGCAAGCAGAGGATAAAACCTATGTGTCACCCTACAACGACCCCATCGTGGTCGGCGGCCAGGGAACCTGCGGCTACGAGATTTCCCGGCAGCTTCCCGATCTGGACGCGGCCCTCTTCGCTTGCGGGGCAGGCGGCTTGCTTACCGGATCGGCGGGTTGGCTGAAGTCACACAATCCCGATGTGGAAATCCTGGGTGTTTCACCCGCGAACTCCCCGGTTATGTACGAATCGATGCAAGCCGACAGGATGGTGGAGATGGAAACCTTTCCGACGCTGGCAGACACCTGCGCCGGCGGTGTGGATCTGGACAGTATTACCCTGGATTTGTGTCGGCGCTATGTTGATGAGATCGTGTTGCTCACTGAAGCGGAGATCGAAGAATCCATCCGCCTGCTGTTCGAGCAACATCGCCTGGTGGTGGAAGGTTCAGCAGCGCTGTGTGTTGGAGCCCTGCTTAAACAAAAAGAACGATTCAAGGGCAAAAACGTGGTCGCAGTCGTCTGTGGGCGGAATATTGACCTGGACGTGTTCAAGCGGATCATTCAATGAACTGTTGACCCCAATCGCTACGGCGCTGCTTCCCGGGCCGCAGTGACGGCTGCACGGGCGCTTTCGTCAAGATAGAAGATGTCAGCGCCAAAGCTGAAGAAGCGAAAACCCAGGGCACCCCAGCGAGTTATGTGTTCGGGGCTGAGACAGTCGATACCCATGGCCATGCCCTTTTCCCGGCACACCTCGGCGACCCGCTCAATGGCAGCCAGTGTGTCCGGGTTGCCTGTATTGGTGCCGTGTCCGAGTGAGGCAGAAAGGTCGGCCGGACCAATGAAGATGGCATCGATTCCGTCGACCGCGATGATATCTTCGATAGCGGCCACCGCATCTTTGTGCTCGATCTGGACGATCAGCGCTGTCGCCTCGTTGGCCGCGGCGACGTAATTCCGGTAATCCCGGAAGTAGTCCGAGGCGCGCCACGGGCCCAGGCCACGGTTACCCAGCATTGGGTATTTGGCCGCGCTGACTGCACGGCGGGCGTCTTCGGGGCTGTTTACCATTGGCACCAGCACGCCATCGGCGCCGAGGTCCAGTGCCTGCTTGATTCGAGGTTCCTCGTTGGCGCAAACCCGCACCACCACCTCGGCCGGGGTGTTGTCGCAGGCGGTAAGAGCATCACGCATTCCAATCTCGTTGAAGGGTGCATGCTCACCATCAATCATCAGGAAATCAAAACCGGCTCGGCCGATAATCTCGATAACAGCCGGGTCAGAGAGGGTGATCCAGGGGCCTAAAACGGTTTCGCCGCGATTGAGCTTATCCTTGAACTGGGCCATGGTTTTCCTCCTCCGATTTAGATGTTACAACTGGGGTCCTGACCCCAATCACTAATTACTCCGGTTTGATATCCTCAAGATCCGCTGTCATCAACACTCCGGTCAACTCGGTCATGGTGGTGGCCTGGCTGACAAACAGGGCCTGGCTCCAGCGGCTGATATCCGCGTCAACCGTCCAGTAATGCCCTAGAAAACCGCCCAGACCAAAGCCCGGCACGTCCAGGCAGTGCCACACAGCGCAGCGTCGAAGCGGCTCCTCATCAACCGGCCCGCCTCGGGTTCCCAGGGCTCCCACCCCCCACCAGACCTGCTGAATTCCTCCCTTTATACCCGGTCGCTCCGGTACGGCCACCTGCACCCGGGTCCAGCCATGTCTCTTGACTGCAACAATGGCAGCATCGATCAGAATCGGGTTATTGCGTGTCCACAAATAGGATTGTTCCGGTAATCCAACCGCCTCAACCCGCCCATCAACTTCACGGAAGTCCATCTCCCCCAAATGCTCTGCCTGCACCATGCCGACAATCCTGTCTTTGGCTTCCGGAAAGCGATTCAGCCAGCTGACCTGCGAAAATACGATTTCCATTCCCGGCATATAGTGGCGGCAATCAAGGTATATCGTCAGCGTCCTGGGCCGCTCCCCTTGCGGGATATTTGAGAAGTATTTGATTATGGCCAGCAAGCCCAGCGCGCCATTGTCCTGGCTGATGGAAGGGCCATCCGTGTGATTGACGAGAACGATCTGTTCATCTTTATCCGTGCCGTAGTCTCTACCCGGCAGGTAGGCGATAAGTTGGTAGGCCTGCGCAGACTCCAGTGTGGCTTCCAGTCGCAGCGTGGCAGTTTTACCTGCCTTGGCGTCTGCAATTACCCGGGCGCCGTCTTCCCGGCTCAAAACCAATGTCGGGGAGTCATACAGCGCAGGTACCGGGAAGGTGTAAATTCCCCTGGTGCGTTCATAGGCCATGTCATAAACGATAATGGCACCTGCGGCTCCGCCTTGCTGCGGAATGCGCTCCAGTCGCTGCGCCAGTTGCCACCAGATATCAAAGGTGAAGCTAAAGGACGGATCAACGACTTCGAATGGTGGGGCCAGGTTTTCCGGGTCCGTCGCGTATTCGTAATCGTTGAAGGTGTAGTTCACCAGGTAGTTTTGATCGAATGGGGGTTCGGGATGCGGGCGGGTGGGGATCACCACAATTTTGCCCTCAATTGAAGCCGGGGGATTGTCATGGTCATAATAAATGAGTTCAGCTGTGATGCCGTCCGGTCCGCTGGAACCTGAATATGCGCCGTAGTGCGCCACCCGGACGGGATTGCCATCTGAGGTCAGCGACCAGTTTGAATCGTCATCCGAAGTATCCCAGCGTTCAAACTCCCAGCTGTTCCTGAAGAAATCCACGGCGCCATATTCGCTCAGCTTTTTTTCCAGGAAAGCCATGTAGTTGAGCCACTCGGGACTGCCGGTGAATGTTGGCAGATTTTCATTCTTGACCGAAACCCACTGGTAAGCTTCTTGTGTTGATACCAACCAGTCCGGGTCAAGGTCGATGAACTCACCGGCTTGGGCGCCAACACATGTTGTAATGAGAAAGCCCGCAAGACACGACAACAAGGTCGAGTGCGTTGTGGAAATTCGGTTTGCAGATGATGCAGTGAAATGGAATTCAAACATGCATCGGCCTAACGGTCGCTATCTATCTGAATCGCTATGTAAGTAGCACGCCCGGCACTGTGGTGGACACCATGTCGTTGCGCTTTGTAGGCTTCCTCCGGGGCTATCATGATATTGGGCACAAAAGTCTGTGGGTTACGATCGTAAAGCGGGAACCAGGTGCTTTGGATCTGCACCATGAGGCGATGTCCTGCCAGAATCGTATGATTGACCTGTGGCAGAGGAATGGTGTACTCCAATACCTCATCCGACTTGACTTGTTTCGCTTCACTGTAGTCTTCCCGATACCGGCCTCTGAAAATATCGCCGCTCACCATCAACTGGTAGCCTGACATCGGAAAATCCGGGGCATCATCGGGGTGGACATCGATCAGCTTGACTACCCAGTCGGCATCGCTGCCCGAAGTCTCCGCAAACAGGTGTGCTGTTACCGCGCCGCGAATAGTGACCGGGTGATCCAAAGGCTCGCTGACCCAGGTCAAAACGTCCGGGCGGCCGTCCACGAAACGCTGATCCTGGACCAACCACCCACGCCATTTCGCTATGGCGAGCGGATTGCCGTAGTCTCCAGCCCAATTTGGACGCGGTGCAAACGGCACGGGGTTGGCAGGATCGGATATGAAATCAGTAGAACCCGAATCTGCGACGGGAACATCGAAAGAAAGCCCTCCGCCGCTCTGTAAATAAAGGCGGACTTGTTCGCCTGCAGGTGGCCATTGATTAAAATTTCGCCAGCGATTAGCACCTGTCTCAAATACCGTGACCGGCGCTATCGCCGCATCAAAGTCGTCGTGAAGGTAACGGCGCAGGAACGGCATCAGGACATCCTGGCGGAAGCGCATGGCGGTGTCCTGATCAAACTTGATGTCGCCAAGGTGACTCCCATCGCTGAAGTGCTGCCCGTGATACCAGGGCCCAGCGACAAAAAAGTTTTTGTCATTGTCAGCATCATGCTTTTCAAGCGCCGCGTAGACTGCGGGTGCGCCGTAGATATCTTCCTGGTCCCAGAAGCCGTGAACGTGTAAGGCCGGTACCAACCTGGGTGGCTGATCAAACCACTGATCGGCCGCAACATCCTTCCAATAGGGTCCGTATGCCGGGTTCTCGGTAATGCGTTTCCACATCTCGTGGCGCTCATCGAGACGACTGCCAAGGCCCTGTCCCGCAGAACCAAGCCCAAGCATCAGGGTGTACATGTCCTGCATTTCGTAGGGATACTGTGTGAACTCGTCCAGCCGCGTTTCCATGGCGTAGATGAAATCAAAGGCATATAAGGCACGGAACGCGCCCCAGTGAAACCAGTCATCGGCTTTCCAGACATCGACCACCGGGTTAAAAGGTACAGCGGCTGCAAGGGCAGGGTGGGGATCGCGCATGGCAGCCAGGGTCAGCCAGCCAGGGTAGGAAGTGCCCCAAATTCCGACCCGCCCATTGGAAGGCACATTCTTGACCAGCCAGTCGATGGTGTCCCAGGCATCTGTAGTCTCGTCCGTTTCCGTCTGGTTGAATGCACCGCGTGGTGCGCGGTACATGAAGTAATCGCCGGCCGAACTGAAGCGCCCCCTAATGTCCTGGACGACATAGATGTAATCATTGCCCAGGAACTTGGTGCCTGTCTTGACATCAAGACGAGGTGAGGCATGCCCGCCAAGGGCGCCCGATGCGTCGTAAGGTGTCCGTTGCAGCAATATGGGCAAGTCCTTTTTTATTTCCTTCGGGCTGATGATCAAGGTGTACAATTCAACGCCGTCACGCATCGGTACCATTTCTTCGCGAACGACGAAATCATCATGCGGCACCGCTACGCGAAGTGGCCGGTCTTCGGCAGAAATTTGCCCGCATGTGATGAGAGCAAAAGCGAGCCACCACAGAGACTTGTTATAGAGTGATCTCATCAGGAGTTTTCCAGGGATGTGTTGGACCATCCATCAAATAATAACAGGAGATCGGCTCATGGAACTGGCCAATTAGCCGTAAGCTTGTGCGATTGAACTGTTGCGAGCAGAATGTTCAATTGAAAATTCAGTCGGTAAAAGGAGAAACCATATGACCATTGAACAACTGACCGTTTTTCTGGGTTGGAGCACCGTAATAAACGCAGCTTTGATGTTGTGGGCAGTGATCGCGCTCGCCCTGATGCCGAACCTTGTTTATAAGGCGCAGGGCCTGGTGATTAATCTTAGCCGTGAAGAATTGGAAAAGACAATGTACAACTTTCTCGGCTTATTCAAGCTGGGCATTATTTTTCTTAACTTTACTCCCTACATCGTATTACGGCTGTTTTTTTAATAATTCAGGTTTTCTTAACCAGGAGCCGCAGGCGACCCGCCGACCCTGGTTGGGTAAGTCGAGCGAAGCGAGCGGTACCAGAAGGGTCGTGCGCTCATTGCATGCCGTCGAGAGCAGCCGCCTTCCGGCGTAGCCGGGAGCAGGGAAGCGAGACACTTTGTTACAAAGCGTCAAACTTGTCGCCAGGACAATGAAAGCTGCGGGAAAGCCACCGAGGTTGGATAGCATCTTGAGGCCATTACCCACGCATTGCTTAACATCCCATGGCGCAGGTGAGGAATTAAAATGACTGTCGAAATTGTTGATGATTTTCCGCACGCAGCAACTGAGATTGAGTTTGAACGCATTCCACTCAGCGACGGGGTCTTACTATCATGCCGATACTGGCTCCCGGAAGACGCCTCCTCGAATCCCGTTCCTGCCATTCTTGAGTATATTCCCTACTGCACCCGGGACGGCACAGCAGCCCGGGATGAAGCCATGCACCCATATTTTGCCGGTCATGGTTATGCCGCGGTACGTGTAGACATTCGTGGCAGCGGTGAGTCCCAGGGTGTGTTGCTGGATGAGTACTTGAAACTTGAACAGGATGATGCACTTGAGGTTATTGCATGGATTGCTGAACAACCGTGGTGTGACGGCAATGTAGGAATGATGGGTAAATCATGGGGTGGTTTTAATGGATTGCAGGTGGCTGCCCGTCGCCCTCCGGCCCTCAAGTGTATTGTTTCCGTTTTCTCTACCGATGATCGCTATGCCGACGATGTGCATTATATCGGTGGCTGCATGACGACCCAAAACCCGGAGTGGGCATTCGTGATGTTTCCATCCATGGCCCGCCCACCCGATCCGGCATTGGTAGGAGACGATTGGCGCGACATGTGGCAGCAACGTCTTGATGCCATCGCGCCCTGGGTCATTCCCTGGGTTGAGCATCAACACCGGGATGCGTACTGGAAGCACGGTTCGGTCTGTGAAGACTTTTCCGAAATTGAAGTCCCGGTCTACGCCATTGGTGGCTGGGCGGATACGTATTCCAACCCGATTCCGAGATTAGTGGCTGGACTGAATACACCACGTAAAGGCCTGATTGGCCCATGGGGTCACCAGTACATGCATCAAGTTGTTCCCGGCCCCAAAATGGGTTTCATGGATGAGGCCCTGCGTTGGTGGGACCACTGGTTGAAAGACATGGATACGGGTTTGATGGACGAACCCGCTTATCGGGTATGGGTACACGACAGTGTTCGACCGTCTGCCTGCCATCAGCAACGACCAGGATATTGGGCCAATGAAACCCAATGGCCATCATCAAACATCGAAACCGTGAGCTTGCACCTGAACGATGGAACTCTGGATCAAACGGCAGAGACTGAAATGTGTGTTTCAATCTGCTCTCCCCAGACAAGTGGTGAATGCACTCCTTTTTTAGGTAGTAGCGGCGCAGGCGGACCTGAAGACCCGGTGGATCAACGCGCCGATGATGCCACTTCTGCCTGCTTTGATGGCGCAGTGTTGGAAGAAATTTTTACCATACTGGGTGCTCCTGTGGTTAAGCTGAATGTGGCTTCCAATCAGGAAAATGCATTTGTCTGTGTTCGGCTCAATGAAGTATTGCCGAGTGGCGAGTCACTTCAGATTACTTACGGTGTGCTAAATCTTACCCACAGGAACAGCCATGAATTCCCCGAAGGGCTTGAGCCGGGTAAACGCTATACCGTTCGTGTTCAATTAAATGACATTGCTCACACGTTCGCGCCTGGCAGCCGGGTACGTGTCGCTGTTTCGACGGCTTTCTGGCCCATCGTATGGCCATCACCAAAGCCGGTGACGCTGTCATTATTTACGGCTGGAAGCACGCTTTGCTTACCTGCCAGAAAACCGAACTCATTGGATGCGAAGGCTCGACCACTAGCACCTCCGCGCCACGCCCGTGTTCACCCTACATCTATAGTGGTGGATCCCGAACCGGAGTTTGTCGGATTTAAAACAGACCTGAACACCGGTATTCAATCGTTCATTTACCAAACGGATTCCGGAACCAGGCGCTTTGATCGACACGGTTGGACAAGCAGTGTGAAGCAAGACTATCAATATCACATTCACCCCGACGATCCCACATCCGCCTGTGTCGACCTGAAAACAACAGAAACCTACGGCCGGGAAGGCCAGTTGGACGCCCGGATTGAGGCTCACCAGAAAATGACCTGTGATGAAACGCATTTCATCATCGAAGTCGAACTTGATGTCTTCGATGCCGGCAAGAAACTCTTTTCCCGACAATGGAACCAGCGTATTGCCCGCGATGGTATTTAAGGGGATTTAGTCAAGTGGGTGGAAGCAATTCCAGGCCTGCTTGTCGTTTATATCTTCACGGCTGGGAAAACTCACGCGACATTCTGGCTGCACCCTTGGACAGCGGGTGTGAAACTCGCAACCCGAGGGTCGTTGCAGCAAGCCCGGAACCTCACCTGTCAGTTCAATCCGTTCAGCGACGGCATCCGGATCAGTGCTCGGGTTAGCCGCAAGCAATGCCGCCGTGTAAGGGTGACGTGGCTGGTGAAAAACAAGACTGGACAATCCCTGCTCCAAAAACCTGCCTAAATACATGATGGCCATCTGGTCTGCCACATGACGGACGATATTCAGATTATGCGTGATGATCATGATGCCAAGGCCCGTTTCCCGCTGGAGATCCGCCAGCAAATTCAGTACTTCACCTTGTATGGAAACGTCCAGCCCGGCGGTCGGTTCATCAGCAATCAAAAGGTCGGGTTTCAAGGCCAGGGCCCGGGCTACGCCCACACGACGTGCCTGCCCACCGCTAAGCTGGTGAGGATAACGATCTGCAAAATCGCGACTCAGCCCCACCATGGATAACAAATCCAAAGCTGAGCGATCCGGATCGTCCGACAGGCCGGTGTGGATCCTGTAAGGCTCGGCCAGCAGCTTGCGCACGGTCATTCTCGGGCTCAAAGAACCGACGGAGTCCTGGAACATCAGTGCGATGCGTTTGCGATCGGGTTGTAAGTGTCGATCTTTTCCCAAGGATAGTAATGCCCCGTCAAAATGGACCTCGCCGCTCAACACGGGTGCCAGCCCACACAGGGCCAGGGCCAGCGTGGTTTTGCCCGATCCGCTTTCGCCGACCACCGCCAGGGTCTCCCCGCGCCTGATGTTCAATGAAACGCCATGCACAACATCCACGTATGAGGGTATTTTGCTGTTGAGCATCGTGGCAAAGCCACCGGCCAGCGGGTAGCGGACACGCAGGTCCTTTACCTGGAGCAGGTCGCTCATTGTCCGGCCACGTGGCAGGCGGCACAGTGATTGCCACCGCATAAATCGGGTCGCTCAAGCCTGCAAATATCGATGCTCCGGTCACATCGCGGTCTGAACACACAACCACCGGCAAGCTCGACCAGGTCGGGCAGCATACCGCCTATCACCGGCAAAATCCGGGTCGCCTCTTTAATGCGGGCAGGGTCGCATTCCAGCAACTTTCGCGTGTACGGATGTATTGGGTTGCGAAATACATCACGTGTTAAACCGCTTTCTACCACCTCACCCGCGTACATGACCACGACCTCGTCGCATAATTCGGCAATCACGCCAAGGTGGTGCGAAATAAACAGGATGGCACAGCCAAAATCGCCTTGCAGTTGCCGCAGGCGGTTGATGATCTGCACCTCCAGTGTCGCGTCGAGCGCTGTGGTGGGTTCATCCGCTATCAATAAATCCGGCTCAGTCATCAGGGCCATGGCGATCGCTACGCGCTGGCGCATACCACCTGAAAGGTGATGCGGATAACGATTGAGTTGTTCCGCCGCATCCGGGATGCCAACCCGCTCCAGCATCCCGGCAGCGCGGGACAGTTTATCTGTTCTTGTACGCTTGTCCCTGTGCTGTATATCCGTCATTTGCCGACCGATTGTCAGTACCGGGTTCAGGCTGGTCATCGGATCCTGAAACACCATGGAAATCTCGTCGCCACGCAGAGCGCGCATGGCTTCGGCGTCCAGGCCGAGCAAATCGTTGCCCTTAAACCGGATTGAACCCCCGTCAATTTGAGCGTTCGGTGCCAGCAGCCTGATGATGGCCGAAATCAAGGTGGATTTTCCGCAGCCACTTTCACCGACGATTCCAATGATCCGGCCTGGTTGGATGTGCATATCGATGTTACGTAGGGCACGTAACACACCACGCTTTGTTTGATAGCTGACCGAAAGATCCCTGATATCCAGTATCGGTGTGGTCATATCAGGAATCCCCGCCTTTTCCGCGCAGTTTCGGATCCAGGATATCGCGCAGCGATTCACCAAAAAAAGTAAACCCCAGCGTGACCAGGATCAGCGGAATACCGCCGGCAATGATCGGGCCATGGCGAATTTCGAAGATAGGAATAGCCATCATTGAGAATACTGCCCCAGCTTGGGGTCGAGCGCTGACACCCAGTCCCAGGAAACTCAGCCTGCTTCCATACCTATAACCGCCGGCACATCCATGGAAACAGGATCAGCAGCGGTGCAGCGATATTGGGCAAAATATGGCTGCGAAGTATACGTGCGGTTGATGCGCCCAGGGCACGTTCAGCCAGGATGTAGTCCTGCTCGCGCAGGGCCTGTGTCTGGGTACGCACAATTCGCGCATAGACGGGGATGGAAGTAATAATAATCACCGCAATCACGGTATTCAGTGAAGGGCCGGTCATAGTCACGATGGCAAGTGCAAACATGATGGTCGGAAAGGACCGTAATGTGTCAAAACAAACCACCAGGACCCGATCCAGCCACCTCGGCCCAAAACCTGCCAGCATCCCCAGCAACAGACCTATCGCCATGGAAACCGAAATGGCGATCAGCGCAACCTTGAGTGCGACCCGCCCCCCGTACAGGACTCTGGAGAGCACATCACGACCCAGTTGATCCGTTCCCAGCCAGTGTTGCCATGTAGGGCTTGCCAGGCGGTTGTAGACATCCACTTCCAGCGGATCATGGGGTGCCAGGACCGAGGCAAAAATGGCAAGTAAAAGCATCAGCACAACAATCACCAGTCCCGTCATACCCAGCGGATCCTTGCGCAAGCCTGCGAAAGTTTCTGCAAAAAAACCGGGGCTGGCGCTCATGATGATGTTCCGATTTCACGTAAACGCGGATCGAGTGCCGCGTTGATGATGTCTGAGACCAGCGTGCTGAGCACAAAAAAACCGGTGGTCACCAATACCGTTCCCATCACCACCGGATAATTCCTGGTCATCACGGCCTCGAGCAGCAACTTGCCGATACCGGGTCGCGAAAAAACGATTTCTGCAAACAAGGCACCCGACAGCATGGTACCGATACCCAGGCCCAGGATGGTGACGGTGGGCAGCACCGCAATACGTAATGCATAGTGAATAATGATTGTGCGTTCGGGCAGACCAAAAGCCCTGGCGGTACGGATATGGTTATCCTCCATCACCTCCAGCATCGAAGCACGCACCAGGCGGGCGATGTAGCCTATCCCAGCCCAAACCCAGCGCGATTGCCGGCAGTACCAGGTGCCAAGCCTGGTCAACGATGTCTCCGTCGGCACCCGCACCCATGGCCGGGAACCAGCGCCATTTGACCGCCAGCCAAAGCAGCAGGTACAGGGCTACCACGAAAGACGGGATGGCAATGAAAGCAACCGACATCACGGCAGTCACACGATCCAGCACCGAGTTGCGCCTGATGGCCGAAAAGCAACCCAGTGGAATTCCCAGCAAGCTTGCGCAACCGATGGCCGCCAGCACCAGTGCGAGTGTGTAAGGCAGTTGTTCGAATACGATTGCAGACACCGGGCGCCCGGAAAACACGTCTACTCCCCAGGTCACCGTGCGCCAGGTCGCTAAAAAAACGAACCATTTGCACTGGCAAGGGTTGATCCAGACCCATACGCTGGTTGAGTTCCGCCTTCAGTGCGGGTGAGGCCTTGGGACCCAGAATGACACTGGCCGGATCACCCGGCATCATGTGAATCATCGCGAACAGGAGACTGACGGCAAGTAGCAGGATGAGCAGGGCGAGCAGGCTGCGCCGGGTAATGAATTTTAACATCAGGGCTGAAGCCCTGACAGTTGGAAGTTGCGCAGCATTGGATAGCCGTCAGGGCTGAAAGTTGGTTTGATGGTGTTGCGAAAAATCTGTGGCATCACACCATTGCTGATGAAACGGTAGCAACCAGACTCTTCCATCAGGTTCTGCATTCGCTGATAGATCTGATCACGCTCGGCAACATCATTGGTAGCCAGCGCCCTGTCATTCAACTGGTCAAATTCTTCATTGGCAAACCGCTCCCAGTTCCAATGCCCCATTTGTTTGCTGATAAACCAGGTCACCGAATAATAGGGATCGGCTCCCCCTACAAAGCTCTGTAGGAAAAGCTGGATATCCTGCCACTGATCACCCGCCTCTTCGGAGCCAAGCGTTATAAAAGTGCTGGCATCCTGGGTGCGGATGTCAATTTCGATTCCCCACCTTTTTGAGCGACCACTGGATCACCTGCGCTTGTGTCAGGTAAATGGTGTCATTAGCGAGATCGAGACGCAGTCGCAACGGCAATTCAACTCCCGCTTGCTGCAACAGTTCCCTGGCCTTGTCCGCATTACCCTCGGGTGGAATCAGGGCACGTTCGCGGTGCCCCAGCATGCCACGTGGTATCGGCCCGGTGGAAGGCTCAGCCAGGCCAAACCAGGTAGCTTCCACTACAGACTCGACATCAATCGCCCACTGGATTGCCTGGCGAACCCGGATGTCCCGCAAAGCCGGGTTGGATTGATTGATACCGAGCCAGAAATTACGACCGGACGGGTATATCTCAATGTGACTGTTTGGAGGCATGTTCTTTTGAAATGGCTCGGTGGATTCCACCGAAATCAGTGCGCAGTCCAGTTGACCGGCTTCAAAGGCCATTTCTGCAGCTTTATTGTCCGTCATCGCGTAGATATGAATTTCTTCAAAGGCAACTTCAGGCCCTGCCCACAACGGATTTCTTTTCAAAACGGTTTTACGCATGGCCTGCCAGCTTTCAAACACGTATGGACCGGAGCAGGCCGGCGGTTGAGTGGTGAAGCGGCCCACCCACTGATTCCACAGCTTTACGTGACAGGATTGAGCCAGTAGAACTTGCCACGGCCACAGGAATCATTGCGGCATAAGGGGAATGCAAAACAAGAGTGCCCGAATACCGGTCGTGTACCTCAACGTGACTCAGAGTGCCCATGTCCGGTGCATTGAGAGCGTTCATGGCTGGATCAATCGCCCGCTCGAATGAAAATTTCACATCGTCCGCGGTCATTTCACCAAAACCATTGCTGAACATCTGACCTTTTTTCAGGCGGAATGCGTAGTGAGTGTCATCAATGGCTTCGAAATATTCGGCCGCATCCAGTTCCGTGTCCCAGGAACCGTCAGCTTTGAACTGCAAAAGACATTGATAGATGGCTTTTTCGACAATTCCTTCCGCCATCGAAAACCCATTTGGCGGATCAAGAGAGAGAATGTCCAGGTAATTGCGGATATGCAATTCGTTACCACGCACCGCCCAGCTTACACCGGGCAAACTACCTGTAATCGCCAGACTCGCCAGACTGGTGTAGCGCAGAAAATCTCTGCGGTTAATTTGAAATGGGCCTGAGTTTTTTTTGTTTCCCACTGACCATCACAGTTTAAAGAGTTGCCCAAGTATAGGTGGTTCGAACGCGATTCCGCTACTCAACTTGAAGCATTGATATTTCCCACTTTTGAAGCGCATCCTCATTCCAACGGCCCGCTACCATGGCGAAACGGATTCCAGTACAAGTGACGGTCGTGATCAGTCTATTCCAATGGTGGCATCAGCAACCTGGGGTCCCAATCCGACCGTCAAGCTATCCGTTTTCGCGGGAATGGAGCTGAACGGCACTGTGACACTCAAAAATGCACTGGACGAACTCGTGGCCGAAAGCAGCTACGACCCCGCACCGCTATTCGGCGTAAGCTTTGAATTTCGTTTTTATGTTGCCTCGATTGCTTGCAAAGCCTCGTTGCGGGAACTAACGCAGCCATTCAACAACTGAAACACCGATAAAGCTGCCAATGGCGTAACCAAACGAACCGGCGAGCACGCCCGGAATCAACAGATCGCGCCACCCCTTCGCGGAAGCAATGGCGGCGGCAGACGAGGGACCACCGATACAAACGGCCGATGCCATTGCCAGTTCGGCCAGATCCAGTTTCAGGACTTTGCCAAGGCCAAACAAAACTAACAGGTGCACGACGATGATGATTGTCGCAAACACAAACAAAACCGGCCCAATCTCGATCAGTTTCCACAAATCAGCCGTAGCTCCGATGCTGGCCAAAAAAATGAACATCAGCACGTTACCGGCCTCGCTGTGGCCGGAGAGTTTGTCTATCTGCCGCGGTGCGAAGGTCGCGACCATCAGCGTAAGTACCGTGGTGCCGAGGATTGCAAATTGGGGTAAGGAGGCAAAGTCCGCCATCAACTTCCCCAGAGCCGCCAGTACAAACGCCAGCGCCAGGGCCGCCAGAAGACCGGCAATATCGAGATCTGCAATGCGGTGGACCCTGTGTTCCCCTGTTGTAATCTGCTCTGCATTATCCATGTGGTGGGTTGGATAAGCCCTGGCCATCCATGCCACACCCGGAAGGAAAATTATCAGGAGGAAATGTAAGTTCGTTACAACGTTATCAGCGGCGACAGCTGCGGCGAGCATGCTGCCATCCTGCATGCCACTGGCCTCGGCGACTGCGGCAAAATTGAGACTGCCGCCGATGTAAGTGCCCGTGAATATTCCGGCAAGCTCGGCTTCATCGGACCCCAGGTCCAAAAGCGACACCCCGATGAAGGTGCCGGCCACCACGGCTGCGGTGCCAATAATAAAGGCAGTGAGTGTCGGGCCAGATTCCCGAATGATGCGTTTGATATTCGCCTGGAAAAGCAGCAGCGGAATGGCAATGGGAACCAGGTAGTCCCAAACCACGTCATATGCGGGTGCCGAAGTAGGAATGATTTTCAGGTTGGCCAGCACGATCGCTGCGGTCATAAGCAGCATGACGCCGGAATATTTTCTGCCCCAGGGAAATCTTTCGCACCAGAAGCCGAAGCTCGCCAAGGCAATCAATATTGCCCACAGGGCGAAATCCTGGTCCGGTCCGATCAATGGCAGTGTCATGGTATTGGACTTCCAGCAAGCGTTGGCAGATCGAAGATACTAGCGTAATTGGCACTTCCGAAGTCGAGATTCACGATTTCCAATGGGCGGCTTCACGCCTAGGCGATCCCTCAGTCAATAAAACCAGCCTGAGGCAGCTATGAGATAATCCGCCCATCATTTGTTCAGCCGGCTCGGGACTTGGGTCATATCGACAAAGGATCAGGCCAATGGCAGGAAAGTGAATTGAACGGGCAATGACAGCTAAAACGACAGGTTCGGCCGGCGGGGGCATCATCCTGTTTGATGGCGTTTGCAACCTTTGCGAGAACTCAGTGCGGTTTGTTATTCGCCATGACCCAGAGGGGAAGTTCCTGTTTGCACCGCTTCAATCTGACTATGCACGCATGCTGATCAAGGATTGGAAACGCGATTTCAATGCGCTTCAGGCTGGCGATCTCGATTCATTTGTATTGCTTGCCGACGGCAAGATCAGCTTACGCAGTGATGCCTGGCTCAGCATCTGCAGGCAACTGGATGGCTGGCCCAAATTGCTTGGCGTATTTCAAATCGTACCTAGATTCATTCGCGATGCAGTTTATGATTTCATTGGCCGTCACCGCTATCGCTGGTTCGGCAAAAAACCAAGCTGCATGATTCCTGCGCCCGATATCCAGCAAAGATTCAGGCGATAGGTATGGCAACAAGCAAAAACCCTGACATTAAAAAGCGGCTTCTAAAACCCTCGCGTCCCCGCAGGCAAACCTACTGGCTCGCACGATTCATTTTCATACGTGGCATGGGATTTGTTTATTTCTTCGCCTTCGTCACCGCAGCATTGCAAGTAATACCGCTGCTGGGTAATAAAGGACTCCTTCCCATCGATCTCTTTGTTGAGCGCATTGCCCAGGACTCACTGCTGCAAACGTTCATGAGCAATCCATCACTGTTTGTGTTCACACACTCCGATCCACTGCTGGTTCTGATTGCCTGGTTTGGCGCTGTATTGTCCCTGGCGGTCCTGTTCGGGTTCGCCAACTCCATCATCCTGTTCATCCTGTGGTTCCTGTACCTCTCCTACGTTAACGTCGGGCAGCTTTTTTATGGTTTCGGTTGGGAGATCCAGCTATGCGAAATTGGTTTCCTCGCCATATTCATGGTGCCCCTGTTGGATTGGCGGCCATTCCCCAAGAGGGAAACCCCGCTGCCATTCATCTGGTTGATGCGCTGGTTCCTGTTCCGCTTTTATCTCGGGGCCGGACTGATCAAGCTTCGGGGATCGGAATGCTGGCAGGACTTCACCTGCCTGTATTACCACTTTGAGACCCAGCCAATCCCGAATCCGCTGAGCCCGTTTATGCATTTCCTGCCGCAGTTCATTTTGAAATTTGGAGTGATGTTTACCGAGTTCCTTCAGGTTATTGCCGCTTTCTTCGTGTTATGCCCCAGATTTTTGCGAATCACTGCCGGCCTGATTTTTTTCACTTTCCAGTCAATCCTGATACTGACCGGTAACTACGCCTTTTTTAACTGGATCACACTGATTCCTGCGCTGATGTTGCTGGATGACCGCTTGCTCAAGTTGGTCATGCCAAAAAAACTGGTCTCCGTGGCTGATCAGGCAGAAAAGAATAAAATTCCATTCACCAAGTCTCAGAATAACTTTCATTTCATGGTCTTCGGCATCCTGGTCTGGTTGAGTATTCCCGTGGTGGTGAACCTGTTCTCTGAAAACCAGATCATGAACACGTCTTACAATCGCTGGAGCCTGGTTAACAGCTATGGCGCATTCGGTTATGTCGGCGAGGAAAGGTACGAACTGGTCGTGGCCGGCACCAGCGACAATGTGATCACCGAGGACACGGTGTGGCAGGAGTATGAGTTCATTGCCAAACCCACCAGTATTGACCGGGGATTGCCGCTGATTGCGCCTTACCAGCCACGAATTGACTGGCAGATCTGGTTTGCTGCGCAGTCTACAACCAGCCGTCATGGGTGGCTGATACACCTGACCTGGAAATTCCTGCATAACGATGAAGCCGCGCTCGGCCTGATCGCGCATAATCCTTTTCCTGACCAGCCCCCCGCCTTTATCAAGATTGACCGTTATGACTACAATTTTGAGAAACCGTTTTCAGATCACACCTGGCAACGAACCTACATTGATGCCTGGATGGAGCCGGTTAACATCAATACGCCGGCGCTGACCCGGTTTATCGACAGTTACGGCTGGGAAAATTATCGTGATTGACCCGCCTGCCAACGCAGCCCCGGTAAGCATGGAGATGCTACGGAAACGATAAATGCTTGGAAAGCGGGCTTGAGAAAAGGGGGATCAGGAGCGATTTATGCACCGGCTCTGCCGGGCTTGTGTACGGACGGTAACACGGTTATTCAAAGAAAAATTCTTCACGATCGGAAAAATCCGGTAGTATTTTCAGAGGAGAGATCACGCAGGAGCCGTCAAATGAGTTTTATTGAAGAACTCAAGCGCCGAAATGTCTTTAAGGTGGGCATAGCTTATGCGGTGACCACCTGGATTCTGATGCAACTGGTTGATGTGGTCTCGGAAATCCTGGCGTTACCCGAATGGGCGCCTAAACTGATTCTGCTGATGCTGGTGGTTGGTTTCATACCGGCTTTGATCCTGGCCTGGGCTTTCGAGTTGACACCGGAAGGCATCAAGTTGGAAAAAGATGTGCAGCGCAAGGAATCCATTACTCCGAAAACTGGCCGCAAGCTGGATCTAACGATCATTGCGTTGTTGGGGCTTACCCTGGCGTACTTTATCTGGGAGTCACGGTTTGAGCAGAAAATTGCGGATTTTGAAGCATCAACAACCGCAATTTCAAGTGAAGAAAACGTATCTGAGGCTTCAAGTCCTGGCACGGGCGACCTGAGCCCGGAAGTCGATGAGAACTCCATTGCAGTCCTGCCCTTTGCCAACCGCAGTGCAGATGCCGGTGACGTTTACTTTACCGATGGCATTCATGACGATTTGCTGACCCAGTTGTCCAAAATCGATGCTTTGAGCGTGATATCCAGAACTTCGGTCATGGAATACCGTGACACCACCAAAAACCTGCGTGAGATTGCCCGGGAATTGCGCGTTGCAAATGTGATGGAAGGCTCCGTGCAACGAGCAGGTGACCGGGTGCGGATCAATGTGCAACTAATCGATGCCAACAGCGACGAACACCTGTGGGCCGAAACCTATGACCGCGAGTTGACCACCGCCAACCTGTTCGATATTCAATCCGAGATTGCACAGGCCATCGCCGAGGCGCTTAAGGCTACTTTCACCGATTCCGAGTTGGCCCGTGTAGAGATCGTGCCCACGGACAATGTCGCAGCCTACGACCTCTATTTACAGGCGCGGCGTATTGAACCGAGCGGAACCCGGGTCACCTCCCAAACCGCCCTTGAACTCTACAAGGAAGCGCTGTTGCTGGATCCGGATTTCACATTGGCCTGGATCGGACTGGCCAGTTCCCACATGTCCAATTACTGGAACTATGGTGGCGATCCGGCCGATCGCGAATTGGCACGCAAGGCGATTGATCGCGCCAAGAATATCAATAAGGACCTTGGCGAGTTGTATATGGCTGAAGGGTTTTACTGGTATTGGGGCTACCTGGATTACGAGCGGGCCCTGTACAACATTGAAAAGGCCATCGAGTTGATGCCCGGAAACGACGATGCATACATGTGGCGCGGTTATATTTCGCGCCGGATGGGCTTCTGGGACCAGGCGATTGTTTCGATGCATGAGGCCTTGAAGCTGAACCCGAGAATCGCTTTCAATTGGGTGGAGTTTGGCTGGACTTACCATTACCTGCATCGCTACGTTGAAGCCCGGGCAAAGTATCAACAGGCACTGGCCATCGATCCGGACCTCTTCTGGGCCAAGTCCAATCTGGCTCTTCTCGAAATACAGGAGTCCGGTAATGTGAAAGCGGCCGTCCAGCTGACCATCGGCGCGCAACATTCTGCTGAGTTCGATCATGTAGAGGTTTTCATGGTCACACGCACTGTCGACCGGCGATTTGAAGAAGTACTGGAAGTCGCCCGGAAATTGCCGGATCAAATGGAGATCCAGCGTGGTGTCATCATGCTCAGGGAAATGTGGTCTGCCCGAATTTTGTATTACATGGGCCGTGAAGATGAAGCCAGCGCAGCGGCGGAAGCTGCCCAGTTTCGCCTGCAGGGATTGCGGGTAAAATTGGGAGATGACTATCGCATTGACCTGGCAGATGCACAGATTGACGCCATAAAAGGTGCTGATCCGGAAACACTGAGAAACCTTGTGCAAAAGTCTGTGGCATCACGTCCCGAGGACAAGGTTGCAGAAGTTGGATTCAAACTCGATATTGCACGAATCTTCGCAATGGCCGGCATGACGGCTGAAACCATTGAATTGCTGGACCCCCTGTTTACGCCGCCGAGTGAAACCTCGGTTTATACGATTGGACTGGATCCCGCGTTTGATGGCATCCGTGAAGATCCGGAGTTTGCCGCGATGATGGAGCGGCACCGGTGACAGTTCGCTTCGACAGCGCCACTTACGGTACGCGCGACGCTTTCTATGGAGGATACCTTGCATATTCTGGGTGAATTGAAACGGCGGAATGTATTCCGGGTCGGTATGGCCTACATCGTGGCGGCCTGGGTGCTGGTCCAGATTGGTGATATCGCCGCGGAAAACTTTGAAGCGCCGGCCTGGGTGATGAAGATGTTTATTTCATCCCTGTTTGCCGCCTTTCCCATCGTATTGTTTTTCTCCTGGGCCTACGAGATGACTCCCGAGGGCATCAGGAAGGCATCCGAAGTCGACCCAACCCAGTCCATTTCCGGTGACACAGGCCGCAAACTGGACTACATCACGATGGGGTTATTGGTGGTTGTCGTTGGCGTTGTGGCGCTGGAGCGATTTATGCCAAAACCACACGGTTCTGAAGTGGTGGCTGAAACTGCACGGGAACTAACCGAGCCGGCGACAGAACCAGAACCGGATATCGTCGAGAACTCCATCGCCGTGCTGCCGTTTGTCAATATGAGCGCGGAGGCTGATCAGGATTATTTCTCTGATGGATTGACCGAGGAGTTGCTCAACGTGCTGACACACGTTGAGGGCTTGAATGTGGCATCACGTACCTCGTCATTTGCCTACAAAGGCAGCACCAAGAACATTCAGCAAATCGCAACGGCCCTGCGCGTCGCAAATATCCTCGAAGGCAGTGTACGCAAAGTCGGCAACCGCCTGCGTATCACCGCGCAACTGATCGACACCAGCAATGACCGCCACCTGTGGTCGGACAGTTACGACCGTGATATGACCGACATCTTCCAGATCCAGGACGAAATCGCCAATGCGATCGTCTCCGCGCTGACAAGTGAATTGAAAATTGGCCTGCAGGCGGTCAGTGTGCAATCCGCCACCAGCAACCTGGATGCCTATGACCTCTACCTCAAAGCCAGGGAATTGTTCATTGCCCGTAAAAACCTTGCCACCAGCTTGCAATTGCTGGAGCAGGCCACTCAAATGGACTCACAATTTGCCCGCGCCTGGGAAGCTCTCGCCGCCGTGCATTCGGTCGCTTCTTCCTGGTTACCCGGCGACGGAATTGACCACCCGTCACTGGCCCTTTCCGCTGCCCACAGGGCGCTGAAGATAGATCCTGAACTTTCCATGGCTTATGCCGTCATTGGCATGGAGCATCAAACCACGGGTGAGGGATTTACAGGCGCCATCAGGAACCTTGACAAGGCGATTGGTAACGATCAGAAAAACGCCACCGCATGGCTCTGGCGGGGAATCACGTTCAAGGATATGGGTTATGTGGAAAAGGCAGCTGCAGACTTTGAACGATGTCTTGAAGTCGACGCAGGATACCTGAACTGCCGTCAGCACCTCGCTGAAGCCCTGCTGGCCCTGGGAAAAATTGAGTCAGCCGTTGAGCAGTTTGAGGCAACCATTGAGGCCAATTTCCATTCGACCGATGACGCTTTTGTTTCCTACTATGTTCATACCGGACAAAGAAAGACGGCGTTGCTGGTGGCCGCCCTCACCATGCGCAGCGAATTCGCTCCCGTCAAAGACTGGATCGAGGCGATAGAGAACCCGCTTGAAGATCAGGCATCCCGGGTGGCGCGCTTCAATAAATGGGGCGAAGTTCATAACATCAACGTGTGCGATATGGGCATGCTTGCGATCGCACTGCAGCAGGACCATTGCTTTCCAACCATCGAAACTGCCCGGATGATGTGGCAGCCCGACACCGCTTATTTCCGCAAAACTCCCGCATTCAAGGATTTTGTAAACACCCACCTGATGGAGTACTGGCAGGAAAACGGTTTCCCGCCACAATGCCTGCCACTGGACGACGGGGATTTTGCCTGTGATTGATCCTCTCCAATACCCGAATGTGCTCAAACGGGTGAAAAGGGGACCGGATACATTTAACTCCTAAAAGGGGCCAGCCTCTTTTAAGCCAGCCCCTTCTAATGGCGTCCCGGAAAAAAACGGACTCTGATTCAGCAATCTCATTGCCGGCCAGGGTCGCTGACAATTCTATCGCTGTGCTGCCTTTTGCCAACCGCAGCAATGTGAAAGACGACCTGTTTTTCACCGTCGGCAGGCCCCGCCACCGACTCTTTTGAGCTTCAAACCATGGCCTTCGCACACGCACTTCTTGGCGAAAACCCAAAAGCACTGGATGCCTCAGCCAGGGCCATGCAGTTGATGCCGGAAGAGCGGGACAAAATTTCAGGAACCGTAGTCTCTACAAATAATGCATACATCCTGGCTCTCACAGGCCATCGCGACGAAGCCATGGCTGAGATTGAACGACTGCTGATCCAGCCTTCCGGTTTCTTCCGCTGGGTGCTTTACCTGCATCCGAGCTGGGACTTCTTCCGCGACGATGAGCGATTCAACCAGCTGATCCGGCCACCGAATCTCGACGAAACTGAACATTGATTTAACTATTAGGGCCCCGTGTATAAGTAAAATAAACGCTATATTTCCAGAAATCCAAAGTACTTGAGTAGCCTGTTTGCCTGCTTCTCATCCTGTTTATTCTGAAATCTCAGCAACATTAACCAACCGCGCCTGAATTCATCCCTGCTACACCTCTGTTCCAGGCGCAAGGCCCGCGCCTGGTTGTTCAATCATCTGCATAAAGAATCGCTGCTGAAAAAAATCGAGCAAGCTGAAGTGTGACCCCCAAACCCGTTCCATGGTCGGAGATATCCAACGTGTTGGATCAGGCTTTTGACCTGCCCTTGGATCAACAAAGCATTTGTAGAGCAAACATGCAAGGATCAGCCTGAACTCCTGGTGAGTATGGGCCATTCAAACTTCATATTGCCTGAAATCCTCGGATATGGCGCAGCCCATCCCACCAACTTTTGGAACAGGAAACCGCAAATACTGATCCTTTCAGAGGATCCAATACTGAATTCCAGCCCACAGCTACAATAATTCACACCAAATCCTGTATTAGGGTCGAAGAAACCCATGCCGTTCCTGGGTCAGGAGCAGTTGGATTCTTCGTTCATCTCCACAGTCTCCTAAACAAATGATATTTAGAATAGACTGTCCCTTATGGTCTGACATATCTACAGTCCGACAGGGTTTGCAGTTGACCGGCCAAAGCCAAACTCATCTCAAGCAGGCCCACATCTCCGAGCGTGTCCGAATAAACCCGGCTTCATTAACCGGGCCCTAATGTAAAGTTCCCATGGTTTGTGGCATCGGTTAGTTGGCGTATCTGCGTGGGCCACGATTCCGTTCGCAAGCTAACAGCTTGCACATATATACTTGACGATGTGTACTCAGAACGTTCTAAAGGGAGGTCATCATGCAAAAATGGACGGGTGGTTGCTTGTGCGGTGCGGTACGCTATGAGGCCACAGTTTCTGAATCAGAGAACTGGTACTGTCATTGCGGCATGTGTCAAAAGGCGACCGGCAGTGTTGTCTCTACCAGTGCCATTATCAAAAAGGCCGAGTTGCGGATACTGAAAGGCGCAGCAAAGTACTATCAATCCTCTGGCTCTATTGAAAGGGGTTTTTGTGCGAACTGTGGCTCCCCGATGTTTTTCCGCCCGATCAAGGAAGATTGGATTTCCATCCTCTCGGGCACCTTGGATGACCCAGAGGTCGCTCCGCCAGAGGGCCATTACGGAATCGAAAGCAAGATCAGTTGGCTGAGAATTGTGGATGACTTAAAACAACTAACAACGGAAGATGATGTGTTACTCCAAGAAAAAAAGCCCAAAGACTAAGTTGGCCTACTCAGCCAGCCCTGACCCGGGCGAAATTCCTGCAAAAAAGCAGAGCAGGAGAAAATTGTGACAGTAAAAAATCCGTTCACCGGCGTTAACCCACTCATACTGGTCGTGATTGTCGGGTTTGCATCGGTATTCCTCAGCGATTGCTCACACAGTCCAGTTTCTCAAAACAACGAAAATAAACCACAAAATATTATCCTCCTGATTGGTGACGGCATGGGTCCTGCGCATATTAAGGCATACCGAAAATTTGTGGATAAACCGGAAACGCCGGAGGAAGAGAAGCTGGTTCTTGACCCATACCTGGTTGGCAGTTTAAGTACTGAACCCAGTGATTCCGGCATCAGCATCGCAGATTCAGCCGCATCTGCAACGACTTTTGCAACCGGTACAAGAACTATCAACGGTGCCTTGTCGGTAGATTCGGCAGGCAGGTCTCTTCCAACTGTATTGGAAAAAGCGAAAGTACTGGGCTTGTCAACAGGCCTGGTCGCGACATCAGAGATTGTACACGCAACCCCTGCAGCCTTCGCCAGTCATCATTTGGACCGCGACCAAATGAATGATATTGCCGACCAGTACTTTGATAATCAGCATGATGGTCTGCCGATGGTAGATGTCATGCTTGGCGGCGGGCTTGAGTATTTTGCAAGAGATGACCGAGACCTGTTAGCTGAGTTTTCCGGGAAAGGCTACTCACTTGTAAGCAATCGTTCAGAAATGCTTGCTGCTAATAATGACAAATTGCTTGGCCTGTTCGCGGAAGAGGGGCTTCCAAAAATGTGGGACCGGAAGCCATCTACGCCATCGCTTGGCGATATGGCAAAGACGGCCATTCAGAAATTATCAAAAAACCCCAGAGGTTTCTTTTTAGTGATTGAAGCCAGTCAGATCGACTGGGCAGCTCATGATAATGACATTGTGGGTGTGATTTCGGAGATGCAAGATTTTGAAACAGCAATTAAGACCGTGATGGATTTTGCCACGGAGGATGGAAACACCTTGGTGATTGCTACGGCTGATCATGAAACTGGTGGTTTATCCATCGGCTCCAAAGCCAGTGGCGAGGATTTCTATTATTGGGATATTGGTGTGATCAAAACCTTCAAATATACACCCGCGAAAATGACTGATGATGCACAGGCATCCGGTGATTTGATTGCTGCGTTCCAAAAAGCGACTTCATTGGAGCTAACAGAAAACGAAAAGGAAAAGCTGCTAAAGGTTGACTTGGAAGATTGGGAACAAACCCGACGGGCGGTGAGTGAGGTCATTAACAAGAGAAGCTTTACTGGATGGACGACTTATGGGCATACAGGAGTAGATGTGAACCTCTATGCGTTCGGACCAGGCAGTGAAGCTTTTCGGGGACATTGGGATAATACCCGGGTTGGACAGCTTATTTTTGAGTTGTTGGACCAATAGTTCTGCGCTGGCGTATAGGACAAATAAAAGCCCTTTTTCGAGAAACCCGGAGTTGTTAAGTAACCTACAGTCTCAGCTTTTCTCGCAAATGTTCCGAAATCTCACCAGATTTTGTCACCCGCGACTGAATTCGTTCCTGCCACACCTGATTACGGCCCAATTGCGGAAAACCGATGATCAGCACCTACGCCACCACGGTACTGAACACGTCTGGCAAGCGCAGTGCCGGCGCGAAGGTATCGACGACCTGCATGATCACCCAGGCCACCGCCGCGTAGGCTGCTCCCACTCGAAACACGTTACGGCGTTTGAATTCTTGAACCCATTTCATGCCATGGTGCTCATTTCCGCTTTCTGGACTTGCCTATTCTGCCATAACCCCACCGGTGGATTGTTGCAGCGAATTGCGGTATATCTGCTTAAAGCCTGGCGGGACAAGTATCAGTGTGTCACTTTTTCAAATAATAAGGGTTGGGCTCAACACACTACAGGTCACATTATGAAAAAAATCACCATTACTCTTTTCTGCACGGCAGCAATTTTTTGTGTAGCTGTTTGCAATGCGACAGACCTGGAAACTGTTGCTGTTATCGGTACGGGTGATATGGGTGACTCCCTTGGACCACGTTTCGCGGAACTCGGCTACCGGGTAGTTTATGGCTCGCGCAATCCTGAAAGTGACAAAGTGAAAGCGCTTGTAAGGAGGACGGTAAATAATGCATCTGCTACCACCCAGATGAAAGCAGCTCAACAAGGCGAGATCGTCCTGTTGCTGGTACCCTGGCCGGCAATGGAAAAGGTCGCCCAGAACCTCGGTGATCTGGATGGCAAGATCATCATTGATGTCTCGATGCCTTTCGAACAGGGGGAGGACGGGTATCCGAAACATTTGTTGAAAACGTCGAGCGCAGAAATGATCCAGGACTGGAATCCCGGCGCAAAAGTTGTAAAAACTTTTGCCACCATGGGTTCGCAGATCATCGACGAACCGATGGTCGAAGGGGGGCTTATAAGCATACCCATAGCATCAGACCACAGGGATGCGAAGGAAAAAGTTGCAGGTATAGTTGCCGCACTGGGACTCGACCCGGTAGATTTTGGCCCGCTGCGTATGGCAAGAGAGATCGAGATTTTACAAATGATTTACATGATCCCATTGGTGCAAAACCGCCCCGAGCACTGGGAGTTCTTTTTCCGCCGTAGTGATCACTATGGCTGCTACCAGTCAGGTGAGAGCACTTCAGAAGGCTTGGTGCCTGCGTACGACGCTGGCAACCTGGCAAGATTTCCGCAGACTGGGGAGGCACCGGCACCATGCACTACAAAATGAAGGAACGAATAACATGAGTAATGAAAAGAAAGTAATCCGTTTTGAACCAACCGGCCCAGTAGATACGGGTATGCCCGCTATGGAATTGGAGCAGGCGGATTTTCAGTCGGCGTTGCCGGAACAGCATCTGCATGTCTACTTTGAAGATGAAGCACTTGGCCTGAGCGTGGGTGTTTGGACCACAACAGACATGCAGGAGGCCTTTGGGCCCTATCCCGGTGACGAGTTCATGTGGGTACTTGAAGGCCAGGTCGCCATGATGGATGGCGACGGAAACGCAACGCATATCAAAAAAGGTGAGACATTCTATATTCGCAATGGCATCCCCATCAGCTGGAAACAAGTCGGATTTCTTCGCAAGTTTTATATGACATATGACGACCCGAAGGCTCAAACACCTGAAATTGCCAGCGCAGATGGAGGCGTTGTGGTACTTTCTCCAGCCGAATTGCAGAGCGGTTTGACAAAAATGAACACCACGGACCCCTTTCAAATCGAGGGCGAAGCACCCCTACAGCATGACAACATTGCATTTACCAATGATGCCGGGAACATGTTCGTTGGAATGTGGGACAGCACGGCATTTGAAAGCGAAATGCGGCCGTTCCCATGCTATGAATTTGTGCAATTACTGGAAGGTGAGATCACGATTACACAAGGTGATGGAACAGTACATCGGTTCAGCGCGGGGGATGCTTTCTTTGTTCCTGAAGGAGCAATATGCAGCTGGAAGACCAGCGGGTATGTGAAGAAACTTTATTCAATTCTGGATCTCTCGGTTTAGGTGCGACTTAGAATCAGTTTTGATCACTTCCATTTAGCCGCGACACCAGATCCCCCTTAATATAGGCTTTTCAATATTTCCCGAATTTTGGCCAGTACTTTTTCCTCACTCGACTTGTCATCTTTCATATAACCAAGATAGACCACGACCAAATCTTTATCCGGGTTGATCAATAAACCCTGGCCTGCCCAGCCAGCTTTGTAAATATCGTTATTTTTGTAAATGACATCCCATTGATAGGAGTTGTGCTTAAACTCTTTATCAATTTCACCTTTAAACCGTGCGTTAGAAAATAACTCCGGGCGGCCACCGTTAACAATCATATTCAGATAACGATCAGAAATTATTTTTCTGTCGCTAACCTTTTGATAACTGGGAGTGAACAGCAAACCAAAGCGTGCCATATCTCTGGGTTTTGCTAAAAAGCCACCGGTGCTTAATGCTATGCCATATCGTGCGGCAAAAAATGCAGCATCACCTTCTGCGCCCAGTTGGCTCCATATTTCTTTTGTCACAGCATCTTGAAACGGCATTTGCATAATGCGTTCAACAATCCAGGATAAAACAAAGGTGTTGGCGCGAGTATCAGACGAATAAAGGGCCTTTCCCCCAAAAACCTGACCTGGAACATTCAGCCATTTGTGTAAAATGCCAGCCGCTTTCATCACGATATATATTGATTTGCGCGGCTGAGCATAACTTCATGCTGTAGCTTCGAGCGCACTACCGGCCAGTTGCCCTGAGCTTGCATCGCTTTGAAGGGCGGATATTAATCTGAGCCTGGATTACCCACCGGCACTGCAAAGGCATCCGCGACGAGGGCATCCACATTGTCACCGGTCAGGCCGTTCAAAAAGGCTGCGAGTTGCCTGATCTCCTGATGATCCAGGTCCAGCGGGCGCAGCAGAGGATCAAGCAATTCATTTTCGATGCCTCCGTGATTGTAGAATTCCAGCACATCCTCCAGCGTCGAAAGCGAACCATCATGCATGTACGGAGCGGTCAGGGCGATGTTACGTAAAGTAGGAGTGCGATATTTCCAGCGGTCGTCCGGATCCTCGGTGATTTCGTACAGACCGAGATCGCCAGGCGGAGTCTCGGCTGCACTGGCGAGTACATCACCCCGCACGGTGATGTGCTCGCCGGGAGCGATCTGCACCCGGGTTTCGGCAGGTGGCTTTGACATGGAGCGCTGGTAGCCGATCCCCGTGTTGTGTAACAGATTGTCGGTGAACAAGGCCCATTTCTGCGCCACCAGATGGCAGCTCGAGCATTTGGCTTTGCCGGTGAACAAGCGAAAGCCCGCCTTTTGCTCGCTGTTCATGGCTTTATCCTTCCCGCCGAAAATCCAGCGATCGAACGGGCTGTTGGCGGACACCAACACGCGCTCGTAACTGGCCAGAGCCATGCCGACGGTTTCCATCGTAATCCCACGCCCCGCAAATGCCTGTTCAAACAGTTTTACATATTCTTCAGTTGATGTGAGCTGCTCAATCACCTGGCCAACTGATGGATTTCCCATCTCATTATGGGCAAGCAACGGCCCCCAGATTTGCTGCTCCAGGGAACTTTCGCGGCCGTCGTGAAACAGTCGCTCCAAGTATGCGACATTGTAAATAGTGGGGGAATTCCGCCGCACTGTGCGGCCTTCGATGCCCACCGCAGTGGTCAGTTCGTTGCTGGTAAATCCCTGTTCGGGGACATGGCACATGGCACAGGATAATGTGTTGTTGTGTGACAGCCGGCGGTCAAAAAACAACAAGCGCCCCAATTCGATATTTTCCAATGTAGGCGGATTGCTGGACGGCGCGGGAATGGGCGGCAAGCCCAGCGGGGGATTTTCCAGATAGTTTTCGAGCCTGGCGCCGACACCGCGCCGCCGGTCCAGACTCAGGGCGCGGGTTTCATAAGAAGCGCTTTCATAACCTTCCTTGTAGTCTCCCGGGCCCTGCACTAAATGGCCTTCCTTTGTTTCCAGTTGCAGTGTCCAAATGTCGTTGATCATGGTTTCGGCGTGCAGATAGGAAGCACTGTAAAAATTTCGAATACGCTTGCTACGGTCGATCAGGTATACCCTGAGGACGTGGGATATGCTGCCCGGTTGGTCGTCAACAGCGTTTGGGTCGCGTACCACGGATTGGCCGTATGATTGCAGGATTGGCGCCAGCGTGGCTTTATCGTCAGTGGTCAGAAACTGCCAATCAAACTCAGCATGGGCAAATCTTTCACCGTATCGCCGCATAACCTCCGGGGTGTCCTGTATGGGGTCGAAGCTCAGGCTGATAAACCGAACACTCTGGCTTCCGCCGGGTGTTTCGAGAAGTCGGTTCTTCAGGTGATCCAGTACATGGGTGGCCAGTGGGCAGCCATTGGCGTCGGAGCAACTGCTGTAGATGAAGCTCATGACCACCACCTTATCGCCCATCAGCTGGTGCAGACTGGTGGTTTCACCATTGGTGTCGAGCACCAGACCGTCTGCGGCCAGCCCCATGGGGGGCAGCTTGTAACTGCCGGCTTGAGGGGCTTCAAACTCGAGTTCTGTCCATCCGGGTGCCAGAATATCGGCGGTATTCGGCTTCTGCTGGGCGAAAACCGGGGTTCCGGAAAATGCGAGCAAAAATACAAAAAGGCAGGTGAGTGAAAGGCTCACCTGCCTGCTGTTTGTCTCCCCTATTTTAAACACCTTGCGGTGCTTATGGGGATTCGCTCTGTGCAGCTTCGGCTGAAGCAATGCTTGGGTTCGACTGGCCATACAGTGAGTATGCACCAAATCGCATCTGGTGTGGCAGTCCCAGATTTTCACCAATAAAGTCGATGCTGAACTGTTCCTTCAGGGTTTTGCCATCCCAGTTGTAGGCTTTGAAGTACTGCAAATCTTCGCCTTCCGGCGCCTCGATCTTGTCCCAGTTGGCCAGCAAAGAGGAAGTGAAATAAATCCGCTCGCCATCCCAACTTTGCGATGTCATATTGAGCTGCGCGCCAATCTTGGTGGCCTGTATCTGCACCGGCTTGAAGGGGTCTGATATGTCAAACAGCCTTGCCATTCCGTCATTCCAGGTGTCAACCCAGAGCAGTGAGTCATCGGCCGTGATGGAAATATCCACCGGAAGCGGTATCAGGGACGCGTCACCAATATCTGCCACAGCCTGTGCCTGCCACTCGCCTGCGTCGTCCTCGTAAATCAGCCAGATTTTCGATGTCAGGGCTGTGGTAGTGAAACAGTAATTGTGGTGCGGCCCCCAGGCACAGCGAATTTCCAGCGGTGCACCCGGTACATCCAGCACCTTTTTGGGTTTGCGTGTATGCAAATCCCAAACGACGACGGTGTTGCCAAAGCGCTTCATGCCTTCGGGATCGCCCATCAGTTTGCCCAAATTCATCATGTAATTGTTCCAACCGGTAAATGAGGAAGTAATCAGAACATTTCGCCGGGGCAGGGCGCGAACGTCGTAACCATAACCGTCAGCCATATTGCCGGACTTGATGGCGCCGTCGAGATTTTCATCGGTTGGCATCCAATATGTGGCAACGTATTCACCGGCATTGGTGTATTCAACCATTGCCGTACGCCCGCCGTGGTCCTTGTCGTTTGAAAGCCCTGTCAACAGCATGCGCCCAGGCATGGCATAGCTTGTGTGAGGACCGACAACGCCGCCGCTTTGTGCAACGAAATCTTCAATGGTTTTGTGCAAGGCCGGTTTTGCCGGATCTGTATGCACATCGATAATAAAAATCTTGCTGGTATCGAGTCCGGTGGCCCACAGGTAATGCCGATCATCGCTTAGCCCCGAATGGTGTGCCTCGTTACGGCCACCCACGGAGAGCGAATTGATGACCTTGCCATAGTTGGCAGATCCCGGATTGACGTCGATGGTCACCAGTTTGTCCTGTTCATCCCCGACACCTTCGGCGCCCAGCGTCCAGACATATACGAAGTCCTCCTGGCCTACAATTTTCGCCATGTAGGGTGACAGGCAAGTCTCGTCGGCCAGGGCAGTAGCGGACAGTGCGGCGGTCAGGGCCAGAACCAGGCTAATGCAGAAATACGACCCTTTTCTCAGTAAAAAATGTGATGTTTCGAAATACATGATTTGGTCTCCTGTCCACGTATCGATTAAAGCGGGTGAATTATTTTATTTGCCAACCACTATTTAAACATAGTCGAAAAAATCTGATCTGTACGGTTTTTCCAAAATAAAATCTCTTCAGGCTTTAGCAAAGCCGTTATTCAAACGATCGGCAGCTATGTGCATTTCGATTGTATTTCTCATACATCTCCACGCGCCAGCGCTCCGTTCTTTCGAAATCATTGAAGCTGAAAAGATGGAAACCGGGTATGTTGAGTTCCGGGTCAGACAGATGGGGTTCCAGGCCGGCAGGCTCACGCCCGCTTCCCGTATGCCTTTAAGCCAATCGACAATGGCCTGAGGGTTGAGTATAAGACGAATAAAGGGCCTTTCCCCCAAAAACCCGCTTCTATCTCCTGGCCCAAGGCATGGCGCCTTCTCCCGCAAAGGGAGAAAGTGTTACCCATGTCTCCGGTAGGATGTGTTACCTATGTGTCGGGTAGGTCACAGGGTGTTTTCTTGGCACATGTAAAAACCATTTAGATATCTACTTTTATAGTGATACATGAAATGGCGTTGATTCGGCGCATCTGCTGAATCACCATCACACCAACAGGTTCCGGCACGTGGAGGGGCATGATGGTGGAGAGCACGCCAGGATTGGCCTTTGAAAGCTATCTAGTCAGCAGCACCCACAACAGTCAGATTTTGAGCGCGCCAGCGTAGTATGCCGCCTGCCAGGTTGGCCACTTTTGAATGGCCGCTTTGCTTCAACATCAGGCTGGCCCGTGCCGAGCGACCACCGGCACGGCAGACGGTTACAATTGGCCGTCCCGTTGGAACCTCATCTATTTGTTTGCTCAGCTTACCTAAGGGCAACAGCATTGCGCCAGGAATATGCCCCAGAGGCCCATCAAACTCCTCGGGCTCCCTGACGTCCAGGATTCGTACTTCTTTTAGATGATCTTCAACCCATTCCGGCTGGATTTCCAATATGCCGGCAAAGGTGTAATTCAGCGGTGCCCAGTTGGTCTCTTTAACCTGTCGTTGGGTTTTGTCTGGACGGCCGCATTTGAGATTTGCGGGCACCGCAATATCCATTTGTTTTGGATGAGCCAGGCCAAGGTTATTCATATAGCCTGTAAAGTCGTTTTCGCTAAGCGCACCACCCAGACGTGGATTGAATTGCCGTTCCTCGGCGACGCTGGTAACGGTCAGACCACGGTAATCATGGCCGGGATACAGCAGGCACGAAGGCGGCAAAGTAAAAATCCGGGCATGAACCGACCGGTATAACCTGCCCGGATCCCCCTGCTGGAAGTCGGTCCGCCCGGCGCCGCGAATAAGCAGCGCATCCCCGGTGAAGGCGCGGCTTTCATCATCGAGCACGTAAGTCATGCAGGAATCGGTATGACCCGGCGTTGCGCGTACTTCGAGGTAGCGCTTGCCGAATGCCACTCGCTCGCCTTGTTCCAGGTAGCGATTTGCGCCTTTGGCGCCGCCCTGCTTTCCAAGCAGTATCTGACTGCCCAGGCGCTCTTTTAGCAGCCAGGCGCCGGTTACGTGATCTGCATGGACGTGGGTATCGAGCGTATAGAGAAGCTCAAGCCCCAATTCATTGATCAGCGCCGCATCTCGGTTTACCTGCTCGAATACGGGATCGATGAGTACGGCACAACGACTTTCATTATCGCCAAGAAGATATGTGTATGTGCTGGATTGTGGGTCAAATAATTGTCGAAATATCAACATGTTGATTCCTATATTTAATCTTATTTATCGTTTTATTTCGTACCTCATCAAGAACGCTCAGCTTACCACTTCCCAACATGAGCGTATCATTGTTGCAATGCAATCATCAGCCGGCCCGAAAACGAATTCTCCAGACCCCACACTGGGCATACGAGCCAACCTGAGCCAGTTCATTCTCCTGATCGTCGTGAATGCCTTTGTCGGGGCCATGGTCGGTATGGAGCGAAGCATTCTTCCCGCCATTGCGGAAGAGGAATTCTTGCTGGCGGCCCGCACGGCAGTGCTTTCCTTCATTGTCGTATTTGGTATCACCAAGGCCATCACCAACTACTTTGCGGGCCGGTTTTCCGACGCCTGGGGGCGCAAGGGTGTGCTGGTAGCTGGCTGGCTGGTGGCAACGCCAGTGCCTTTCCTGCTGATGTGGGCGCCTGACTGGTCCTGGGTGTTGTTTGCAAATTTCCTGTTGGGTGTCAGCCAGGGCCTGACCTGGTCTACTACCGTTATCATGAAGATTGACCTTGCCGGACCGAAAAATCGTGGACTGGCGATGGGTATCAATGAATTCGCGGGTTACTTCGCCCTGGCTGGCGCCGCACTGGCTTCGGGTTACGTGGCCAGTATCTGGGGACTGCGGCCGGAGCCGTTCTACCTGGGTGTGGTTTTTATTTTCTTCGGATTGATCCTGTCCGTGTTTTTTGTGCGCGAAACTCATCATCACGCGTATCTCGAGGCAAAGTCTCATTCTGGCCCAGCCGAACAGCACCTGAGCCAGGGCGAGATATTCAGGCGTACCTCGTTCACCGACTCGAGTCTTTCCTCAGTCAGCCAGGCAGGGATGGTCAATAACCTTAATGACGGCATGGCCTGGGGCCTTTTCCCACTGTTTTTTGCGATGGCCGGCTTGAACCTGAAGCAGATTGGCTGGCTGGCCGCGATTTACCCGGCTGTCTGGGGGATAGGGCAGTTGTATACCGGTGCCTTGTCAGACCGCATCGGTCGCAAGGGACTGATCGTGTGGGGTATGTGGATGCAGGCAGCCGGAATCGTCGGGATCACCATGTCCACGGGATTTCCGGGTTTTGCCGGGGGTGCTGCATTACTGGGTGCAGGAACGGCAATGGTGTATCCAACATTACTGGCCGCGATTGGCGATGTCACGCACCCGTCCTGGCGGGCCAGTTCTGTTGGCGTATACCGCTTGTGGCGGGACCTGGGCTACGCGGTGGGCGCCTTGATAGCCGGAGTCGTGGCTGACCTGCTGGGTATCAGGGCTGCAATGTGGTCGATCGCAGCCCTGACCTTTGCTTCGGGCCTGCTCGTGCTTCTGCGCATGGAAGAAACACACTATCCGGAAGCGGGAACTTGAGTGGTGTACCTTACTCCTTTGATATACTTAGGGAACCTCTGATTAATTCCTCGATCTCTCTGGCTTTCAGAGCAGTCGCAGATCAAGGCGGCTTCCTGCAGTAATGTCTTGACCTTGCAAAGGGAGCCAACACCGGGCTGAGGCTGCTCTGAAAGCCCCTTCGGGCGCGGCCTGAGGTGCCCATCTGCTGTGTTGCATCCCTGGTTAAGGACTTTGGCCATTAACTGCGGAATGCGCCTTGCAGCTGCACACCTCAGGCCACGCAGAGACATTGAGGAATTGATCAGAGGTTCCTTAGCTAATTAAACAGTATAAACGCTGGCCTCAAATAAACCCCAACCAACCCACAACCGACTTGGTGAGCGCCACTGACACAATATACATAAATGTAGCGAGACCCAGCAACCAGGCCGACAGACGCACCTTCTTACTGCGATCGGGTTTCAATGCGACCGTGCCGATGCCGATATACAACAACAAGGCGATAATTTTCATCATCAACCAGGGTTGATCCAAAGGTGACAGCCGCATTTGCACTGCCAGCGTGATCGCACTCGCGAGTAGCAAGGTATCAACAATATGGGGGGATATTTTTACCCAAGGTAAATGTAATTTCGTTGAATCCGTCAACATCCAGATACCACGGATAAAAAAACCGGCAAACGACAGCACTACACAGGTGACGTGAATGGTTTTAACCAGGCCCACGAGACGAACTCAGTTCGCGGCTGCCAAATTGGACAAACGGTCAAGGCAGTCCGCCGATAGCTGCTCTGAACGACGATAATATTCTTCAAAGGCCGGTGTATCCGCAGGCAATACCACCCAGGGCTGTTTTGATGAAGTGAAGATATGAATGTCGGGTGGAACGGCGTCCGGATTATCAAGTGTGCCGACACGGACAAAACTCAATAACTCCCCAGCACCGGCGTAATGACTCCATACTGCAATTCGGCAGTTTGGGCAGCGAACTATTGTTTGACCTTTGCCGCTTTGTGAAGGTATTTTAATTTTTTCAGGTTTGCCGCTGAGCAGGCTGATGTTACTGGTTTCAATCATTGCGTTAAGCGCAAAAGCCGCCCCGGTCTCACGCTGACACCAGCGGCAATGGCAGCAATGCACCACCATTGGCGATCGGTTCAGACGGTAACGTACCTGCCCGCAGGTGCAACCACCCTCATACCCTACGCTGCCATCTTGATTCATTACACACCTGCACTTTGGTAATACGAATAAATAATACTTCTTCCTGCGGTTTGACCGATATTGTTCATATGCGATCTGCCTTATCTGCTTTTGATGATTTCGCATATCTCAACATTATAAGATGCGTACCATTTCTCCTGACCTTTTTTCTGCGCAGACCTGTGTTCCGGATCACTTTTCCAGTCGCGAATTTGTTGCAGGGTTTGCCAGTAAGAGATGGCGATTTCCTCATTGCCCTCGGTCACCGATACAAAATCCTGACATCCATATTTCTTAAACGCCAGGTCTTTCATACGTTCAGCCGTGCGCAGATATTCGTCATCAATTTCTGCAATCGTTGCTTTGAAAATTACTGCGTACATTGTGGGGATATTGATGTGGTTACAGTCGTCATGCTCGAAATGATACCAAAGGAGTCTCTGAACAAGGGAGTCTCATGAAGATCCTTGAGTAATGACTAGAAAGATGCACCATCAATGTAGCGATACATGAAATGGCGTTGCGTGAGTATTGCGCAATTAATTCAACTGTTTTACTGGAATCAAGATGAGACTTTGGGAACTGATTTTCCTTTTATTCCATCATCCACCAATCTCGCCAGGAATTTAGTAAACGGGACTATATTCTGGCCCACGCTGGCTTCTTCCAGCGCTGCCATATAGACGCCCTGTTCTTCTACTGGAATTACGGTCCAGGGATAGCCGCCGCTTGCGAGCATTGTGTTCATCAGAAAACGTCCCATGCGCCCGTTACCATCCACATAAGGATGAATATAGACGAAAATAAAATGCCCGAGCACGACGCGAACTGCGGGTTCAGGTTCTTCACTCAGAAGATCAAACAATGAAGGTATACAATCGCGTACCGCCTCTCTTGGTGGTGGTACATGCATAGAACTGCGTATATAAACGGGGCCGCTTCTGTAGCCCGCCAGATTAACAGCACTGATAATGCCCGCTGTTACACTCGGCCCAAAGAGTTCTGCGTACCATTTGCTGTGGTCGTCACCAACAACTGTTCCCGAATTTTTATCGTGCAAAATTTTACCAAGGCTTTCCTGTACAGCTTGGTAAGCTTGCCAGTATCCGCTCGCAGCCAGAGCATTACGCTGTTCCCGGTCATTCTGATTATCGTCTGGATTCCAACCACAACTTCGCACTAATTCAATTAACTCTGCACTCACGCGATAACCTTCGATCGATAATGAATGATAGGCATCAGTGACGTAAATCTCCTCGACATGTTTGAGATATGAACCAATATCCTTTGGCAGGCCTGGGGCTACCGGAAACCGTTCAATTATTGGCTCCCGCATCTCTTGCCACATTAAACGGATACGATTCACATAGGGAGAAGCTTCCCGCGTGTCCAGTATGTTCCGTGGTCTATTTTCAAATGGATCGGATTCCAGCATTGTATAACCGGCAGCCTTCATTGTTCCTATGATTTGATCGGCAATACGGTCATGCCCCGTATTCCGAAATGCACCGCCCAAACGCCCGGCAATAGTGCTATGCCCTCCTTCAAGCAGGAGTGCCAGTACGTCCGAAGCATCTTTTACCATTGCCATGGCAGCACGTACTTCTGTTGAAGCCTGCCGGAAAAAATGCGCCGGACAGGCGACCAGTGCAGCAGGCACCGAATAGAGACGTAAACCATCTTTTTCAACGATGTCAGCTTTCTTGGGCATTGTGTAACGAACGGCAAATAGAGACGTCCCAAAAGGAAGTGTTGTCGGTTTATTCCCTCCTTTAGGAGAGCGCACCAGCAATTGCTTTGGTACCGTCCGATTACCAGTGTGCAGGAATAGCGACTGTTCAGGAGACAAGCACCAGTCACTATCAAACCGCTCTCTCAGATAGGCCGCGCAAAAATCCCAGAATGAGGTGTACCATGCGGTACTATCTCCGGGAGTCTCATCCGGGCGAGAAGGGATATACCACCCCCTCATGACCTCCTTGAGAAAGCCATTTTTGACAAGACGCTCCCGGTGGGTCCGGCTTAGGTCACTAGACCTTACCGCGATTGCACCGCGCTCTTGCAGTTCTATAAGAACTTGAAGGGATTCAGCCAGTTTTTCTTGGAAACTTGCCATTTGAACCACTCTCTTTCCATAGGTTTTGATGTCTTGCAAATCATAGGTTATACAGATGTATCATTTATAGGTTTTAATGTCTATCTAATAATAGGCTTTAATGCTCTGAAGTGATTCTGTGCAGAAGTACCATGGCCCACATAATCTATAACCGCTAGATTCGCTTTGAAACCTTCTTGAAGGTCCGCGCAGCCGAGAAAATGGACACCCATGACTTTCCCGAATAACAGGGTCCATACCGGATACATGGTTTACACCTTATACCGGGGCCGAAGACATAGGTAATACTTTTTCGCCCAGATCAGTTCAAACCGTACCATGTCCCCCTTCCGGCCCCGTGCAGCACTAAATGACCAGCGCGTGTCAGTGCCTTGGTGTGGTCTTTAATCGTGTTGCGACTGACGCCGGTGACTTTTACCGCCTCGGCGATAGTCACCCGTCCGCGTTCACGGCACAATTCAAGAATCTGTGCCGAGAGTTCAGGCAAATCACCAAGAATCAGGCGTTCGCGCTCGATCTTTTTCTCAAGCCGCGCCTTTTGTTGATGCAAGGATTTCAGGAAAAAGGTCAGCCATGGTTGCCAATCCGGCTTGTCCGAGCGAATTGTGAGTTGCGTCTGCCGCAGCGAGAAATAATAGGTGTCCTTGTTCTGCTCAATGATGCTTTCTAGAGAAGTGTAAGGCACGTAGGCATACCCGGCACGCAACTCTGTCATCAGGCGCGGTGTGTCAAACGGTGTTGCCGTCTCAAATACGATGCCAAGATTCTCGCCATCCGGCCCGAAGGCCTCGACATGGTTATAGTGCTTTTTATACTCACCGCAGCCTTTACATCCAAGCCGGCGAGCAAACGCTCGACATCCACATCGCTCAACCTCGCTCCTTCAATCCGCGTTGATGAGCCGATGCTCTCGATCGTCGCAACCCGGCGTAAGCTCCATCTAATTACCCATCCATTTACATCCAATCTTTTGCAGGCTTCCTTGTCAGCAGCCTCAATTCATTATTTTAAAATTTATTAATATATTGATCTTAATCAGTTAGCTTCATGGCCTGAAAAGGGATAATTCAAGCCTCAAAAAGAAGAACGGATTCACCGCCCATGATGTGGACGCCTGTCGGCTCGCATGGTCTGGAAGTTGTTCTTGAACCTCTGGCCAGGAAGCGGGTTTTTCATGCCCTCGAAAAGCTGCAAGACGGCAGCCATGGGCCAACGCATGCCTCAACCTGCCAGGCTGATCACCAAACGCCTGGCGCCCATTACCAGTTTGAACCCCTGAAGGCACTGTTCTTCCCCGCAGGCGAACATATCGGCAGCCGGAACCAGGCAGCGGAGCATGTTCTTTGGACCTGTCACGGTCAGTACAGCTGCTTTTGTCATTTCGGAGGATCTGCGAAATGGTTGTAGCTTTAATTGTCATTACCACAATCATTGTGTTTATTTTGGTCGATCTTGTGCTCCGCATGCTCCTGAACAGGGTGCGTGAAGGACGCATAAAAAGGGAAAGAGAACACGCCCTGGATATCGGTCTGAAGCTTGATGTAAGTGAAGAAGCACGAACCTTGATGCGGGTGGAACTGGACAATCCAAAAGCTCGCATACTGGCGGTGGATGATGAAAAAATAATTTTAGACAGTTTTCGCAAAATACTGGTTATTGCAGGCTATAGCATCGACACGGTAGAAAAGGGTTCCGAAGCATTAGGGCTCATTCGTAAGAATGATTATGATTTTGTTTTCACCGATTTAAAAATGCCCGGGATGGATGGGGTTGAAGTAACCAAAGCCGTCAAACACCTGCGCCCCGATATCGATGTCATCGTCATCACCGGTTATGCATCAATAGAAACTGCGGTGGAAACAGTGAAATCCGGAGCGATGGATTATGTGGAAAAACCATTCACTGAAGATGAATTGCTTGAATTTGTTAAAACCGCATTGGTCAAGCGGCAGGCGCATTTGGAAAAGCACATGCGCCACAAAATCCGCTTGATCAAACCGGGTACCGGTGAGTCAAAATCCAAATTTGAATTGAATGTTCCTGCAGGTATTTTCGTATCGAAGCAGCATGCATGGGCAAAGATTGAAACAAACGGTACGGTCCGGGTCGGGCCGGATGATCTGATAAGAAAGATATTTGAGAAAATTGATCATGTTGAGCTACCGGAAATAAAGCAAAAGATCGAAAAAGGGGAAACCCTTTTTGCGCTGAAATATGGTGACTACAGTTTAAAAATACCTTCTCCGATCAGCGGGATAATCACCTCCGTTAATTCAGAACAAGCTGATCATCCTGAATGGTTGGCGATCAAACCGTTCGCGCTGAGTTGGATGTGCGGAATTGAACCATCAAACCTTGCAAGAGAGTTGCCGGACCTGAGAATCGGGGGTGATTCGGTTGATTGGTATCAAGAAGAAATAGACCGGTACCATGAGCTTTCAAGCAAATTTATTGAAGACACCGCTCAAGACGAATCGAACACAACAGGAGAAAGCGAGCAAAACAGAAATGCAGAATATATAAAACTGCTGGCCGGGTTTTCAAAACCATGGAGCTAAAACATACTGAAGCGGTTCCGGAGGAATCATGAATAAGCAGCGGGTGATGTCACTTTCTCTGGTCATGCTTGGCGGCCTGATACTTGGTATGGCGCAAGTTGCCGTCGCCGGCCATGAAATCATCGGAGCCCCCAAATGCAAGGGCTGTCACAAGGCCAAGACCGGGGATCAGTGGAAAATCTGGACCGAATCCGCTCACGCCAGGGCCTTCGAGACCCTGGCTTCCGCGGAGGCCAGGAAGATCGCCGCAGGCAATGGACTTGGCGACCCCCAACGCGAAGACGCCTGCCTGAAGTGCCACACCACCAGGGCAAGCCTGGGTAGCGGGGTGCTTGTCAGCGAGAAGGGAAAATACACCGATAGCGAAGGCGTAGGCTGCGAATCCTGTCATGGTCCCGGCTCCGGCTACAAATCCAACAAGGTCATGAAGGATCCGGAAGCCGCCAGGGCAGCCGGCCTGGTGATGATCAAGACCGCAGATGGTTGCACCCAGTGCCATAACGAAGAAAGCCCCACCTTCAAGAATTTTGATTTCGAGAAGCGCTGGGCTGAAATCGCCCATCCGGTCCCGGCGGAGGAAGAAGTTCAGTCCGGGTCAGCCGCAGAAATCTTCGATATGCCGGATGAAATTACTTACAAATCATCGGTAGGGAACGTGGTGTTTCCACACAATGTACATGTCAAAGACATGAAATTGGAGTGCGTTGAATGCCATCACCAAATCCATGCCATGGATCTGGACACCCCGCATCCGGACTACATGGAATCTACCTGGGTCAGTTGCAAAATCTGTCATAACACAAATTCAGAGAATAGGAAAAAATACTACAAGTGCTCTGATTGTCACCATTCAGACCTGGATGATATTTCAGATGAAACACTCAGTTCTAAAGTAGTCACCCATAAAAGTTGTTGGAATTGCCATGAGACAGGTACCGGTGTAGAGGCAAGTCAAGGGTGCGTTGAATGTCATGTGAAAGAAGAGAAATAGCCGTGGTTTTCTTTGGAAGACACGAAACCCTGACCGGGTTCCAAACCCGGCCAGAGTTATGGAGGAAAAATGGATAGACGAGGTTTTCTGAAAACGTCACTAGTCGTCGGTGCTGCCGCTTTAAGCAGCAATAAAACAAATGCCGAGGATAAACGCGATCCTGAGGAATTTGTGGGGATTTTGGTGGATACAACCCGCTGCATCGGTTGCAGGGCATGCGAAGTTGCCTGTGGTGAAGAGCATGATCTGCTGGTCCCGGATGTGCTTAACGATGGGGCGCTTGAAAAGCATCGGAAAACAAGTGTCGAGCAATGGACGATCGTCAATAAATATGAGACAGACAAGGGCGATATTTTTGTCAAAAGACAGTGTATGCACTGCTACCAGGCTGCTTGTGCTACCGCCTGCCCCACGGAGGCGATGTTTAAAACAGAGGACGGACCGGTTATTTGGAGAGGAAACAAGTGTATCGGCTGCCGCTACTGCATGGTTTCCTGCCCGTTTGAAATGCCAAAATTCGAATACGGTGAATGGAACCCGAAAATACAGAAATGCACCATGTGCTTTGAGCGCCTCGAGGAAGGACTCAAACCGGCCTGTGTCGAGGCGTGTCCTACCGACGCGCTCATGTTCGGCACCCGGGTAAAAAACCTGGAAATAGCCAGGCATCGCATTTACAGCCATCCCGATGAATATGTACACCACATTTACGGCGAAAATGAAGTCGGTGGAACCGGATATATTTATTTGTCGGCTGTACCTTTTGACCAAATTGGGTTTAGAACTGACCTTGGTACAACACCCTATCCGGAGTATACAAAAGATTTCCTCTACACCGTCCCCATGGTTCTTTTCGGCGCGCCGGCCTTTTTATTAGGGCTCAATGCACTTGCTGGAATCAGTAAGCCGGATAGTGAGAGAGAGATTGAGTTTGATCCTGGTTTCATCTCCGAGATAAGAAATTGAATAAAACGGCCGAATTCTCCGGTGACAGTAGCGGTTTGATTCATCACTTATCCCCTTCATTACCAGGATCAAACTCAATTTCTCCCTCACTATCCGGCTTACT
>PVMK01132855.1_pt1 | contig 50143 bp, 55 predicted proteins | sample 1853481 | NCBI WGS metagenome assembly PVMK01 (sample SAMN08533507, study PRJNA380276) | Marine sediment metagenome, whole genome shotgun sequencing project.
CAGTGTCGCTCTGCAGTTTGCCAGAGAAAATGCCGTGCCCTCTACTCGCCGCGATATATTTCTTGATAACGTGGCGGAATGGTCCGCCATCGAGAAGGAATTTGACAGCTTAAAGCGACTCGCACGAATGAATGGTTCGGCGGTCGGTATCGGACATCCGTACGGGGAAACGCTGGATTACCTGGAGTTCATCCTGCCCCGATTACAGGAGCAGGGCTTTGAATTGGTTCCCGTCGCCGCCCTGATTCCCGGATTTGTGAGCAAGAAAAACGAGTGAAGACACGGTGGGACCGCAAGAAACCGATTTCTGACGGGCGCTTGTTACGTTGATGGTTTAGAGTGTAGGCGTGTATTTTAAGCAGCTATTGTTTGTCGGTTTCGGCGGCTTCATCGGTTCCGCGCTGCGTTTCATGATCAGCGGCTGGAGCCAGCGCGCATTTCTTTACGGCACTTTTCCGATCGGTACGCTCGTGGTCAATGTGGCGGGCTGTCTGTTTATTGGCTTTCTGGGCGGGCTCATCGAATTCCGGCAGGCACTTGATCCGGGCCAGCGGCTGTTCCTGATGGTCGGCGTGCTCGGCGGTTTTACGACATTTTCCACATTCGCGTTCGAAACGCTTGCACTGGCACAGGATACCCAGCTGGTGAAAGCCGCAGCGAATGTTTTACTGCAGATTATCCTGGGTTTTGGCGCCGCACTGCTGGGGTATGTCGGCGCACGACTTTTGTGAGATTTAAGGAACCTCTGATCTATTCATGAACTCGTATCTTGCGCCCAAAATATCCAGCTTCTGTGTTGCGAATCTTCGCAATAGCCAGCTATTACGTGCGATCCGCGCCTTGAATCTGAACATTTTGAACACAATCTACTTCGCCCAGAATAAATCAGAGGTTCCTTAATAATGACTCTGCCTGAACGTGGACAACTACTGAGAATTTTCATCAGTGAAAGTGACCGGCACGATGGCGGATCGCTGCATGAGTGGCTTGTCAAAGAAGCTCTTAAGCAGGGACTCGCGGGGGCGACAGTTTTACGGGGTCTGGAAGGATTTGGCGCACACAGCCGGCTTCACACAGCCAAGGTTTTGCGATTGTCTCTCGATTTGCCATTGGTCATTGAAATTATCGATAGCGAAGAAAAAATAGAAGCGTTTATGTCCATCGTCGACGCGGTTGTTCCTGAGGGCCTGGCGACGATTGAAAATGTTGAGATTCGCTTCTATCGAAGCCGCGATTCTGAAAAAACAGTTAAAGTTTAATTGCCTGTTGTGGTTATTCAGGGGCGTTGTCATTGCGGAAATATCCAGGTGCGCTTTTCAACCCGGCGAAGCGAATCAGAGCTCGGTCCGAAAACGTGTTCCTGCAGATTCTGTTCGGCTCAGGCCGCTGTCTACATCGCCGATGCAAAAGGAAGTTGTTCAATAGAAATCATTGACCCGGAAGCGGTGACGTATTACCGGTTTGGGGAAAGAACAACGGACTATCTGATTTGTACGCGATGCGGTATTTTCATCGCCACGCTGATCCGGGTAGCGCCGAAAAGCTGGAGCGCATTGAATCTGAATACCACCGAATATGCGGCTCTGCCGGCTGGCGAAGATTCTGCCTGGCAGGATCAGACTGCGGCGGAACGTGTTATTTTCAGGCAAACCCGCTGGACACCAACGACGATCCGAACGGCTGCGCCCGGCAATCGGAAATTTATGGATTTATAAGTGCCGTCCTCAGGATTTCCGCCTGTTTTTCAAGGACCGCAGATTCTGCCATTTCGAGAGAATGAGTCCGTCGTGGCGTGCCTTCGTAGCACGGTACGATATGCATATGAACGTGAAAGACCGTTTGACCGGCAGCCGGGCCGTTAAGCTGCATCAGTCGGATGCCATCCGGTTTGAAAGCCTTGCTGACCCCGTTCGCGACCAGTTTTACTGTTCTCATCAATGCCACCATTGATGCATCATCAAGGTCAAAAAGATTTTCAGCGGGTGTTTTGGGCAGGACCAGAGTGTGCCCGTCAGACTGTGGCATGACGTCGAGGAAAGCGAACGTGTTTTCATCTTCGAACACTCGGTAGGACGGCGCATCTCCGCGGATGATTCGGGCAAAAATATTGTCGTTGTCATAGGCCATGACAGTTGCCTTCCGAACTGGCTTAGTGAATACAGGATGCGCCATACTGGTCGGGAGCGCAACGCAGGTCTACTAGGAAACAAGCATGAGCACTGAACGCGGTCGCCCTGATGCCAATCACTGTTTCGTGTGCGGCCCCGATAATCCGGCCGGTCTGCAGATCGATTATCGCATGGACGGCGAAGTTTGCCGGGCCAGCTTTTCTTCAAACGAAAATCATGTCGGATACGATCGTCAGCTACACGGTGGAATTTTGTACAGCGTGCTGGATGATGTCATGGCAAACTGGCTGTTTCTGCAGGGCATCCGGGCACACACTGCGAAGTGTGAGATTCGCTACCGAAAGGCAGTGGAGATATGTACCGAACTGACGCTTGAGGGCCGACTGATAAAGCGTAAGGGGCGTCTGGCCGTCCTGGAAGGAAAAGCTTACCGGGCGTCGGACAACGAACTCATCGCTGACGCCCAGGCAAGCTTTATGATCGTCGACGATTAAGCAAGTTGTCAGGCGGGCAGCGATTCGTAGACGGCAAAGTCGTAGTTACCCGTACCTTCGCGTAACGGAATCACTTCATTCTGGTATTCCTCATCCTTGAAGAAGGCGTTGAAGTCATCCAGTGAAGGAAACTCGGTAATAATAATGACTTTCCCTTTCAGTAATTCACCCTTGATAATCTGTGCAGCGGGACCGCGCACAATATATTTGCCGCCGTATTTTGCGACGATCTGAGATGATCGCTTGGCGTACTCTTTGAAATTATCATTGGCATTTGTAATCTCGCAAATTGCTAACAGGTAGGCTGACATTTTTTATTCTCCAGAGCTTTCGATTCGTGATGTTCTTTATGGGTGTAATGGAGGCCCACGGGCAACGTCGTTCATCCCTTAATCTCGGGAAACTATCGCTGTCCGGTACAGTAAGGCGGCGACTACACCGATGACTGCAAGGCCGATAATGCTATTCATGCGCCAGTCCGCGGGCAGCGCCATGAATTCAGTGTCACCGGTTATGACGATAGGCAATGCCAGCAGAATACCGAGCAGCGCCTCCCCGGTGATCAGGCCGGCCGCGAATAGCATGCCGGGTCCATGACGCATCGCAAGCGGGTTGCTGGCGCCGCGACAGGCCGCGTGAGAAATAAGCCCGCCGGCGAGTATCGGTACCGAAAGTTCCAACGGAAGATAGATTCCGACAGCAACGGCGAGTACCGGTGTACGAAATGCACTGCCGCGCCGGTGAAGAATTTCATCCAGGATAATAATGGCGATACCTATTCCGGCGCCGATGGCCACCATGCCCCAGGGCAACCCTCCGCCGAACACGCCTTTGGCAACGGATGCCATTAACGTCGCCTGTGGCGCAAGTAACGGTTCGGGCTTGTCCGGGGTCGGCACGCCGATACCGTAGGCATGGAGCAGCAGGTTCAGAATCGGCGCCATGAAGCAAATTGCCGATATCACACCAACGCCTTGCATGAGTTGTTGTTTCCAGGGCGTCGCGCCGACGATATGGCCGGCTTTAAGATCCTGCATGTTATCGCCGGCAATCGCAGCGCTGCAGCAAACGACCGCGCCAATCATGATGGCTGCAGCGGGACCCGCGCCACCCGAACCCATCATTGCGAGCAATACCAGCGATGCAAAAAGAATAGTCGCGATGGTGATGCCTGAAATCGGATTATTCGATGATCCGACCAGACCGGCCATATACGCTGCCACCGACGAAAAAAGAAAGCTCGCAATCACCATGATGAGTGTCATCGCGAGCCCTATCCCGATATCGTCGACAATAATCAGGTACAGCGTGAAGATAGGAATAACGAACAGCGCGATACCGCTAAGCACGTAGGGCATTGGCGCGTCTTTCTCAGTATCTGCCTGTGACGCAGCCCCTGGCATTCGGCTTTCCAGCAATCCACTGCGAATGCCGGACAGTAAGGAAGCGCGCATTGAAATCAGGGCCCAGATTCCGCCGACCAGCATGGCGCCGACCCCCATGTAGCGGATATAGCCTGACCAGATATCGAAAGCGAGGTCGACGGTTGAGACTCCGGCAATCAGGTCGGCGCTGTATGCCGGGTTATCGGCCATAAAAAAGGCGGTGTAGATTGGTATCGCGATGTACCACGACATCGCGCCACCCAGAAAAACCAGTACGGCTATATTGAGTCCGACAATGTAACCGACACTAAGCAGCGCCGGCGACAGGTTGGCACCGATGTAGGCAATCGTATGCGTCCCGATTGTTGTCGCGCTTTGTGCGACGCCGGGCCAAAGGCGTAAACCGGTTTCGGAAAATTTTACGGCAGCGCCTAAAAAAGCGGCAAAGCCGAGCACACGCAAACCTCGTCCGGGCTGGTTGCCGACCTTTAGCACTTCTGCGGTTGCAACGCCTTCGGGGAACGCGAGTTGTTGCTCGACGATCAGCGAACGTCTGAGTGGCACCGTGAATAAAACTCCCAACAGCCCCCCGGCCCCGGCGATGGTGAATACCCACCAGTAGTCAAATGTTTCCCAGTAGCCGAGAATAATCAGCGCGGGCAGCGTAAAAATAACTCCTGCGGCCAGCGATTCACCGGCTGACGCGGCAGTCTGAACGATATTGTTTTCCAGGATGTTGGTGTCACCGAACAGGCGCAGAAGCCCCATCGATATGACGGCGGCCGGAATGGATGCAGAAACCGTCATGCCTGCAAACAATCCAAGGTAGGCATTGGCGCCGGCGAGCGTGATCGACAGAACGATACCCAGCAGAACCGCCTTGACCGTTAGCTGAGGGGGTGCGGGCTGTTCAGCCGCCATCAGGCGGGTTTATCCGTCGTGGATTTTTCTTTGTTGCGAGCTGCCAGCGTAAACCGCGACATGATAATTCCGACTTCATACAGAAGATAAATAGGCACCGCGAGCAAAGTCTGCGAAATAACATCCGGCGGTGTCAGCAGCATGCCTGCAACAAAAGCACCCAGAAAAACATAAGGTCGCTTGTGTGCGAGATTTTCAGGTGTCGTCAGGCCTGCGGTAACGAGCATTACGGTGGCGATGGGGACTTCAAATGCGATACCGAATGCAAAAAATATAACCAGGATGAAATCGAGATAACTGTTGATATCCGTCATGACAGTAACGCCTTCAGGCGCCACCGCGGTGAAAAACGAAAACATCAAAGGGAAAACAACCCAGTAGGCGAATGCTACGCCGAGATAAAATAACAACGTGCTTGAGGTCACCATTGGAATTGCGAAACGCTTCTCGCGTCGATACAGGCCCGGCGCCACAAAAGCCCATATCTGATAGATCACCGCCGGAATTGCGATAAAAAGTGCTACAAAAAGCGTGGTCTTGAACGGTGTGATGAACGGAGACGCCACCTGGGTTGCGATCATGGTGGATTCTTCGGGCAGCTGATCCATCAGAGGCCGGGCAACCAATGTGAAGATTTGCTGAGCAAACGGTACCAGGCATAAAAACACCAGCAGTACCGCGAGACTTGCTTTAAGCAAGCGGGATCGCAATTCCACCAGGTGGGACATCAGTGTTGCTTCTTCAAGCAGTTCTTCTGATTCCTCGTGGGATTCTTCGGTCCTGGCCGTGCCGTCGCTCATGATGGATCTGCTGTTTACGTCTTACGGACGAGTTTGCTGTTTCTGATCGGCATGCGCAGGTTCTGGGGAGTCCGGCACCGGATCGTCTTGCGGGGCATCAGGGGAGTCCGGCACCGGATCGTCTTGCGGTGTATCAGGAGAGTCCGCCGCCGAATAATCCTCGGGCGCATGCGCCGCATCGTCTAGCGGGGCATCGTCCGTTTCGGGCTGTTGATCCTGGTGATCTTCGGGCTGTCCCGGCTTCAAATCGTCCATGTCCGGCCGGCTGTAAGTCGGCCGTTCAGGTTGGGGGCTGAATGGTTGGTTGATGTCGATATCCAGCTCATTACGAATTTGCGTGGTCAGCGTGCGCGCCATGCGTCGCGCTTGTCCCGCCCAGTTGCCGATTTGCATCGCAACGCGAGGCAGCCGCTCCGGGCCCAGAACAAGCAAGCCCAGCCCGAACAGTATGATCAGCTCCCAGAAACCGATATCGAACATTTTTCTTCACAAATCTGCTGGTTTAACGCCTGATCAGGATGTCTGATTGCGATCCGTCTGCTTCTCGTCCGAGTGGGTCTCCGAGAATTCAGCATCGGGCTCATTGACATCGGGCTCATTGATCTGTTTCGGATTTTCATCTTCGCTATCGGCATCACTCATCGCTTTGCGAACCCCCTTAAACGCGCCGCCAAGATCTCCACCCACACTGCTTAACCGCTTCGTGCCGAAAATCAGCACCACGATTACCAGGACGATCAGCAACTGCCAAAGACTGATTCCACCAAATCCCATAATGTCACTCCAAATTCGACGCCGCTTTGCGGCGTTGGGAACAGAGGTCTAATGATACAGCGATTTACCAGTCTGGGCTGGGATCCTCGTCGTATATACCGTGCCTGTTACCTGTTTCAATCAGCAGGGGCCACTTCCAGCCAAAAGGTCACTGGACCGTCATTGATCAGTTCTACAGACATATCAGCGCCGAAGCGTCCGGTGACGACATTGTCCGATTTTCGACCTGTGGCGGTTACCAGGTCTTTAAATAGTGCGCGGCCGATATCCGGTTCAGCTGCCCGGGAAAACCCCGGACGGTTGCCCTGGCCGGTGTCTGCAGCCAGCGTGAACTGCGGGACCAGCAATAAACCGCCCTTGATCTGGGTGACATCAAGATTCATGCGCCCCGTGGCGTCCGGGAATACACGATAGGCCAGCAGTCGTTCGGCCAGTCGCCGCGCCTGTCCAGGGCCGTCCCCACGCTGGACCCCGACCAGTACGAGCAGCCCCTGGTCGATTGAAGCGATGATTTCACCTTCGACCCTGACACTGGCCCGGGTGACGCGCTGGAGCAAACCAATCATTGAAGATGCCGTGCTGAAAACGGCGGGCATTCTAGCAGTTTGAGCGCATGGACCTGAATTTCAATATTAGCCCACTTCTATTGAGTTATTGGCAAAAAACAGATAGATATTCCCATTTCTATATAAAAATAGAATAAATGGGTATTTTTGACATACATTGGCTGATAAACAGGCATTTCATGCTATTTGTGCCCAAAAAGTGGTATTTCTATATTTCAGGCCGGCACAATTGGAAAGGGCCCCGGTGGCGACTAATATGGCGCGATTCCAAATACGCGGGGGTTCGCGGATGAAGCGCAGAGATATGCTGGCAGCGGCCGGGGCATTGGCGGTCGCCGGTTGTGCCGGTGAACCGGACAATTGTGAAGATTCCGGGCCGCGGCAATCGTTCGACTGGAAAATGGTGACGACCTGGCCACCCAACTTTCCGGGCGTTGGAACAGGGGTTTTGCAACTTGTCGAATGGATAGAAAAAGCATCGGACAGCCGGCTGCGAATCAAGGTTTACGCGGGTGGTGAGCTGGTTCCTCCATTCGAAGTGTTTGATACGGTTTCCCGGGGCACCGCTGAAATGGGCCATGGTGCGGCGTATTACTGGAAGGGAAAATCTCAAGCTGCGCAGTTTTTCACGGCCATTCCGTTCGGTATGAGCGCCCAGGAAATGAATGGCTGGCTTTATTTTGGCGGTGGACTGGAGTTGTATCGGGAAGTCTATGCGCCGCATAACCTGAGACCATTCCCGGCCGGTAATACAGGCGTTCAGATGGGTGGCTGGTTTAACAAAGAGATAAACAGTGTCGCGGACCTGGCCGGTTTGAAAATGCGTATCCCCGGTCTGGGCGGTGAAGTCCTGAAGCGAGCGGGCGGAACACCGGTTACGCTGGCGGGAGCGGAAATTTTCACGGCGCTGCAAACGGGCAGTATTGATGCCACCGAATGGATCGGTCCATACAATGATGTGGCATTTGGTCTGCACAAAGCGGCCCGTTATTACTATTATCCGGGCTGGCAGGAACCGGGTCCGACACTTGAATGTATCGTTAATCAGCAGGCATTTGATTTGCTGCCGGATGATCTGCAAACAATCGTGGAGATCGCGTGTAGCGCAACCAACGATCAGATGACCGCAGAATATATGGCCCGCAATGCGCAATCGCTTCAACAATTAAAGCAGGAAGGCAAGGTTGAAATTCGCCCATTTCCCGAAGAGGTGCTGGATGAGTTGCGAAAGATTTCCGAACAGGTCGTCAAAGAAATGGCATCATCGAGCGAGCTTGCAACAAGAATCTATGACTCTTTTATCGCGTATCAGGCATCTTCAGCTGAATGGACCGCAATTTCTGAACAGGCCATGCTGAATACTCGTCCGCGCTAAAGCCATGCACCGAGGTTTCGTTTTTGTGGCACGGCCCGGTTTTTTTGCTGTCAGCCTGATACTGGCGGTATTTTTGGCGGGCGGCTGCGATGAAGGTCAGGTGCGCACGGATCAGGAATTAGCCGGACTGAAGATTTACCGGCATTCGATGGATGAGGCGCCCACGAGCCTGGATCCTGTCCAGTCCGCCAACATCTACGCCAATTTCGTGACGATTAATGCCTACGACACGCTATATACCTATAAGTATCTTGCGCGTCCCTTTGTGATCAAGCCAAATCTTGCGGCGGCTCTTCCGGAAATTTCCGATGATGGTCTGACTTACACGATTCCTATCAAGCGCGGCGTGCTTTTTGTCGATGATCCCGCATTTCCTGACGGTCAGGGCCGGGAAGTGACCGCAGATGATTTCGTTCATTCGATAAAAAGGCATTTTGATCCGGCAACCCGGCCTCAGGGCGCATGGCTCTGGTCCGGGCGCATCGAGGGTCTCGACGCGTGGAAAAAAGCCGGTTCGGACTACGCAGCCCCTGTCGCCGGACTCAGGGCGCTGGATCGCTATACGATACAAATTCAGCTGATCCGGCCCTACCCGCAGCTGGTTTATACGCTGGCCATGGGCTACTCAGCTATCGTGCCGCGCGAAGCCGTTCAATATTACGGCAGGGAATTTGCCATTAGACCGGTGGGTTCGGGGCCGTATAAAGTGGTGTCCTATGACACGTCAAAAATTGTTTTCAAGCCGAATGACAATTTTCGTGATGAGCCCGTCGACATTTATGATGAGGGATATGATCCGGCAACCCAGGCTGACACCGGCGTAGAAGCGATTCATGGGCGATCTCCGCCGTTTCTTGATCAGCTGGAAATTCATTTCATCAAGGAATCTTCTGCTCGCTGGAGCTCATTTACCAAGGGCAACGAAGTGCAATACAGCGGCATACCGAACGAACAGGTTGACCAGGTTCTGGCCTCCAAGCGCCCGATTACCCTGCGGCCGGAATTTGCCGAGCGCTATCACATGAATTCCGGCGTGGAAGCGGGATTTGTTTACAGCGCGTTTAACATGAGTTTTCCTGAATTCGGCTATAACCCGGATCCGGACCGGCAACAGCGAAACAAAGCGCTGCGCTGTGCAATTATCAAATCAATCAGCTGGCAACAGCGCAATGACAGTTTTTATATCGGGCTGGGGAAGGTCTTTCCCGGTGTGATCGTTCCTGTTGTGCCTGAATATGATCCTGACCTGTCTAAAGACAGCATTACACGGGATGTGCCCGGGGCAAAACGGCTGCTTGCCGAGAATGGATGGACGGCGGACAACCTTCCGTCACTGTTTTATGGCACAACTGCCGGCGTCACTTCCCGGTTGTTTTATGAACAATTCAGAGCCTGGTTAACGGAAATTGGTTACCCCCCGGATAAAATCGTACTCAAGCAATATGCGGCCTTCGGTGATCTTGTGAAGGCGTGGCGCGAAAGTCAGCTGCCGTTGATCTCATCTGGCTGGGGGCTGGATTACCCTGATGCCGAGAATACTCTGCAACTTTTTTATGGCCCGAACGGGTCGCCGGGCTCTAATTCATCGAATTACAACAACCCGGACTATGATCTGTTATTTGAAGAAGCCAGCGTCATGCTGCCTTCGCCTGAGCGCACCAGACTGTATCAACGTATGAACCAGATGCTGATTGATGATTGTGTGGCCATTACCGGCCTGACGCGCACGCGGGTTTCTTTGTGGCACAAGAATGTAATCGCTGTTCCTAACCGCGATATTCTCGGCGGATTCTTTCTGAAGTACGTCGATATCAAGCTGCCAGCGTCGGCTGAGCAGGAATAGCTCAAATGGAATTATTCCAGTATACGTTACGCAAGATTGTATCCGGGATTCCACTCGTCCTCGGTGTGACCTTCATCAGTTTTGTTTTGATGGTCTACTTTGGTCCCGACAAGTCTTACGAATTGCTCGGGAAGAATCCCACGCGTCAGGAAATTGAGGAAGTTCGCGCCCAGTTGGGATACGACAAGCCTCTTGTTACCCGTTATGCCTTGTACCTGCGGGAACTTGCTACCCTGGATTTTGGCAATTCCGACTCGACCGGCGAACGAGTCGGCTCACTTTTGCAGCGAACAATCCCTGTATCGCTGGCGCTGGTCACCCCGGGCTTTATTCTTGGCAACGTATTGGGGATTCTGCTGGCGCTGTTCGCGGCTTATTTCAGAAGTACCTGGGTCGACAAGACGATTATGGGTTTTGCCGTCGTAGGAATGAGCATCAGTTTTCTGATTGTCATTATTGCTTTCCAGATTCTGTTCGCCTCCAGCTATGGACTGGACCTGTTTCCGGTGCGGGGCTGGAGCATGACATCCTTCGGCGATTACCTTGCCTATGTCACCGTACCTACTCTGGCAACGGTATTCGTAGCATTGGGCTATAACACGCGTTTTTATCGCTCGGTGATCGTCGAGGAGATGAGCCGCGATCATGTGCGTACGGCCCGCGCTTTCGGCATGCCCCCGGCGAAGCTTTTCTATAAGACCATTCTGAAAAACTGCATGATTCCGATCATCACGCGCATCGTTTTTTCTATTCCGCTTGTGGTGATCAGCGGCAGTCTTCTGATCGAAAGCTATTTTGGCATTCCGGGTGTTGGCAAAGTGACCTATGACGCGATTGTTACGGGCGACCAGCCGGTGCTCAAGGCGGTTGTCGGTATGACTGCTGTGCTGTTTGTTTTTGCTCAGCTGTTGACCGACATTTTGTATCGTGCCGTTGATCCCCGCGTGTCATTGAAATGAACATCCGTGCCGGCGACATCGTTCAGAAAAACTCCGTACTGGCCGAGCTGCCCGTGCGCCGGGAATCTTTGTGGAGTAAGGCGGCTTATAAATTTCGCCGTGACCGCACCGGCATGCTGGCCTTTAGTGTGGTACTCATCTATTTTTTTATTGCTCTGGCGGTCTGGGTCGGGTTGCTGGCCAGTGGCTGGAGCGAGGTCGGTGGCGGAAAATGGGAACCGGCGTCTACGGCACACTGGTTCGGTACCAACCTGATCGGTCAGGATATATTCGATCGAGCCATCTATAGCACCAAGACCTCATTCGAGGTCGGACTGATCGTCGCGTTAGTGTCCACTGCAGTGGGCGCATTACTTGGCGCAATGGCGGGGTTTTTCGGCGGCAGCTGGATTGATGAGGTGGTTCTGTGGCTGATGGGCGTACTGGATTCGATCCCGTTTTATCTGTTTGTTGCCGCCATTGCCTTCGCTTTGCAGGACAGTCCTTACGCGATGCATGTTGCGATGATCGCGACGTTCTGGACTTCAGCGGGGCGGCTGGTGCGTGGCGAAGTGATAAAGCTCAGAGATTTCGAATATGTTGAAGCGGCACATGCCATTGGTGTGTCCCAATTCACGATTATTTTCCGGCACATTCTTCCTAATACGACGCATATCCTTTTGGTGCAGGCGACTCTTACGTTTGTTGCTGCAATTAAGTCCGAGGTCATTTTAAGTTTCCTCGGAATCGGCGTGAAAGACGGCATGAGCTGGGGACTGATGATCGCCGAGAGCAGCCAGGAAGTTCTGGCCGGGTTTTTTAATAATTTTCTGGCTGCTTCCGTTTTAATGTTTGGCCTGGTGATGGCATTCAACATGTTTTCCGATGCGCTGCAGGATGCCCTGGATCCGAGAACGGTGTCCGGATCATGACAAATCCGCCCATTCTCAGCGTGAAAGACCTGATTGTGGAATTCACTACCGAGGATGGAGTGGTTCGAGCTGTGGACGGGGTCAGTTTCGACATCCACGCAGGCGAGATGCTCGGACTTGTCGGTGAATCAGGTTGCGGCAAAACCGTGACGGGGCTGACGTTATTAAGACTAATTCCAAGTCCGCCCGGCCGCATCGTTTCGGGCAGTATCAATTTCATGGGCAATGATCTGGTTATGGCAAGTGAGCCGGAGATGCGCCGTATTCGCGGCAGTGATATTTCGATGATTTTTCAGGAGCCTATGACAGCGCTGAATCCGGTATTCACGATCGGTAACCAGATGATCGATGTGCTGATCCAGCACCGAAATCTGACGCGAAAGCAGGCGCAGGGTGCCGCCATTGAAATGCTGGACAAGGTTGGTATTCCGGTTCCGCAAAAACGCGTCAATGAATATCCGCACCAGCTATCGGGCGGCATGCGTCAGCGGGTGATGATTGCGATGGCATTATCCTGTGATCCGAAGCTTCTGGTCGCAGATGAGCCGACGACTGCTCTTGACGTGACGACGCAGGCACAGGTGCTCGAACAAATCAGAAAGTTGCAGGATGAGTTTCAGATGGCCGTGATTCTTGTGACTCACGATCTGGGTGTCGTCGCCGAGACCTGCAGTCGGGGGCTGGTCATGTATTGCGGGCGGATCGTCGAAAGTGCTCCGATCGAAAAACTGTTCGATAGCCCGAGTCATCCTTATACAGCCGGACTGCTGAAATCTATTCCCAGAATCAGGGACAAGAAGCTCGAAAAATTACCGATCATTCCGGGCCGGGTCCCTGATCTTTTGAACCTGCCCCGGGGCTGCCGATTCGCCGATCGTTGCGAATATATGACCTCTGAATGCCGGCAGCAGGATCCACGTCTTGAATGGCGGGATAACGCGGCTGTAGCCTGTTTACACCCCGTGGTGCCTCAACATGGATAGGGGTAGCAACAACAGTGCCGCATTACTTGAAATACGGGATCTGAAGAAATATTTTCCTGTCCGCGGCGGGATTCTGAGGCGCGTTCAAAATCAGGTCAAGGCAGTCGACGGTATCAGTTTCTCTGTGGCATCGGGCAGGACTTTCGGGCTCGTAGGCGAGTCCGGCTGTGGGAAATCAACGCTTGGCCGGGCGATACTTCGTCTTCACGAGCCCACGTCCGGCAGCATTTTTCTTGACGGACAGGAAATCACGCGGTTGTCTCGTCATGAAATGTTCAGTCACCGTCGTGAAATGCAGATCATTTTTCAGGATCCGTTCGCCTCATTAAGCCCGCGACGGACGATCGGCCAAACCATCCGCGAACCGCTGGATGTACACAGCGTGGGCCGCCGGGCCGAGCGTGAACAGCGCGTTGAGGAGTTGCTGGACGTGGTCGGGATGAGCCCGAAAGTCCGGGACCGCTATCCGCATGAATTTTCGGGCGGTCAGCGCCAGCGTATCGGTATAGCAAGGGCGCTGGCACTGAATCCGAAATTTATTGTTGCCGACGAGCCGGTCTCCGCGCTTGACGTTTCCGTACAATCGCAAGTATTAAATCTTATCGCCGATTTACAAAAAGAGTACGGCATTGCCTTTTTGTTTATTTCCCATGATCTGGCGGTTGTTCAGCATGTCAGCGACGAAATCGGCGTCATGTACTTGGGCAAGCTGGTTGAAGTTGCCACTGCGACAGATCTCTATCGGGAGCCGCGGCATCCTTATACGAAAGCACTTTTATCCGCGATTCCAATACCCGACCCGAAGAGCCGCAAGCAAAGAATTGTGCTCACCGGCGATATTCCTTCACCGATGAATCCGCCGGCCGGTTGCCCGTTTCATACGCGGTGCCCGGATGCGAAGCCGATTTGTTCATCGGTCGCCCCCCCGACTGTCAATCTGGGCTCCGGGGGTTCACCTCACCGTGTAACCTGCCACTTGTATGCGGAGGACGACCCGACCCGGAGCGCGTAACGCGATAATCAGAATCAGGAGGTTCGAGATTATCCGTAAATCCGGTTTGGCAGCCAGGTGACCAGTTCCGGCCAGACAGCCAGCATGATCAGTACGAACAGCTGAATGGCAACAAACGGAATAACACCGCGGTACATGGCCGATGTCGTGACTTCCGGCGGTGCCACGCCACGTAAATAAAACAAAGCGAATCCGAATGGCGGCGTAAGAAAAGACGTCTGAAGATTAATTGCGATCATGATGCCCAGCCAGACGGGATGAAGACCCATGGCCAGCAAGATTGGTACGACTATGGGAACGACGACGAACGTGATCTCAATAAAGTCGAGTACGAAACCCAGCAGAAACATGACAAGCATAACGACGATCACGGCACCTAATGTGTCGCCGGGCAGCTGATACAGCAGCTCACGTACCGCATCGTCACCGCCGTAGCCCCGAAACACCAGCGAGAATAACGATGCGCCGATCAGGATCAGAAATACCATGCTGCTGATGCGTGCAGTATTCCGCATGATGTCTTTGAGCCGCTCAAGATTAAGCTGATGGTTGACTATGGCAAGCAGCAAAGCGCCCGTTGCGCCGACGGCAGCGGCTTCCGTGGGCGTGGCAAGCCCTCCCATGATGGAGCCGAGTACGGCAAGAATCAGCAGCAACGGCGGTAAAAGGACCCGAAATATGCGCAGAATGAGTGCGGGTCCTGCCGGGTAATTCTCGTTGCTACGGTCGGGTGCGGGCATCATCTCGGGCCGGAATATGGCCAGCACGATCAGATAAGCAATGTAGAGAGCAACAAGAAGCAGCCCGGGCACAATCGCGCCCATAAAAAGATCACCAACCGAAACAGTGTCCGGAGAAAAGTTTCCCTGACTGATCTGGGCCTGCTGGTAGGCGGATGACAGGACGTCACCCAGCATCACCAATATGATCGATGGCGGGATAATCTGCCCCAGCGTTCCTGATGCGCTGATGATACCGGTCGCCACGGCCGGATCGTAGCCGCGTTTGAGCATGGTCGGCAAAGACAAAAGGCCCATCGTTACGACGGTTGCTCCGACAATGCCGGTACTGGCGGCGAGTAACATACCGACAATTATTACGGCGATTCCGAGACCGCCACGCAGGCTTCCGAACACAAGGCTGAGCGTTTCGAGCAGGTCTTCGGCAATCCGGGCGCGTTCAAGCGTGATGCCCATAAAAACGAACAGCGGTACAGCAACAAGTGTTTCATTGCTCATGATGCCGAACAGACGGTTCGGCATGGTATTGAGAAAAGAAGGATCGAAAGCGCCTGTAATGACGCCGCCGGTTGCAAACAAAAGCGCCGTCCCCGCCAGCGTAAATGCCACCGGATATCCCGCCAGCAGTACCACGATAACGGTTACGAACATCAGCAAAGAAACCAGACCCACTGCCCGCTTACCGCCTTGTAGCCCGGAGAATGACCACAGAGCGCGCTAACATCGCCATGGCCTGAAGCAGTAGCAGGACCGACATGACGGGGATGAAGCTCTTCATCAGAGACGGCAGTGGATAAGCCAGGCCACCCGCTTCGCGCGAGGTTTCTTTAATTTCCCATGACACGCTGACGTAATCCCAACTACTCCAGATTAAAAACAGGGTGACCGGCAACAGGAAAAAAAGCGTTCCGAGTGCATCGACGAGAGCCTGTCCGCGCGGGGACATTTTCCGATAAAAGATATCAACGCGAACATGCTCGTCGCGGACCAGCGTAAAAGCGGCTGCCAGCATAAATACGGCCGCATGCATCCAGATCACGGATTCCTGCAGCCAGATCCAGCCAATATCGAACCAGTATCTCAGTACGACGATTACAAAAGTGACGATGACCATCAGCAGGCACATCCACGCCACGGCCTGGCCGATTCGGGTATTAAACTGGTCTATGCGCCGCCCGAGAGCATCCATGCTGATCAGTGTCGCCAGTAGGTCGGGGAAACCAGCACCAGCAGCGTGAAGATCTCGAGGCGGCCGAGCAGCATCGCGCCGATACAGACCCATTTAGCCAGATCGTTGACCTGACTGAAGCCGTGCGTCACTTCACCAAGGCCGGGACCAAGATTATTCAGGCTTGCGGCAATTGCGGAGAAAGCCGTCACCTGGTCCATGCCCGTCGCCAGCAGCGCCAGCATCATTATCGCGAACAGCACGACGTATACAGCAAAAAAGCCCCAAACCGCATCAACTACGCGCTGGGAAACAGCCAGATTTCCGAGTTTGACCGGCATCTCTGCATTCGGATGCACGAGGCGTCGAATTTCTCGCATGCCCTGCTTGTATAGCAGCAGGCAGCGAATGACTTTCATACCCCCACCGGTCGAGCCTGCGCAGGCGCCGATAAAACTGGCCAGGATCAGCAATACCGGCAGCGAACCAGGCCACAGTGAAAAATCCGTTGTTGTAAACCGGTTGTTGTGCTGATTGATACGACCTGAAAAACACCCTTGGTAACGGTTTCCGATATTGAGGCGTATTCACCACTGATCAGCAGGTACAAGAGCACGAAAATCACCATGACGCCGAGTATTGATGCATAGGCCTGGAATTCAGGTTCCTGCAGATAGTGCGCGGCCTTGTTTGTGCGCAGGGCGATGAAATGCAATGTGAAATTAATGCCTGCCAAAAACATGAACACGATCGCGATCATCTCAATAGCCGAATTATTAAAAAAGCCGATGCTGGCGTCATGGGTCGAAAAACCGCCGATTGAAACCGTGCTGAATGCGTGGCACAGAGCATCAAAAACACTCATCCCGGCCACAGCGTATAAAAAACCGCAAATAATCGTTAATCCAAGGTAGATATACCAAAGTGCCTTGGCGGTTTCCGTAATTCTCGGAGTGAGCTTGGTGTCCTTCAAAGGCCCGGGTGTTTCGGCCCGATAGAGTTGCATGCCACCGACACCGAGCATGGGCAGTACAGCGACCGCCAGTACGATGATGCCCATGCCGCCCAGCCATTGCAGCTGTTGTCTGTAATACAGTATGGCCGGCGGAAGAGTATCGAGGTTAGTCAGTACTGTCGCACCGGTGGTCGTCAAACCGGAGATTGCCTCGAATATGGCATCGGTCATACTTAATGATGGCTGTTCGGAAAACAGCAGCGGTGCTGCACCGAAACTTCCGAGCACGATCCACAGTGTTGCGACGACCAGAAATCCGTCTCTGAGCCTGAGATCCCGGCGTTCCTGGCGGACCGGAAGCCAGATAAAAAAGCCCGCAGCCAACGTAACCAGAAAACCGTATATGAAGGCCAGTGCTGTGCCGTCGTCATAATATAGTGAAAATAGAACAGGCGGCAGCATGCTCGTGCTGAACAACATTAGCAGCAGACCCAGTACTCTCTGAACGACGGGAATATGCATGGAATCTTTGCGGGTGGCGTTGGCGCTGTTTCCGGAATGCTGCTTAGATAAACTTTACATCGACCTGGAACAGACGCTCGACTTCCTCGGTCTGTCGTCGGTCAGTGATAAAAATGATGATATGGTCATCAGCTTCCACAACGGTATCATGATGGGCCTGCATCACATGCTCGCCGCGCACAATGGCATTGATGCTGGTACCTGGGGGCAGGGGAATATTTTCAATCGCCCTGCCGACGACACGAGATTCCTTTTCCGTACCGTGGGCAATCGCCTCAATTGCCTCTGCGTTACCACGACGCAGAGAATGAACTTTCACGACGTCGCCACGGCGCACGTGTGCCAGCAAGGAGCTCAGGGTTATTTGTTGCGGTGAAATCGCCACGTCAATCGTACCGCTCTCCATGAGCTCAGCGTATGAAGGCCGGTTAATCAGGGCCATGACCTTTTTGCATCCAAGCTGTTTGGCCACCATGGCAGACAGAATGTTGGCTTCTTCTGCATTGGTCAGTGCGACAAAAACATCGGAGTTATCGATATTTTCCTCGAGCAGCAGTTCCTCATCGGCCGCATCTCCGTGTAGCACAATTGTTTTTCCGAGCCGCTCTGAAATGGCCCGTGCGCGGTCTTTGGACCGCTCAATGACTTTGACCTGATTAGTATGCTCCAGGGCTTTCGCCAGACGGAAACCGATATTGCCGCCACCTGCAATGACGACCCGGCGCACTGGATCCTCAAGCCGCCGCATTTCGCTCATGACGACACGAATATCCTTGCGTGCCGCGATAAAAAAGACCTCATCATTTTCCTGAATGAGGGTATCCCCCGTGGGGATAATGCTTTGGCCATTTCGATAAATCGCTGCTATTCGTGTCTCGATGTTCGGTATGTGATCATGGAGCGCCTTGATCTGCTGGCCAACGAGCAATCCGTCGCGATGCGCTCGTGCACCCACGAGCCTGACGCGGCCATCGGCGAACTCGAGCACCTGGAAGGCGCCCGGATAATGAATAAGCTGCTCGATATGCTCGGTGACAAGCTGTTCGGGGCTGATCCTGAAATCTACGGGGATCGAGGCCTGCGTCCATATTTCGGGTGCATTCATGTATTCACTGGCACGAACGCGCGCAATTTTCGTCGGTGTCTGGAATAAAGTGTAGGCAATCTGGCACGCGACCATATTGGTCTCATCACTGCTGGTCAATGCGATGATCATGTCAGCCTCTCGTCCGCCGGCACGTTCAAGTACATCGGGGAAACCGGCGTGGCCGACAACTGTGCGCACATCCAGCCGGTCCTGCAGATCTCTGAGAACAGCCGGGTCCGCGTCAACAATCGTGACTTCATTGGCTTCTTCGCGTGCCAGATGCTGGGCAGCGGTTGACCCCACCTGACCGGCGCCAAGGATTAGAATATTCATGATAAGGAAAAACGCAGAATGACTTACGTGAGTGGATTCAGGCGGACGTAGTTTACATCAGTTCGAGGTTTGCGTAGGACATCACGAGCCATTTTGTGCCGTCGTTCTCAAAATTAACCTGAACCCGGGCATGGGCCCCGGCACCTTCACAGTTCAAAATCACGCCCTCGCCGAATTTTCCGTGCCTGACCCGCTGGCCCAGCCTCAGACCGCTTTCCGGCTGCCGCAAAGTCCCTGATTCCCGGTCGTTTTTGACCTGCCGGCGATAAAGCGGCTGGGAAATACGAATGCTCGGGCGAATTTCCTCGACCAGTTCAGCCGGTATTTCACCGATAAAGCGGGATGGCTGGCCGAAGCTGTCGACTCCATGCAGCCGCCGTTGCTCGGCATAGGTCAGATACAGTTGTTCCATGGCTCGCGTGGCGCCGACATAGCAAAGCCGCCGCTCTTCTTCGATCCCGTTAGGGTCGTTCAGTGAGCGTTGGTGCGGGAACAGGCCATCTTCCATACCGGCGATGAATACCAGCGGAAATTCCAGGCCTTTGGCTGAATGGAGCGTCATGAGTTGTACGCAGTCTTCCCAGCTTTCCCCCTGTGTGTCGCCGGATTCGAGCACGGCGTGGGACAGAAAACCATCCAGCGGCGTCATCTCTTCATCGCTGTCATCAGTTTCAAAGCCGCGCGCGGCACTGACCAGCTCATCGAGATTTTCGATGCGGGCCTCCGCCTTTTCCGGGGGTTCCTTTCGGTAATGATCGACCAGGCCACTGCGTTTTATCAGATGGTCCACCTGCTCGTGCAGCGCCATGTTGGCGGTTTCACGGTCGATGATTTCGATCAATTGTAAAAACACCTGTACGGCGTTGGCTGCGCGTCCGGACAGTTGGCCACCGGCCAGTGTTTGCGTGGCGGCCCACATGGAGATTGCGTTGGCGCGGGCATATGCACGAATACTGTCAACCGTTCGTGCGCCGATGCCCCGTGTGGGCAGGTTGACGACGCGCTCGAACGAAGCATCGTCATCCCGATTTGCGATGAGCCGCAGGTAGGCCAGCGCGTCTTTAATTTCGGCGCGTTCGAAGAATCGCAGCCCTCCGTAAACCCGGTAAGGTAAATTATTCCGCAGTAAAATTTCTTCAAATACGCGGGATTGTGCGTTGGAACGATACAGTATGGCGGTATCGCTACGATTGTTTCCCTGGCCTATCCAGTCCTGAATCCGGTTGATGATGAATTCGGCCTCGTCGCGTTCGTTATAGGCGTTATAAAGATGAATGGGGTCGCCATCACTGCCTTCGGTCCAGAGTTCCTTGCCCAGCCGGCCATTGTTGTTTTCGATGATCGCGTTCGCCGCTTTGAGAATTGTGCCGGTCGAGCGGTAGTTTTGTTCGAGCTTGATGACGCACGTGCCCGGAAAATCTTTCTGGAATTTCTGGATATGTTCCATACGTGCGCCGCGCCATCCATAAATTGACTGGTCATCATCTCCGACAACAAAAGGGATGCTTGTTTTGCCCGCCAGCAGGCGCAACCAGGCGTATTGAATCGTGTTGGTATCCTGAAACTCGTCGACCAGCAGGTGTTTGAACCGGCGCCGGTATTTATCCAGCAATTCCGGGTTCTGTGACCAAAGTTCATATGCCCTGAGTAACAGCTCGGCAAAATCTACCAGGCCGGCTTTCTCACAGGCCTCCTGGTAAAGACGGTAGAGATGAATCAATTGGCGACGGTTCGGGTCTTTATGATCGGATACCTGTTCGGGCCGTACACCGTCATCTTTCTGGCCATTGATGAACCACTGTATTTCACGCGCCACCCATGTAGATTCGTCCAGCTCAAGATTTTTGATGATCCGCCGGATCAGTCGCTTCTGGTCGTCCGCATCGATAATCTGAAAGTTTCTGGGTAGCCGGGCTTCTTCCCAATGGCGACGAAGCAGACGATGCGCAAGCCCATGAAATGTACCCACCCAGAGATTGCCCACCGGAATTCCCAGCAGGCTTTCGATCCGGCCTCGCATTTCTGCCGCCGCTTTATTGGTAAAGGTCACCGCCAGTATGCCCAACGGTGATACGTTCTCCACCTGGATCAGCCAGGCAATGCGGTGTACGAGAACGCGGGTTTTGCCGCTGCCTGCGCCGGCCACCACGAGCGTCGGCCCATCAGCCGCGGTGACCGCTTCGCGCTGAGCATCGTTTAAGGGATCGAGGATCGGAGTGACATCCATGTCTTCAGTCTAGCAGTCGTTTATTGGTTTACGCAGATATAAAGGTGCCGCGATCGTCCGGCAGCATCCCTGACAGGCTCAGTGGTGCAATCATCGAGATTGAGTACCTGGTAGAACGAGTGTGGGGTATTTTGGCAGGGCAGTTTCTGATCGAGCTCCGGATCACCCAGAAAGACAGATGGTGGAATCGTTGACAGCGGCCTGAATCCTGCCTGCCTTCGGGCTTCCGAGGCATTGATGAATAACCTTTCGGATAATTTGCAGGCGTTGGTGAGAACATCTTCGGGCATCGCGCCGGCCATGTTTTGTATCCATTGTACGATTTCAGGATTTGCAACAGGACGGCCACCGTCCCGTACTGCCGCCATGGCAAATCCAAAGTCTCGCCTGTTTGTCATGCCCCCGGACCCCTGCGGACGGAAACGGCGGATTTTCTGTTGAAACTTCTGGTCTGATTCAAACTGATCGAGCTCGATATCATCGAAGGTTTCATACAGGGATGCGATCTGCAGCATCGCCTTGATTGAGCCTTGTCCACCGGCTGTTTCGTAAAGAGCCATGGCTTCGAACGGGTCGATAAAACGACTGCCGGAGGCCAGTGTTTGCGACGCACCCATGTCTCCGGCGTCGCTCATGCCCTTTAACGTGAGTTCGTCCAGTGCTTCGTAGTAGCTCATGGGTGCGGCGGCATCACTGATGCCGAGTAATGCGTCCGGGCCGAGAAATCCGCGTGCCTGAAACCATTTGGCTGTCGTGGCTATCAACTGTTCACCTTTGAGTCCACGGTCATTGAGCAGACGCAACAGGTCATCGTAGGTCGCTATTCCCGGGAGGTCTGAATGAGAGGCGGATTCGACAGGTTTCACAGAAGTTTCCGGATCGGCGGAGACCACCGTGTCTGCGCCGATCTCAACCGGCGACTGCGGCAGAGTGTCCACCGGTTCGATGACATCAATGTCACCGAATATTGCCAGAATGATGTAGAGCAGTACCCCGAGTAATGCGGTGGCAACCAGTATAGAGATGTTATTTTTTGTCACGCACTTGGGGGTACAGGCTCGCCGCATGATTCAGGTTGATCACCGATAACAGCAATAATGCGGCGACGCCGTTATGCGCTGATGCAAGAAAAAGCGGGAGACCAAACCATACGATACTGATGCCAATTAAAATCTGAGTGCCAAGCGCTACGATAACCAGCACACCCGCGCGCTGGAGCACCGGTGAATTATTGATTCGGATAAAACGCAGGGCGACGAAACACAGCAGTAAAAATGTCACCATTGCACCAAGTCTGTGCGTGTAATGGATCGCAACGCGTGAAGGTGCGTCGAGTACCCCAAATTCATAATCGATGCCCAGGCCTCGCCAGAGTACGAAGCCTTCGGAGAAATTTGCCTCCTCCGGCCACCATTGTCCCTGACAGGTCGGCAAATCCGGGCAGGCCAGCGCGGCGTAATTGGAACTGGTCCAGCCGCCGAGCGCGATCTGAAAGACAAGAACGATGAGCCCGGCTATGGCGATCCCGACTACCGGTCGTGCCGCTGCCCGCTGAATATCCTTTTTTCGCCGGTCTTCCAGAATAAGCCAGAATAGTAATGACAATGTTGTCAGCCCGCCGAGTAAATGCGCCATCACGATCAGCGGCTTGAGTAATAATGTAACCGTCCACATGCCCAATAAGCCCTGAAAAATGACGACTCCGAGCAAGGCCAGCGGCAGTTTGACGGGCTGGTTATCGGCGCGGCGGTTCAGCCATGCCAGCAGTGCAATCAGCATGATCGAAAAACCTAACGTCGTAGCGACGTAACGGTGGATCATTTCGCTCCAGGCCTTTGTTTCATCCAGTAGCCGATCAGGAAAAGCGGCCTGGGCTTGGGCCTGATCCGCGGGGAGTCCCGGTACGATTAATGAGCCATAGCAGCCCGGCCAGTCCGGACAGCCAAGCCCGGCATCGGTCAGGCGCACATAAGCACCCAGTACCACTACAATCAGCGCAAGCAGCGTGGCCAGGTAGAGAAGGCGGACATACCAGCGATAGATCATTGTTGAGTCACCCAATCCGTGAAACTTTCAGTAAATGGACGAGATCTTCCTTGATCTTTTTCATGCCGAGTTCTGCCGGGAATCTCATCATAAGGTTACCCAGGGGATCGACCAGATATACATCACCTTGCTGTATATCACCGGCAGTGGCGATAAAATCACGACTTGCTGCAGACTCCGGCGACGCGACGATGAGATCCGGGTGTTCACTTGCCAGAAAATCGTAATCCGGCTGGCCGTCAGTCACGATATAAATTCGCTGGATGCGCTCCATATCACGCCCCATGCTGCGACGGATTTGTCGCGTTTCATAGAGTGTGTTGAGACAGGATTCATCACATGGTCCGTCGATCACATAGACCAAAGACCATTTGACGCGAAATTTTGAAATCTTGCCGTCAGCACTGTCGGTGAGCAGCGCGTCATCAGATAACACGGTTGGCGCGAGAAGTTCGCCATTTTCAGTCGAGCCTTCCGGCCGCCAGTCGCTGACGCCGTAATACAGTATGAAAGACAATGCCAACGGGCCGAGAAATACCAGTGCGAGCAGCAGCAGTTTGATCCGGCCCTGGGTTAGTTCGTTACTCATTCGTGTCAGATCTCCATCCCGGTCTGAGGTTGACCACTGCGTAAATAACGCACAGCGCAAAAGCAATCATGAACCATTGAAATGCGTATCCCTGGTGCCGGTCCGGTCCCATAACACCAGGCCGCCAGCTGCGCGCATAGCCGTCCGCTTCGGTTGCATCAAGCAGAACCTGATAGTCCAGCACGGGAGTGCCGATCTGCCCGGCAATATCATCCGCTGACGGAAACAATAACCGTCGCGGCCAGTTTACTGCGGTAACAGGTAATTCAGAACTTAATTTAAGGCCAGCCCTGGCCATCAGATCCAGTCTCCCGGAAATTTTCCGGGTGTTGGCGTCTACCCGGATGTCAGGCAGGATTGACCGGTCCGGATCGGCCGGGATCCAGCCCCGGTTTACCATCACTGTTTTTCCATTGGTCTGAAATGGCGTGAGTACCTGGTACCCAACTTTGCCGGCAAGCACCATGCTGTCCATCAGTATTTGATGATCCGGGTCGTAGGCACCGAAGATACTGATGCGCTGATAACGGTTTGCCGGCTCGATTGTGGCCACGAGTTCCAGCAGTGTTTTGCTACCGGTCCCTGCATCGAATGCTGCGAATAACGCACTCTTTTCATCGGCGCGTTCGAGTTGCCAGATACCGGCCCATATGGAGATGCCCGCCAGCAGAAACAAAATGAGCGTCGCCCACCAGGGAGGTCTGAAATTTGTGCTTGGTTCCGTCACCCTGTAATTTAGCCGGCGTTATGTGGATCAAAATTCTGATATTGATCGTGCTCGCCGCAATTCTTGCCAGCCTCGGGTCTGGTTTGTTTTATCTGGTCAAAGACGAGCGGGACTCGAAACGAACGGTCAATGCCCTGACTATTCGCATCGCACTGTCTGTCCTGCTTTTTGTACTCTTACTGGTCGCCTATTTAAATGGTTCGATTCAGCCACACGGCCTCATTTCGCAGTAGCTTGATTATAGCCAGTAAACGAAAATAAACAGGCCGAGCCAGACAACATCAACAAAGTGCCAGTACCAGGCGACGGCTTCAAATGCAAAATGCCGTTGTTCCGTAAAATGGCCTTTCATACAGCGCAGCCAGATCACGACCAGCATAGTGGCGCCTAGCGTGACATGCAGGCCGTGGAAGCCAGTGAGTATATAAAATGTGCTGCCGTATATGCCACTGGACATAGTCAGGTTCAGTTCTTTGTAAGCATGAATGTATTCATCTGCCTGCAGACCGACAAACAGAAAACCGAGCAGGAAAGTTAAGCCCAGAAAAATATTCAGTATGCGCGTTTTCCTTCTCTTATGCATGGTGAGCGATCGTAATCGTGACACCACTCGTAAGAAGAATTGCCGTATTGATGGACGGCAAGCCCCATGCAGGCATGGGCTCAAATTCACCGCCAATATTGGCAGGTCCGTTCGACGGCCAGATGTTCTCAAACCCGTCCCAGATCATCAAATTGGTAAAGAAATTATTTCCTTCGCCACCGAGCCACGGTAGTGACAGATTGCGTGCGTAGAATAATGCGCTGAAAAATACTACGAAAAACATGATCTCGGAAAAAATAAACCACATCATCCCCATACGGAATGATTTATCGACCTGTGCATTAAATGTGCCGCTTTCGCTTTCGTTGATGACTTGTCCGAACCACAGAAAAACCATGGCGATCACGATGGCTGCCCCGCCCCAGGCAAGCCATGCTCCGCTACCGCTGTTCAGCCAGATTGAAACGCCTATGAACAGCACGAACAATCCAACGGACCCCATGATCGGCCAGCGCGTTCCGTGCGGGATATAATAATTTCCCCCGTTTTCAACGTTCTCGTTATGAGCCATCGTGACGTGTCCTCTGATTATCTGTTCTGTGGCTGGTCAACAACGGCCTGCGCTGCGACTTGCTGAGTAACAAAAAAAGTATATGCGAGCGTAAGCCGGTCGATATGCTCGGGCAATTTGGGATCAACTATAAACTGCAATGGCATGTCCCGGCCTTCTTCAGCTGCAAATTGTTGTGAAGAAAAGCAAAAACACTCGGTCTTTTGAAAATACTTTGCGGCTTGCCCCGGTGCAATGCTGGGAACTGCCTGACCGACGAGAGGCTTGTCGGTCAGATTGCGGGCGAAAAAGGTAGTGTCGTAAAGCTGGCCCGGATGCACGTCCATACTTGCTACAGCAGGATGAAACTCCCACGGTGCATATTGATTCAGGTTAGCCACGAACTCTACATGGACGATGCGATCAATCTGGGGAGACTCTTCGATTCCGACAGCGGCGGTTTCCGCTGTTTTACCACCGATCCCCGTAATGTCGCAGAAAACGTCGTACAGCGGAACAAGCAGAAAGCCGAAGGCAAACATGCCAATAGCCATCGTAATAAGCCGGCTAACCAGTCGTCTGTTTTTTACGATCTGATCATTCATGATTGCTTCAGCGCACGAACCCCATGCCGATAAAGCCAATATAAAAGGCCAGAGCCAAACCTGCCAGCAGCAAAGCGTTCCGGCGAATTCTTCGGTGGCGGCGATCTTCGCTGTCGATCTGCTCCGTCATTTCACATCAGGCGCTGTGTCGAATGTGTGATAAGGCGCAGGCGATGGCACGGTCCATTCCAGGCCCTCGGCGCCTTCCCAGACTTGTGCGGGCGCTTTTTCCCCGCCTCGAACACATTTAATGACGATGTACACAAACAGTAATTGCGTGAATCCAAAAATAAAGGCACCCACGGATGACCATGCATTGAAATCAGCAAATTGGGTCGCGTAATCCGGAATGCGTCGTGGCATGCCGGCCAGACCTACAAAATGCTGCGGGAAAAAAGTCAGGTTTACTGATATTGCCGACAGCCAGAAGTGCAGCTTGCCGAGCTTTTCATCGTACATGTGGCCGGTCCATTTTGGCAGCCAGAAGTATGCTCCGCCGATGGCGCCGAACAGCGCGCCCGGTACCAGCACATAATGGAAATGAGCGACGACAAAATAACTGTCGTGGTACTGAAAATCTGCCGGTACGATAGCAACCATCAAGCCGGAGAAACCGCCGATCGTGAACAGAAACAGGAAAGCGATCGCGAATAGCATCGGCGTTTCGAAAGTCAGTGAACCCTTCCACATGGTCGCTGTCCAGTTAAAGTTTTTTACACCCGTCGGGACCGCGATCAGCATCGTCGACAACATGAAAAATAATTGTCCGGCCAGCGGCATGCCTACTGTAAACATGTGGTGTGCCCAGACGATGAACGACAAAAAGGCGATACTGGCGGTGGCATAGACCATTGCGTCATAGCCGAACAATTGTTTCCGCGAAAACGTCGGAATAATCTGCGAAACAATGCCGAAAGCCGGAAGGATGATGATGTAAACCTCGGGGTGCCCAAAGAACCAGAAAATATGCTGGAAGAGTACCGGGTCACCGCCGCCCGCAGCGTTAAAAAAACTTGTACCAAAGAACTGGTCAGTCAACAGCATTGTTACGCCACCCGCCAGTACCGGCATCACTGCAATCAGCAAATAAGCGGTAATAAGCCAGGTCCAGACGAACAGCGGCATTTTCAGCAGAGTCATGCCCGGTGCCCGCATGTTCAAAATAGTCACGATGATATTGATCGATCCCATGATGGAAGACATGCCCAGCAGGTGAATTGAGAAAATGGCAAACGGGAATGCATCACCGGTCTGGAGCACGAGTGGCGGGTAAAGTGTCCAGCCTGAAGCGGGTGCGCCGCCAGGCATGAACAACGTACTCAGAAGCAGTACGCCGGCGAATGGCAGAATCCAGAATGACCAGTTGTTCAGTCTCGGCAGCGCCATGTCTGGTGCACCGATCATCAGCGGGATCATCCAGTTTGCGAAGCCGACAAAGGCCGGCATGATCATGCCAAAGACCATGATCAAAGCATGCAAGGTCGTCATCTGGTTGAAAAAGTCCGGGTTGACGAATTGCAGCCCGGGCTGAAAGAGCTCGGCACGAATGACGAGGGCCATTGCGCCTCCCACAAACAGCATGGTCAGTGCAAACACCAGGTACATCGTGCCGATGTCCTTGTGGTTGGTTGTGGTTATCCAACGCATGAATCCCTTGTCGGGTCCGTGGTCGTCGTGTCCTTCGTGATGAGTCGTTTCGCTCATGCTTAATATTCCGTATCAGTTGAGCAGGTATTTAGCCTGTATTTTAAATAGTGTCGGTCGATTGTTGTGATGCAAGCCACGCATCGAATTCTTCCCGGGGCAGTACCTCGACAACCACCGGCATGAAGCCGTGGTCTTTACCGCATAATTCCGCGCATTGGCCGCGATAGGTGCCCGGCTCATTGACGTTAAACCAGCCTTCGTTGATGAAACCCGGAATAGCATCTTTTTTTACTGAAAAATCCGGTACCCACCAGGAATGCAGCACATCATTGGAAGTGATCAGATAGCGGATCTTAACGCCGACCGGGACCACGAGAGGATGATCGACTTCCAGCAAGTAGTTTTCTACTGAGTTCGGGTCGATACCGGAGTTCAGCTGCCGGGCGACATTACTTGTTTGTGCCAGAGAACTATAAAAACCGACATCCGAGTCGACATATTCGTAATGCCATTTCCACTGATACCCGGTGATTTTAATTGTCATCTCAGTATTGCGGGTGTCCTCGATCTCGACGAGGGTGCGTGCAGAGGGAACGGCCAGAGCGACAAGAATCAGGACCGGGATGACGGTCCATATGACTTCTGCCTTGGCGCTGTGGGAAAAAGTTGCCGGAATTGCGCCTCTGGATTTACGAAAAAAGATCATCGCATAGGCCATGACACCGAAGACGAGCACTCCGATAACGACACAGACCCAGAAAATCAGCATATGCAAGTCATATGTCATCTTGCTGACATCGGTAACCCCTACGGGCATATTGACCTCATAGTCGGCTCGGGCCGCGGACATTCCCAGCATCCCCGTAATCAGTACCACCAGGGTTTTACTCATGAGCTTGTTCATTAACGTGTCTCGCAACATCTGTTTTCCCAGAAATCTGATCCCGAAGCGGGCGTTACGGCCATAATTTCTTCGATCAATTGCTTCTGATTATCCTTAAAATTACATTTTTTGCTCGTTATCCAGTTATGGACGGATGTAAAGCAAGTGGCACTGAGCACAGTCAGTGTCACGATAGAAGCTTATAAATGCGGCAAAGTGGACAGTCAGGGAGCAGTTCGAATTGACCGACTTATCTTTTCAGTTCTTCCTTCAATCCCTGTGGGTCGCGGTCCGTCGCGGGCGAGAATGGTACTTGATGAGCCAATTCCTTGCAATGAGAATTCTGTTTTGTGTCAATAAAATATGTCCGCAAAAACAGTATGTTAAAGTCTAAAAGCCGTCAGTTTCCGAAGCTTTTCCGGGTCTGGCCTGCGACTTCAACGGGGATATCGATGCGCGGGCCGGACGTCTTGTATCCGCTGCCCGGCGGTTTGCCGGCCCAGGCTTCGCCATATATCACTTCCAGCGTCACCGAAAAGCAGCCATCATCACCTCGTTGCGCCTCAAGAGCAGCGAGCATCCGGCCCCATCGCCGACGACCTGTCAAACCGGGATTCCCGTCCGGCAGGGCATTCACGGAACCGGTATTTCTCAGGTCCTTGATCAGCTTTGCCGGCTGTTCATAGGTGATGGTCAGAATTTCCCTGTCCATGACCGGTTCGGCGAACCCGGATGTCACCAGTGCGTCGCCGAGATCATGCATGTCCATAAACGGCAATATATGACTGAAATTATCCACAGCGCGCCAGGCCTCGCGCAGTTCCATCAGGGAATCCGGACCGAGCGTGGTAAAACAGAATAATCCGGGGTGAGCCAGCACGCGCTGCATCTGTGCCAGCAGGGCTGGCAGTTCGTCACAGACGGGCAGCATCAAATTTGAATAAATCAGGCCAAAGCACTGATCGGGAAACGGTGCCCGGATTGCATCGGCACAGACTGGTATTGAGTCGCCGGGTTTCTCTGCGCCAGCCGCCAGCATGGCGGGTTCCCGGTCGAGCGCTATGATGCTGGCATTCGGGTAGCGATCCTTGAGACCTTCAGCTGCGCCCAGCGTGCCGGCGCCCAGGTCCAGAATCGACAGAGGTTCGATGCGGACCAGCTCGAGTCGCTCAAGCAGACGCTGGCGTATTTCTGCGTAAAAAAAATCGGCCTCATCAAAGCCGCCGGCCGCCCGTCGAAATGCGCGGCGAATCCGCTGTTGATCCAGATAGGCCATCGGTACTGATTACCGTCAGGCGTCGTATCTAGGCCTGTTTACACGAAGGCCGGGGCTCGGGTTTCATGCCCAGGCGATGGAGCAGCGCCAGGTCATGATTGATGGCGGGGTTGTCCGTGGTCAGTAATTTTTCCCCGTAAATCGAATTGGCACCGGCAAAGAAACACAGTGCCTGCATTTCATCCGACATCTGGGCGCGGCCTGCGGACAGGCGGACATGGGATGCCGGCATCAGAATACGTGCGACCGCGATGATGCGAACAAAATCGAGCGCATGGACCGAAGGGCTGTCAGCCAGCGGAGTGCCTTCAATTTTGATGAGCTGATTGATGGGTACGCTGCCGGGATGTTCGGGCATGGTTGCGAGCGTGTGAAGCATCTCGGTCCAGTCGCTTCTGCCCTCGCCCATGCCAATAATGCCGCCACAGCAGACTTTGAGCCCTGCATCGCGAACCGCTTTGAGTGTATCCATCCGATCCTGATAGGTGCGGGTCGTGATGATCTCTTTATAAAACGACTCGGAAGTGTCGAGATTATGGTTGTAGTAGTCCAGACCGGCTTCCTTGAGGCTGGCCGCCTGTTCGGGTTCCAGCATGCCGAGCGTGGCGCAGGTCTCCATCCCAAGTTTGTTAACAGCTTTGACCATCTCACTGATTCGTTCCAGATGCCGGGGTTTAGGGCTTCGGTAGGCGGCTCCCATGCAGAATCGGGTAGCGCCGTTGGCTTTGGCACTGCGGGCCGCAGCCACCACGTCTTCCAGGGGCATCAGGTGCTCACTGTCGACACTGGTGTCGTAATGGGCGCTCTGCGGGCAGTATGCGCAGTCCTCCGGGCAGCCGCCGGTTTTGATGCTTACAAGCGTGCTGATCTGAACTTGATTCGGGTCGAAAAAATGGCGGTGGAAATCATGAGCCTGATAAAGAAGGTCATTAAACGGCAACTCAAACAAAGTCGTAACTTCATTCAGTGTCCAGTTGGTGCGAATCGCACCCCTCACGTCTTTTGCGTTTGCGGCCATGTCATCTCGCTTAATCAAGCCCGTTTGTGCCGATTTACGGCTTGTTCCGAGGCTCTATCCGGTTTAATTGTTCAAGTATCGAGATCACTCATTTTTCTGTCAACCTGTGAGCCTCCCGAAAGTTAACGACTGGCTTGCGCACTTGCTTGTCCGACGTTGCGTGCTGTGCCGTCAGACCACCAGGCCGCGCAATATCTGTGACGGCTGTCTGGCCGATTTGCCCTGGATCAAGCGCGGCTGCTGCCGATGTGGCGCGCCCCTTTCAACAGTGCATGACGGCGAAGAATGTGGCCGGTGCGCTGTGTCGACTGATGGCATCGATCGCATTTTTTCCGCGCTGATTTATGAATACCCCGTTGATGGTTTGATTACTGCGGCAAAATTTAATGGCCGCGTTGACGTGGCGCGTGCACTTGGTCAGCTGCTTTGCGAGGGACTTCGTACCACCAGCCGCAAATTTGTGCCCTGTCCTGACGTGTTGATCCCTGTACCGCTGCACCACGCTCGCCACGGGCAAAGAGGCTTCAACCAGGCGATGGAAATTGTGCGCCCTCTCGCCGAGTCATTGCATATTTCTGTAGATAAGACGAGCTGCAGGCGACTCCGCGCGACTCTTGAGCAATCCAGTCTGAGCGGCAAGGCTCGGCGTGAGAATGTAAAGGGCGCATTTTTTGCCGCGAAAAAATTGTCTGGCCTGAATGTTGCGCTGGTCGATGATGTTGTGACCACTGGCAGCACGGTCAGCGCTCTCGCTGCTGTGCTTCGTGAGGTGGGAGTGGCTGGTGTTCAGGTCTGGACAGTGGCTGCCGTTCGAAAAGTGTAGTCCAGAAGAATCCCGGTGAATACGATGCCGCCGACATAATGATTATTCAGGAATGCACGAAAACAATTCTCCGGCACCCGTTTCCGGATCAGGATTCGCTGATAGATCAACAGCAATGATGCCAGCGCGAGTCCGCCAAGATACCAGGCTCCCAGGCCTGCCACCTGTCCCAGCAGCGCCAGACCGAGTAACAGGATCAAGGCCAGCAGGCTGATGATAAACAGGTCAGCACTACCGAATAGAATTGCCGTCGATTTGATACCAACTTTCAGATCGTCTTCTCGATCAGCCATGGCATACATGGTGTCGTACATCACGGCCCAGACCACGACGATGACCCACATGAGCCATGCGATGCGCGGCACGCTGCCTGTCTGGGCTGCAAACACCATCGGGATGCTCCAGCCGAAAGCTGCGCCGAGTACGACTTGTGGCGCCGAAATAAATCGTTTTGAGAATGGATAAATAACAGTCAGCAATGCTGCAACGGGTGCGAGCTGTTGTGCGAGCGGATTTAATGTCAGCACCAGTGCGATAGCGATCAGTCCGAGTGCGCAAAACAGAATCAGCGCTTCGACAGGGGCGACCTTGCCGCTTGCCAGCGGTCGGTCGCGGGTGCGGTCGATATGCGGGTCGACGTGCCTGTCGGCGAAATCGTTAATGACGCACCCGGCCGAACGCATGATGATCACGCCGAGCACAAATATCGTGAAGACTTTAGGGTGCGGGGCGCCTTCACCGGCAATCCACAATGCCCAGAGCGTGGGCCAGAGCAGTAGCCAGATACCGATGGGCCGGTCCAGGCGCATCAGTCGCGCGTATTGCCGCGCCTGATCCAGAAACTCGGATCCCATGTTCGGCTTGGCCGGGTGATCATGCGTCGACATCAGGTTAAGAATATCAGTCTTGAGTAATCTGGTGTATGACACCAGGCCTCGTCATACATTTCCGTAGCGACTGCCCGAGCCGATCCAGCGCCGGATGATTCGGTCCACGGTTTCGGGCGCCTCGTCGATCAGACGCCGCCCTATCTGCTGAATAGCCGGCGCCAGATCTGCATCGCGGATCAGGTCCGCAACGCGTAACTGCATCAGTCCGGTCTGCCGGATGCCAAGCACCTCGCCGGGCCCCCGTAATTCAAGATCTTTCTGGGCCACTTTGAACCCGTCAGTTGTTTCGCGCATGACGCTTAACCGGCGTTTGGCCAGTTGCGACATCGGACTTCGATAAAGAAGCACACATGTACTGGTTGCCTCACCCCGGCCGACGCGTCCGCGCAGCTGATGCAGCTGAGACAACCCCATGCGCTCGGCATTTTCGATGATCATCAGCGAGGCTTCGGGTACGTCCACGCCGACTTCGATCACCGTTGTTGCGACCAGCACCTGGATATCCCCCTTGGCGAATGCGTGCATGGTGCGCTCTTTTTCATCACCACGAATGCGGCCGTGAATAAGGCCTACCGTGATATCCGGGAGTGCTTCGACGAGTGCGGCATGGGTGGTTTCTGCAGATTGATAGCGCAACATCTCGGATTCTTCAATCAGCGGGCAGACCCAGTAAGCGCGTTGACCGTTCGTGCAGGCTTCACGGACACGCTGGATAATTTCGGCGCGCCGCTGATCCGGCAGAGCGACCGTTTGAACGGGTTGCCGGCCCGGCGGTAATTCGCGAATCACCGAGGTTTCAAGATCGGCGTACATGGTCATCGTCAGCGTGCGCGGAATCGGTGTGGCAGTCATCACCAGCTGGTGTGGCCGCCATGGCTGTTCGCGTCCTTTATCGAACAGCTGCAGCCGCTGATGCACTCCGAACCGATGCTGTTCATCGACGATCACCAGCGCCAGACTTTTATAATCGACTCCTTCCTGAAAAAGCGCGTGTGTGCCGATGATCATCTGGCCTTCGCCCGAGGCGATGTCGGCATAGGCCTGATCCCGCGCCTTTTTGCGCAGGCTGCCCGATAGCCAGACGACTTTGATGCCCATCGGCGTAAACCATCTTTGAAAATTTTTGCGATGCTGTTCGGCGAGGAGCTCTGTGGGGGCCATGACAGCCACCTGATGCCCGCTGGCTACTGCGGTCAGAGCAGCTGCTGCCGCGACGACGGTCTTGCCGGAACCCACATCACCCTGAATAAGCCTCATCATCGGGTGGGCTGCAGACAGATCAGTATCAATGTCAGTCAGGGCTTGTTGCTGATCGCCCGTCAGCTCAAAGCCAAGACTGCCCAGAAACCGGTCGCGTAATTCAGCTGCAGCGGGCAGTGGCGGCGCTGCTTCACGTCGACTGCGTTCACGAACACGACGCAGACTCAGGTGATGGGCCAGCATTTCTTCGAGCGCCAGACGGCGCTGACACGGGTGTTGTCCGCTGGCAAGTTGTGCGAGGTCTGCTTCGGGTGGTGGCTGATGCACATATCTGATTGCATCCTCAAGTGCCGGAAAGCCCAGTTCATCGATATAGCGTTGATCCACTGCCGATAACCAGTCGGGAACATTCTGCACGTGCTGATCCACGACCTGTTGTACCAGCTTTCGTAAGCGCGATTGCGCAAGCCCCTCGGTGGTCGAGTATATCGGCGTCAGCCGATGCTCGAGTTCGGGCTGTTCTTCGGGCCTGAGTACCTTGTACTCAGGGTGCATGCATTCAAATCCGCCCAGGCCCTGGCGAGCTTCTCCGTAACACCTGATTCGCGCACCACGGACCAGGTGATTTTGCTGGCTTCGGGAGAAATAAAAAAAACGAAGTGTCAGCTGACCGGTACCGTCGCTGATACGACAAAGCAGGCTGCGCCGACGGCGATATACCACCTCGGTCAATTCCACCTCGCCTTCAACAACTGCGCGCATACTCGGGCGCAGCGCGCCGATCGGTGTCAGACGAGTCCGGTCTTCATAACGCAGCGGCAGAAAAAACAGAAAATCTATCGGCCGGTCTATGTTGAGCTTTGTCAGCCGCTGGGCAAGTGCCGGCCCGATTCCGCGCAGATCGGTAAGTTTCTCGGGAAGTTGTTGCTCGGTGATCGTCAGGCTCATATCACCAGAATGGCATCGGCCTCCACTGCCGCGCCTTTGGGCAGCGAAGCAACCCCGATGGCCGCACGGGCCGGATATGGCTGATCGAAATAAGATTCCATGATCTCGTTAACGGCAGTGAAGTGGCCCAGGTCAGTCAGATAAACGGTAATTTTGACCGCATTTTGCAAAGAGCCTCCGGCCGCGTCAGCGACCGCCGCGAGGTTGTCGAATACTCGTTGAATCTGCAGACGAATATCGCCCGTCACCATTTCTCCGGTATTCGGATCCAGTGGTATCTGGCCCGAAATGTAGACGTTGCCCCCGGCCTTGATTGCCTGGGAATAAGTGCCGATAGCCGCGGGGGCAGAATTTGTATGAATCGCCGTCTTATTCATCTTGATACGTTATTCCCGGTTGATCTGGTTATGTACATGGCCGGGAAATTTTATTCACCATAGGCATGCGCCGGATGTTGCGCAGAACGCTGGCCAGGTGCACCCGGTCCCGGACGAGGATTGAAAATAGCAGGTCGGCGCTGTCTTCATGTCGTTCGTCGATCGAGACTTGTTCGATATTCGACTCCGTATCGCCGATTGTTGAGGCGACGTCGGCCAGTACACCGGGCCGGTTGGTGACCTCGATCAGAATATCAGCGGAAAATTCCCGATCGATATTCGGCTCCCAGTCAACCGTGATCCATTTCTCGGGTTGTTTGCGGTATTCGCCAAGATTGCCGCATATATTTCGGTGAATAACGATGCCGCGGCCCGTGCTGAGGTAACCCATGATCGGATCACCCGGAATCGGATGGCAGCATCGGGCATAAGTCACGACCATGCCCTCGGTTCCGGCGATGGAAATAGGCGTGCCGGACTTTCGACCGGTCATTTCATCGCCGGTATCCTGTATCAGTATTCTCGCTACCAATGGCGCCAGACGTTCGCCCAGACCCAGTTGTTCGAACAGCTCATAGGTATTATTCAACCCGAATTCATCGAGCAGCGATTGCATCTTGTCCCGGCTTATTTTCCGCAAAGAACTATTCGAATCCCGAAGCGCCTGGTTTAGAAGGCGTCGTCCCAGTTCCCTGGCTTCGCTATGACGCAGGTTTTTCAGGTACTGGCGAATGCTGTAGCGCGCTTTCGCAGTGACGACAAAATTAACCCAGCCCGGATTCGGATGAGCACTTTTTGCAGTGACAATTTCCACCGTCTGCGCGTTTTTCAGCTGACTGCGAAGAGGTACGAGCCGCCGGTCAATCTTTGCGGCGACACAACGATTGCCGACGTCTGTATGAACGGCATAAGCAAAGTCCACGCAGGTAGAGCCCCTGGGCAAGCGCAGAATATTTCCCTTCGGCGTGAAGACATAAACCTTGTCGGGAAACAGATCGACCTTCACATGCTCCATGAATTCTTCGGAATTTGCAGCGGACTGCATTTCGCTGATACTCGACAGCCACTCCCGCGCACGCGCCTGAGGCGATATCATTTCACGGTCGACGGCTTTGTACTGCCAGTGAGAAGCGATTCCTGTTGCTGCTACCCGGTCCATTTCTTCCGTGCGTATCTGTACTTCTATCGGAATGCCGTTGGGCCCGAACAGCGTTGTATGCAATGACTGGTAGCCGTTTTGGCGCGGTATGGCGATGTAGTCCTTGAATCGACCGGGCATGGGCTTATAAAGCTGATGCGCGATGCCCAGCGCCCGGTAACAGTCGTCCGGCTCTTGCATGATCAGGCGAAAACCGTAGACATCGGCGATTTCCCCGAGGCTGCGGTTCTTGAGCGCCATTTTTCTGTAGATGCTGTACAGGTTTTTTGTTCGCCCATACACGCTGACTTTGATGTCAGCTTTTCGCAATGAATTCCTCAGCCGCTCCGAAATACGTCGTACGATTTGTTTCTGGTTACCTCTGGCTTTGCGGACGGCACGCTCCAGAACACGATAACGAAAGGGGTATGAGTAACGAAAACCTAAGTCTTCCAGTTCTGTTTTAAGTCCGTAAACACCAAGACGGTTGGCAATAGGCGCATAGATTTCGAGAGTTTCTCGAGCGATTCTTCGTTGCTTGTCGGCGGGCAGAGCATCAAGTGTTTGCATGTTATGCAGCCGGTCAGCCAGCTTTAGTAAAATAACGCGAATATCCTCGACCATCGCCAGCATCATTTTGCGAAAGCTTTCGACCTGGACTTCGACGCGACTATTGAAGCTGAGCTGGTCGAGCTTGCTGACGCCGTCGACCAGTTCGGCGATTTCCTCTCCGAACCGGTCTTCAATCTGCTGCTTATCAACCGGTGTGTCTTCAAGCACGTCGTGCATGATGGCCGCCGCGATACTCTGATAATCGAGATGCAGATCGGCAAGGATTCCCGCCACTGCTACAGGATGGGTGATATAGGCTTCCCCCGAGTACCGTCGCTGGCCTTCATGGGCCAGATCGCTGAATTCATAGGCATCAACGATGATTTCCAGCTGCTGGTCCGGCAGGTAGGCCAGCTTTGCCAGCAGACGCTTGAAACCGGTGCCCCGTCGGGTTTTCGGCAGGCGATTCAAGATTGCGGCAGCGTAATCCATACAAGGATTCTACCGCAGTAACGGTCAGGGCCGGCATGAGCCGGCCCTGATTCAATCGTGTGCCTGGGAAAAAGGCTGTTTTTCGGTCAGCCTAAAGGTCCGCCGGCCAGGGGATTGTCGCTGCGCGGTGATGTGTCTGCGGCGGGCAGTGGTGCACCGGCGAGGAGTTGTTCCGCTTCTTCGCTGCTCAGAAGATCTTCGGGCGGCGGCTCGTTGTCATCCAGGATCTGTTGGTCTACGAGGCCTTCGGCGATTTCTCGCAGCGCAACAACCGTGGGCTTGTCATTATCAATCTCGAGCAGCGATTCTGCTCCGTTTGCAAGCCTGCGGGCGCGTTTCGCGGCAATCAGTACGAGATCGAACAGGTTATCGACATTTTTCAGGCAGTCTTCAACGGTGATTCTGGCCACGGGTTTATTCCTCCGAACGGGTCGCGCAGCTTACCGGGAACCCGACCGGATCGCAATGGCAGCGCCGGCGAAGCCCCGGATTTCAGGCCGGCTGGTTCTGCTTCAGCATGGCTTCTACCCGGGCGCGGAGTGAAGAATCTTCTCTGTCCGGCCGGCCGGTGATGATAGCCAGCAGTTGCCGGGCCGATTGTTCAATATCGTCGTTGACGACACTGTGGTCGAATTCCGTCCAGTGCCTGATGTCGTCGATGGCTTCACCAAGCCGCTGTTTGATCACTTCTTCGGTATCTGTGTCCCGACCGCGCAGGCGTTTTTCGAGTTCCGCAAACGACGGCGGCAAAATATAGATGCTTCGGCATCCGGGCATGTTCTCGCGAACCTGCCTGGCACCCTGCCAGTCGATTTCCAGGATTACATCGTGGCCGGAATCCAGCAGTTCCGAGACCTGGGTGCTGCTCGTTCCGTAGTAGTAGCCGAATACTTCAGCGTGTTCGAGAAAATCTCCGGCATCACGCATGGTCTTGAAAACTGATTGATCAACAAAAAAATAGTCGGATTCGTCAACCTCACCCTTGCGTTTCGGCCGCGTCGTATAGGAAATCGAAAAACGGAGTTCCGGACGCAACTTCATCAACTTTTTAACCAGAGTGGTTTTCCCCGCACCGGACGGAGCGGAGATGACAAAAAGCCTGCCCTTTTTTTTACTCAACGTTTTGAACCTGCTCGCGCATCTGCTCGATGAGCACTTTCAGTTCTACTGCCTGCTGAGTCGTATTCGAGTCCGCCGATTTAGAGCCCAGCGTATTTGCTTCGCGATTGAGTTCCTGCATCAGAAAGTCCAGGCGTCGTCCGACAGGTTTGTAATTGTTGAAGCTGTCGCGAATTTCGCCGATGTGTGCCCGTATCCGGTCGAGCTCCTCGCTGACATCAAGTTTCTGGGCGATAATCGCCAGTTCCTGCTCAAGCCGTTCTTTGTCAGGTTCCACGCCCAGCGCACGAACACGCTCGGTCATGCGCTGATTGATTGCTATAAGCACTTCGGGCAAACGCCCGGTTACCTGGGAAACTATTTTTTCTATATCGGCGCATCGGCTGCTCAGCATTTCCTTAACTTTAGCGCCTTCCCGGCATCGGCTTTCACGAAGCTCGCCGACTGCTTCTTCCAGACTTTTCAGCGCAATCGGTATCTGTTCCCCGGGATCGGCCTTTTCTTCTTCGAGCACACCGGGCCATCGCAGCAAGGATGCGGGGTTAACGTCTGCGGGCTTGCCGAGCTCCTCCGCCAGTGCGTCCATGTGTCCGATCAGTTCCCGGGCCAGCGTCAGATTCAGACGCATGCCTGAGCTTTCGTCCTGTCGCCGGTGAACGGTCAGGGTTGCGTCGACTTTGCCACGTGCCAGCTGCGACTTTATGACTTCGCGCAGGGATTGTTCGGCATGCCGGAAGCCATCTGGCAAGCGGAACTGGATATCCAGATAACGATGGTTAACAGAACGCAGTTCCCAAACCATGCTCCCGTCGTCTGTCTGGGCTTCGTTGCGCGCGAATCCTGTCATACTGATAATCATGATGTTGCCGGGGGTTCCTGTGAGAATGCTCTGAGCTTACACTTCGTCGAATGACTACATTATTGTAGTAGTTAAACAGCGCATATCTCCACCGTAAATTCCGCCATTGTTCCGCGGGGCTTCTGCGGTAATTCGGGGATAATTGCGCGAATCCGAATTCTGGACTCAAGACACAGATCTAATATGCAGATGGAATATGCAGAGTTAAGCCTCATCGGTGGCCGGGAGGAAAATCAGGACCGCGTACTGGTGATCAGCGGTGAAGAGGCTGCCTTGCTTGTCGTTATAGACGGTATGGGCGGGCACGCTGACGGCGCTCGTGCGGCTGAAGTGGTCTGCGAAACAATCGCAGCCGCCTTTGCCGAAATCAGTCACCCGGTTTTCGATCCCCAGGGATTTCTCTACCGGATGATCAGTGATGCACACACAAACCTGGTCAGGCTGGGCGCGAACCGGTCGATTGAGGAGAGGCCTCGTGCGACCTGCGCTATTTGCCTGGTACAAGACGGCGCCACTTTCTGGGCGCATGTCGGCGATAGCCGAATCTACCTGTTACGCGGCGCTGTCATTAAGGAACGAACCCGCGATCACAGTCACGTGGAATTGTTGTTGCAGGAGGGGTTGATTACCGAAGAGGAGCTGGCTGATCATCCGATGCGAAACTTTGTCGAATGCTGCCTGGGTGGCGATGCAGTATTGCCGGGCATGAGCGTAACGAATGCCACGCGGCTGCAAACGGGAGATACACTGATAGCTTGCAGTGACGGGCTATGGTCCGGGCTGACAGACGATGATATTGCACAGCTGGGTGCCGCCAGCGGCGATCTTTCCGATGATCTGCGCAGTCTCGGGGAAAAAGCGGTCAGAGTCTGTGGGCCCCGCGCAGATAACACATCCGCAGTCGCATTGCGCTGGGGAGGCTGAACCAGCCGGTTCGGCGTATTTTTCTTGTTTTGTTCAATTCGCCTGAATTAAAGGATAACGCAAATTGATTTTACAAAGGCCCGACAAACGCAAGGGCGATGAAATGCGTCCGGTACGGTTTGAAACCGGCTTTACCCGGTATGCTGAAGGTTCCGTACTGGTAGAGTTCGGCGGCACGTGCGTACTGTGTACCGCCAGCGTCGAGGACGGTGTTCCACCGTTTTTGCGCGGCAAAGGTCAGGGCTGGATTACAGCTGAGTACGGTATGTTGCCCCGGGCAACTCACACACGCTCGCGACGTGAAGCCGTGGCAGGCAAGCAAAGCGGCAGAACCCTCGAAATTTCACGATTGATAGGCAGATCACTGCGTGCTACGGCAGATCTTTCCGGTCTGGGTGAGCGCACTATCACGCTGGATTGCGATGTTCTGCAGGCGGACGGCGGAACCCGCACCGCATCAATTTCGGGCGCCTACGTTGCATTGGTGCTGGCGATTGAGTCCCTGCTTGAAACCGGTCGCCTCGAGCGGAATCCGATCCACGGCCAGGTGGCAGCGGTCTCCGTGGGGATCTACCAGGGTTACCCCGTTCTGGATCTGGATTATGCAGAAGACTCGGCTGCCGAAACGGACATGAACGTGGTGATGAACGATGCCGGCGCTTTTGTGGAGTTGCAGGGGACGGCTGAAGGGCACGCTTTCAGGCGTGAAGAGCTGGATGATCTGCTCGACCTGGCAAGTGACGGTATTCGTTTGATTATGGCATTGCAGGGTAAGGTTTTTGACGAGAGGAAACCGGCCCGCTGACGGTAGATGTGGTGCACCGGAACAAAGTTGTATTAGCGACAGGTAATCCGGGGAAATTACGCGAGTTTCGGGCGCTGCTCGGTGATACCGGCTTGCTGGTGGCACAAAATGAACTTGGCGTAACGCCGGTTGAGGAAACGGGCGATACATTTGCGCAGAATGCATTGCTGAAAGCCCGGCATGCGGCGGCTGAAACGGGTCTGGCCGCGATTGCAGATGACTCGGGCCTGGAGGTGGATGCACTAAATGGCGCACCGGGGGTCCGCTCGGCCCGTTATGCCGGCGCGTCGGCAGACGATACCGCGAACAATAAAAAGCTGCTTTCAGCTCTGGCGGGCATTCCGCCGCTGGAGCGGACAGCGCGTTTTCGCTGTGTCGTCGTGTTTGTCCGGTCTGCCGATGATCCCGACCCGGTCTATTCCGAAGCTACCTGGGAGGGGTTCATTGCCGGGGCGCCTCAAGGGCTCGAGGGCTTTGGTTACGACCCGGTTTTCATAGACGGCGAATCCGGGCTGACTTCAGCCCAGCTGCCTGCCGAGACGAAGAATGCCCGCAGTCACCGTGGTCATGCGATCCGGGGATTGGTCGACCGGGTGGATCCGGGAAGATCCTGAGGTTATTCACAAACTGGCGGGATTGACTAGAATTCATGTAGATATGTGCCTGTTTTTGAGATGATTGGTGTATTAGTCAGGGTAAGTCATTGAACTAATTAGACTAGTCCTGAATGGACAAATCTTGTTCAAAACGCCACTTTTTCCTTGCCCAATAGGTTCTTAGGTCGTCCGGGAGCCGGTTATCCACAGAGTTATCCACAGATATTGTGGATAATGAGTTTCACTTGCTACCCTGTAGCCCAGCGGCTAAGCTTGCGCGCCCCCAATAAACCTCCCAGTCACATAAACAGGGCTCAGGATCATGAAACCCGATATCCACCCGCAGTACAACGAGATCAAGGTTATTTGTAGCTGTGGCAACGAATTCGATACAAAATCGACCCTGTCAGAAGAGCTGCATATCGAGGTCTGTTCGGCCTGCCATCCTTTTTATACGGGCAAGCAGAAAATGATCGATACAGCGGGTCGCGTAGATAAATTCCGCCGCAAGTACGGCATCAACTAGAAATCATTCCGGTCGTTTATCGATCTTTGCATTTCATTTGAAAGAGCAGCCCCGGTTTCACGCAGACCGTATGGGCGTTGCTACAGTGCACGAAAAGTCCTTGTCGCTTATACTAGCTGGCCGTTTCGTCTGCGGATGGCGAAAGGCTGAAGCTCGGATCCGATTGTCCGGGTCCTGATATTCAAAATAGTCCAAAAAGGCAAGGGCGTGCGCAGTTTCGCAATCGCTCAGGAGCCCGATATAACTAAATGAGCGGAAAATTTTTTCTTTTGCAAGACCCGGAGACCGGCAAACAGTCGGAACTCCCGTCGCGATCCGGCACGGTTGGTCCTGATGTCATAGACATTCGGGGTCTTTACGCGGACCATGGTGCATTCACCTACGATCCGGGATTCGCGTCCACGGCAAGCTGCGAAAGCAAAATCACCTACATTGATGGTGGCAAGGGCATTCTGCTTTATCGCGGTTACCCTGTTGAACAGCTGGCTGAAAAAAGTTCTTTTCTGGAAGTCGCCTATCTGCTTCTTTACGGTGAATTGCCGCAGCAGAGTGAATTGGCGGCGTTCACCCACTCTATTCGCACACATACGATGATCAACGAAACCATGTTGAGGCTGTTCAACGGGTTTCATTACGATGCACATCCGATGGCAATGGTGTCCGGTGTCGTTGGCTCCATGTCTGCTTTCTATCACGACACAACGGATATCAATGATCCGCGTCACAGAGATATTTTTGCGCATCGGATGATCGCAAAGATTCCGACAATTGCGGCTGCAGCCTACAAGCATACGGTTGGCCAGCCGTTTATGTACCCGCGGAATAATCTGGATTACGCAGCCAACCTGCTGCAAATGTTTTTCTCCGTGCCGACGGAAGACTTTGAAATAGACCCGGTCGCCGCCGAAGCGCTGGATTTGTTATTTATCCTGCATGCAGATCATGAGCAGAACTGCAGTACGTCGACAGTGCGCCTGGCGGGCAGTTCGGGTGCGAATCCGTATTCTGCAATTGCAGCCGGAATAGCAGCGCTCTGGGGGCCGGCACATGGCGGTGCAAATGAAGCGGTGTTGAAGATGCTTTCGGAAATCGGCACTGCCAAGCAGATTGATAAATATGTTGCCAAGGCCAAGGACAAGAATGATCCGTTCCGTTTAATGGGATTCGGTCACCGCGTCTACAAGAATCACGATCCGCGTGCGACGATTATTCGCGGAGCCTGTCACGAGGTGCTTGAGAAACTTGGCCGCGTAGATACGCCGTTGTTCGATCTTGCTCTGAAATTGGAAGAAATCGCGCTCAGGGATGAGTATTTCATTGAAAAGAAACTTTATCCCAATGTGGATTTCTATTCAGGAATTATCTATCGGGCCCTGGGTCTGCCCCAGTCAATGTTTACGGTAATGTTTGCGATCGCCCGCACTGTCGGCTGGGTTTCTCACTGGCGCGAAATGATAGCCGATCCTGATGGTCGCATCGGACGACCGCGCCAGCTTTATACAGGATCCCCACAACGGGATTACACGGAACTCGCGAAGCGCTAGACGGGCGGAGTATTTTCAACCAGTAGTGAAATTTCCCGGGAACCTGCGCGGCGCATAGGCCGCCCGTCGACCGGACTCAGTGGCGCATGATGCCGGTGTCTTTCCGGAAAAACGGTACTTGTACATTCGAACTCACTGAAAAAGAACCTGTAGCCGGGGAAATGCTCTACAAGGTTACGACGCAATCGTTGCCGTCGCTCTACCAAACGATACCTGATGCCCATGTCGCAGAGGCATGAACCCACTTCTTCCGCAGCATCGTTGAACAGGTGCAGATCAATCATCGTATGTTCAGTTGAATTTCCACTGAGTACCGGCCCCACCAGGCGGGGCTGATAATTTTCCAGTGCACGCATGAGATTGAGGGCAGCTGACCTTAGAGCCTGAAGATTTTCATTATGGCTCGTACCTCTGAAAATCCGGATACGTTCGGCGAGCGCATTTTCTATTTCCTCATTGCTTGGCAACGGCCCACCGGATCGAAAACCAAGTCGTTCGGTCGCTTTTGCCTTGGCGATCCGGAAATCGGTCAGACCCTGTTCCTGTATAACACGCGCCGCTTCATTTGCGATTGCAGTTCTTTGATGATCTGATTTCACACGAAATCGTTTGCACATAAATCTATTTCCCTGCCCGGTTAAAAAATTGTCTCATCACCATTATCAAAGTCGTCGAAAGACTCTCCTGCAAAAGTAGAGCCTGGGTCATTCGATTGAAGTGCAGGGACGTTGTCTTCACGAAAGATTTCAAAAATCGCATCCTGATAACTGGCGGGAGCGACAAGACCTGTTTCAGGCACTATGCGCACGGTAACGATACCCGGCGGCCTTGGGATAGTTGCATCGGGTGTATTTTTTAGCGCATCACCCATAAAGTATTTCCACATAGGCAGCGCTGTGCGGCTTCCTTCTTCTCCGGCACCCAAAGATCGTGCTTCATCAAAGCCTACCCACACCGTGGCCACCAAATCGCCGTTGTAACCACTGAACCACGCGTCCCGCCGATCGTTCGACGTACCCGTTTTCCCTGCAATATCCTTACGTCCGAGCGCCCGGGCTCGCTGCCCGGTGCCGCGCTGAATGACATCCCGCATCATGTCGTAAATCAGGTAGGCGTTCTCGGCTGTGATCGCCCGCTGCGCAGGGTTCTCCATCTGTTCATAAAATAAAGGGGTTTCCTTGCGTGACGGTCGCCATTGCGTCCCGTGAGCAATCATTTCGTCGGTATTGGCGTATGCGGGAACTTCATCATTGAAGGCGGGTTTTTGTACCGGGGTCAAAATGGCAAGGGAGATCAGCGCGTTATTTTCGGCTTCAATCTCCGTGTCCTCGATCAGTAACGCCGGTTTGATCTGGGCTGGCTGTGCACCTTCGACCCAGACTGTCTTGCACTGTGAACAAATGTAGCGGGGACTGGCTTCGAACACGATATCTCCATCGCCGTCAATAATCTTTTCTATCAGGTATTGATCCGTTCGATAGCCGCCACTGGCGAATGCGGCGTAGCCTGCTGCAATGTCCCAGGGCGCTGCCCCGCCACTGCCCAGTGCCAGAGTAGTATCCCGGGGCAGTGCGCTGGCGGGCAGGCCGAAAGACCTGATGTGATCAATAGCTGCACCTATGCCTGTATCCAGCAGTAACCGGACCGAAACAAGATTTAAAGAGCGCACCAGCGCTTCCCTGAGTCGTGTCGGGCCATGAAATTTCCTGGAATAGTTTTGCGGACGCCAGGTGTCTTCGAGCGCTGCATCGTCAAAAACCACGGGCGCGTCATTAATGAGTGTTGCAGTCGTAAACCCGTTTTCCAGTGCGGCTGAATAAATGAAAGGTTTAAATGAAGACCCGGGCTGACGTTTGGCCTGCACGGCCCGATTGAATTTGCTTGTAAAAAAGTCAAAGCCGCCACTCAGCGCAACGGTTGCGCCGTCCTTTGGATCCAGGGCCACTAGTGCGCCTTGTACTTCGGGTATCTGGGAGAGCACCCAGCCCTTGTCTGCCGTCGATAACAGATAAACCAGATCGCCGGTTGCCAGCATGTCTGCTGCCGATTGTGGCGCGCCGCCTACAGAGTTGTCATTGATATACGGACGCCATTTCAGATTGTCCCAGGGGACGCTGATCCGGCCCAGGCCGGCGATAAAAAATTCGGCAGACTGATCTTCGCCGATCGCGATAACCATTGCCGGGCTCAGGTTTTGCAGCACAGGGGCGCCGGCAAGGCGCAGCGTCAGTTCAATGTCGAGCTGATCATCCGGTAAACCGGGATCCAGACCCTCAAGGAGACCGGATGCGACCGGGCCGTGAAAACCATGACGCCGGTCATACTCTAAAAGTGTCTGGCGTATGGCGCGCTGCGCGGCATCTTGAAGCTCGCTGTCGATCGTCGTCACAACCTTATACCCATCCGTATATGCCTGGGGGCCAAAACGTTTGACCATTTCGGCACGGACCATTTCAGTGACATAGGGGGCATTCAGTTCTACGTGCGTCCCGTGCAGCCTTGACTGCACGGGTGTGGCGATCGCCATTTCGTAAGTATCAGGATCAATAAAATTCAGCTGAAACATTCGTCTGAGCACATAAGCACGTCGTTCTGTCGCGCGCTCCACGTTAGACACCGGGTTCAGAACCGAGGGCGCTTTGGGGATGCCGGCGATCGTGGCTGCCTCTGCGACCGTCAGGTCCCACAGTCGTTTTCCGAAATAAACTTCAGCAGCAGCTCCTACGCCATATGCCCGCTGGCCCAGAAAGATTTTGTTCAGGTAAAGCGAAAGAATTTCTTGCTTCGAAAATTCCCGTTCGATCTGTATTGCCAGAATTAATTCTTTGGCTTTGCGGACGAATGTTCTCTCGCGGGTCAGAAAATATACTCTCGCGAGTTGTTGGGTAATCGTGCTGCCTCCCTGGCTGCGCGATCCCGTCAGGGCCAGGTTGGCTGCGGCACGGATGATGCCTTGGTAATCATAGCCGGGATGCTCAAAAAAACGGTCGTCTTCGGCAGCCAGGAATGCCTGAATAAGGATTTCGGGAATGTTTTCGTAGCGAACGGGGGTGCGTCGCTTTTCCCCCATCTGCGCCATGAGTCGGCCGTCACGCGAGTAGACACGCAACGGTGTTTGTAGCTGAACATCGCGCAAAGTGTCGGCCGAGGGCAGGCTCGGTTTGAAATAATAATAAACACCGGTTGCGGTCGCAGCCACGCCAATGATCGCCGAAACGGCGAGGGCCGCCATGATGGGCATAATCCGAGAAAAGATACTCATTGTGCGGAAACAGTCCCTTGCCTTGATAGGGTCGATTATGCATATTAGCGGCGATTTTTGGGCAAACCTACCGAAAGGCAGGGACGCAAAGCTACCGATCTACGGAATTGTTCGGGCTGCGACATCAGAAGTGGGGTGTCGCGAATGGGCGGAATTCTAGGATAGCGGGGTTGCCAGACTGGATGTTGCGTATTAGCAACAGTTTGCTCCCTGGAATTCTCCCTCCGGATTTACCCTGAAAACCAGCAGGTATGGGATTTTCATCCCGATAATGCCTGCCGGAGGCCGGTTCGTTGTTTGCCCCGATGTGTGACGCAGGCCACAGAGCTTTATCTCTTGGCTGATATATAGTTAAATTGGCTTCTTTAGGTACTATATACATTTTTTACGCAACCATCAGACTTAGAAGGGAAAAGACGTGTTAATCGGGTCGCGATCCAAGCCTCTAATCGGTCTTGACATAACTACGTCCTCGATCAAATTGATTGAGTTCTCCCAGAGCGGCAAGTCGTTCCGGGCTGAATGCTATTCAGCTGAACCGACGCCGCCGAACTCAATTAACGAAAAAAGCATCGTTGACGCTGAAGCCGTCGGTGAGGCGATACGACGTGGCGTCAAACGAGCCGGTTCCAGGTCCCAGGAAGTTGCCATCGCTATCAGCGGCGATGCAGCAATCACCAAGGTCATTCAGATGCCGTTGAATCTCGGTGAAAACGAACTGGAAGGCCAGGTTGAGATTCAGGCTGACCAGTACATTCCGTTTCCAATGGAAGAGGTGAGCTTTGATTTTGAGGTACTGGGCCCGTCGCCGAACGATCCCACAATGAATGATATTTTGCTGGTTGCGACCCGCACGGAAAATGTTGATCAGCGACGTGCAGCCGTTGAGGCAGCGGGCCTGATAGCCCGTGTCGTTGATGTTGAAGCCTTTGCTCTTGAGAATGCCTGTCAGCTTCTGGCACATCAGATGCCGGATGGTGGCGTTGATCATCTGATCGCAGTCGTTGATTTTGGCGCCAGTAATACGACCTTCAGTGTGCTTCAGGACATGCGCGTTATTTACACTCGCGATTTTTCTTTCGGCGGCCAGCAGCTGACCGAAGAAGTCATGCGGACTTACGGCTTAAGCCTGGAAGATGCCGGGCGCGCGAAAAAAGAAGGCGGGCTGCCGAGCAACTATCAGCCAGAAGTGCTCGATCCTTTCATAGACGACATGACGCAGCAGGTCAGCCGGTCGCTGCAATTTTTCCTGGCTTCCGCCGGTGGGCGCGAACAGCCTGATCAGATTCTCGTCTGCGGCGGCTGCGCCAATATAGCGGGTGTCGCCGATGTGATTTCCAGCAAGGTGGGCATCCCAACCGAAATTGGTGATCCACTGGGTCATATGAAGATTTCATCCAGGGCCAAGTCACAGGGTGTGCGTAAAGATGCGACAGCTTTGTTGACGGCATGCGGGCTTGCGCTACGGAGTTTCGACTGAAATGCCACGAATTAATTTACTGCCATGGCGTGAAGAACAGCGGACGCTGCGTCGGAATCAATTTTTCATGGCGCTCGGTGTCACTGTCGGTGTGGCCGCAATTATTCTCGTACTGGGTTACATCACATTCAATACGGTCGTAGACAATCAGCGAACGCGCAACGATTTTTTGAAAGCCGAAATTGCCAGTCTGGATATACGTATCGAAGCGATTATCGATCTTGAGGAAAAGAAAGATAATTTGCTTGAGCGTATGGAAATAATCGAGCAACTGCAGCGCAGTCGCCCTGGCATCGTCCACGTCTTCGAAGAATTAGTTCAAACGCTGCCGAATGGTGTCTACCTGACCTCGGTTCAGCAAAATGGTGATCGCCTGGAAATCGCAGGTTCGGCGGAATCCAATACGCGTGTTTCCGCGTTAATGAGGAATATTGATCAATCCGAATGGCTGACTGCCCCCGACCTGGAAGTGGTCGAAGTCAGGGCTGATAAGGATGCAGCCGGCAACCGTGCCAGCCGGTTTACGGTATTTGCACAACAGGTTGCGCAGCAGGCAGACGAGGAGGAAGGCGAATGAATTTCCTCGATGAACTGCGAAATCTTGATTTCAATGATATCGGCCGCTGGCCTTTCTTTTTCCGGGCGTTTTTTGTCGGTGTATTTTTTGTCATCGTGACCGGTGCCGGATTTTATTATCTCGTTTACGACAAGCAGATGCCGCGTCTTGAGCAGGCTCAGCATGAAGAGCGGGAGCTGAAGGAATCTTTTGAAAACAAGCAGCGCAAATCCGCAAATTTCAGTGCTTATCGCGAGCAGCTCGACGAGATTGAGCGTTCTTTCGGCACCATGTTGCGACAATTGCCCGGCAAAACTGAAATTCCGAATCTGCTTATTGATATTTCCCAGACGGGTCTTGCGGCAGGTCTTCAGGAAGAGCTGTTTCAGCCACTGGATGAAATCCAGAAAGATTTCTATGCCGAAAAGCCCATCAAAATTCGCCTCAAGGGTTCTTATCACGAGTTCGGTCAATTCGTCAGTGAGATAGCGGCATTACCCCGGATTGTGACTTTGCATGATATTGAAATTACGCTGCAAAATGGCGACTCCACCGGACAAGAGCTGATTTTGAATGTCCGGGCTAAAACTGATCGATACCTCGATGATGAGGAAGATGAAGAGGCTGACAGAGGATGAGAGTTTTAAAGCGCCTCAGCCGGTTCGTGAAGCCGACGATTCTTATGCTCCTGTGTGGCGGCATCGGCGGTTGCGGGGGGAATCTGGATGATCTGGTGGTTTATGTGGATGAAGTTAAGGCGCGTCCTGGCGGGCGTATCGAACCACTGCCACAGATCAAGCCGTACGACGTATTTACTTATAGTGTGGGATCTTCGCGCTCACCTTTTGTTCACGACCGTCCCAAGGCCGCGGCCCGAACTACCGGCCCGCGTCCTGAGATGAATCGGAACAAAGAATACCTTGAGCAGTTTCCGCTGGATACGCTGGCCATGGTCGGTACTCTGGAGCAGAGCGGGAGTACCT
>PVMK01116790.1_pt1 | contig 50115 bp, 38 predicted proteins | sample 1853481 | NCBI WGS metagenome assembly PVMK01 (sample SAMN08533507, study PRJNA380276) | Marine sediment metagenome, whole genome shotgun sequencing project.
GGAATGACGGTATTGCAAATTGCTGCAAATCCTTATGTAGCAATCTTAGGCAGTCCAAAAACTGCTTCCAGCCGACTTAATCTGGCTCAAGGCTTTAATTCCTTTGGCTATACCATTGCTCCGTTGATAGGTGGATATTTGATTTTTAGTTTTTTTGGCGGTGCGGATGTGGTAGGTGCTGATGCTCTTAAAATGCCCTACTTGGGCCTAAGCGGCATGTTCTTATTATTGGCAATTATTATCAAAGTAAATCCCTTGCCTAAATTGATCAATAATGAAATTATAGAAAAGGGAGCAGGAGCCTTAAAATTCAGGCATCTGGTTCTCGGAATGATTGCCATTTTTATGTATGTCGGTGCCGAAGTGTCTATTGGCAGCATACTGGTAAATTTCTTTGGCCTACCTGAAATTGCCGGATTGGAAGAGACAGATGCCAGTACATTTTTATCATTTTATTGGGGCGGAACAATGATTGGAAGATTTTTAGGAGCAATATCCCTAAGCAATATTGCTAGTAATAAAAAGTATGGTCTAATGATCATTACTGCTATTGTGGCATTTATGATTATTTATGGTGTGACCTATCTAAATACAGGTGTATCATTTCAAGAAATTTCACCTTTTTTGATATTTGTTGTATTGAATTTATTAGCTTTTAGACTGGGTAATTCAAACCCCCAACGCACCTTAGCCATATTCGCAGGAATTGCCATGCTATTATTGTTCATAGTTCTAATCACATCAGGCAAGGTTGCATTTTGGTCTGTTATTGCAATTGGTTTGTTTAATTCAATCATGTGGTCGAACGTTTTTACCCTGTCCATCAATGGATTGGGAAAATATACAAGTCAGGCCTCTTCCCTTTTAGTAATGGCGATACTTGGCGGAGCCTTGGTGCCGGTGATACAAGGAGCGCTTGCGGATGCTATAGGCCTTCAAATGTCATTTGCACTGCCTATCCTATGTTATGCATATCTTATGTATTATGGGATCAGTGGATACAAACCCAAACAATTAACACAACAAAATATATCCCAAGAGGAATAAATAATTAACAAATGATTAAAAGATTATGAGATTAAAAAATAAAAAAGCCATCGTAACAGGAGCCGCCTTTGGTATCGGTAGGGCAATTGCTAATAATTTTGCGAAACAAGGAGCTCAGGTTTGCATTTTAGATATCAATGATGAGGCCGCAGCAAAAGCAGTTGAAGACATTAAAAAAGCAGGAGGAATAGCTTTCTCAATGCATTGTGACGTAGGTGATGCCCAACAGGTTGATGCAGCCTTTACCAAGGCTGTTAAAGCGATGGGCGGACTTAATATTTTGGTCAATAATGCAGGAATTATCAGGCAGTCTCCAGTTGTTGATACCTCAGAAGAGGATTGGGACCTGATTATCAGAACCAATTTAAAGAGCGTATTTTTATGCACAAAAAGAGGGCTAAAAGAAATGATCCCTACTGATGAACCTGGTCGAATCATATCAATTTCCAGTATTCATGCTGTTTTAAGCGAACCAAATTGCGGCCATTACACTGCTGCAAAAGGAGGTATTGAAGCACTGATGCGAACCGTGGCTACTGAGGTCGCGCCACATAAAATAACGGCTAATTTTATTCGCCCGGGTGCGACTTATACAGAACTTACTATTCCCATGTATACAGAATCTGTAAAACGGGCATTATACGAGCGGGTACCCCTGGCAGAAATTGCTGAGGCAGATTGGGTGGCTCATGCTGCAGTTTTTATAGCTAGCGATGAATCCCGCTATATGACCGGACAGGATATTACGGTAGATGGTGGGTACAGAATGAACGGGGCTTTACCCGGCGCTGAATATTGGGAAAAATAGTAACTAGTATCTATTAAAATAGATTCGATACATAAAATATTCAATGAGAAAAATAAAATATATTGATATTAAATTACTTACGGCATGGGCAAAATCATGCCTGCTAACTTTAGGATTTTCTGAAGAGCATGCCGATTTTGTCAGCAAGAGTCTTGTTCAAACAAGTTTGTGGGGAATTGACTCTCATGGGATCGCACGCCTGCCTCATTATTTAAATCGTATAATATCCGGATCGCTCAATCCACAACCGAAAATAACCATTGAAAATACAGGGCCTTGTTCGTCAAATGTAAATGGCGACCACGGATTGGGAATTGTTGTGATGGGTGATGCGACAAACGAGTCGATATCTCTGGCCAATAAAAATGGCGTTGGAATAGTTGGTGTTAGAGAATCTTCACATTGCGGAGCTATTGGTATCTACGGACGAATGATCGCAGATGCAGGCCTTATTGGGATCGTCTTTACCCATTCAGATTCCTTCGTCGCCCCTCATAGAGGCTTCAAAAAATTCATGGGTACAAATCCAATTTGCATTACCGCTCCTAATGCTGATGGTCCACCGGTTTGTTTAGATATGGCCACCAGTGCAAAGGCTTTTAATTATGTAATGAATGCCAGAGTTGAAAATCGCAAAATACCTGACACAGTGGGTTATGATGTTGAAGGCAACGCTACGGAAAATCCTCATGACATTGCAAGTTTACGTCCTATGGCCGAACACAGAGGATATGCACTGGCTTTTATGATTGATTTGCTTTGTGGGCCATTAAACGGGATGCCTTTCGGACCAAACATTCCGTCTATGTATGAAGATCTTACCCAAAACAGGCATTTGGGATCTTTGGTAATCGCCATAGACCCCATGCGTTTTTTCGGAGGCAAAGACCTTTCAAAAACAGTAGCAAATATGGTTGAATCAGCTCATTATCAATTCGTTAAAAACAAAGATGAGCCGGTCTTGGCTCCTGGAGATGACCAATATGCCAAGGAAAAAGAACGACTGAAAAGTGGAGTTCCGGTAGAAGCCGGTTTGCTGGAGCAAATAAATAATTGGAGTAAGAAGCTCAATATAAAGTTACCTAAAGAATTTAAAAACTAAAATAAACGACATCTAGAATTCAAATAACAATGAAAATTCAAAAAACTTTTAAAGTTGTGTTGCTCATCATAGCATTTGGATTACTAATGATGTCAACATATGCTCAAAAAAAGAAAAACCTGTTGTTTATTATGACCGATCAACAGCAATATAAGGCATTGAGTATTGCCGGAAATAAGGTTTTAGAAACACCAAATCTGGATCGATTGGCTAAAGGAGGAGCCTATTTTAAAAATGCCTATACCCCCATGGCTGTTTGTGGCCCGGCCAGATCTTCAATTTTAACCGGCATGACGGTTGAGAGTACTAGAGTAAATTCAAACGCTAGAACTTATTCCTACAATGATTCTCAGGTAATGACCTCCAAAACCTTTGACGAAATTTTGACAGAAAAAGGATACCATTGTGAATACTACGGTAAATGGCATGTACTAACATCAAAAGGCGAAGTATATAAAAACCCTAAGTTGACTTCAAAAAATGGAAAATCAAGATTTGGGCCCGGAGGACAAAACCATGTCTTTATGGATTATATCAATGAAACCTATCCACAACCAAAGTTGAAAGAAGGGGAGTTATATGACACCTTTGTAAAAAGACCTTATAGACCCAATCCTATTGATTCGTACTATGGAAAGACGTATGAAGAAGTAAAAGATAAAAAAAGGAGAACCCAAACATTCTTGCATGGAGAATTATTAGTGCCGGCAGAACACAGTATAACAGCTTACCAGGCCAAAGAAACAATTGCTGCAATTGAACGTTTAAAAGATTCCACCTTTAGCATTACCCTTTCATTGCACATGCCTCACGCGCCCATGACGCCAACAAAACCTTATTCAGGCATGTATCCAGTTGAAGAGATGGTGCTCCCAGCAAGTTTGCATGATACCATGGAAAATTCGCCCTATAAAAAGGCCAACCAAAGATTGAATTTACCGGAATATAGGGACGAAGAAAAAATTAGATATATGATTTCTGATTACTACGGTATCATTAAGGAGATCGATGACTGGATCGGTGAAATTTTAAAAACACTGGACAAAAATGGACTCGCAGATAATACCTTAATTATTTTTACAAGTGATCATGGAGAAATGTTAGGAGCGCATGGTATGCGAGAAAAAAATGTTTTTTACGAAGAATCGTCTCACGTTCCATTATTGATTCGTTTCCCAGGTGAGATAAAAAAGAAAACTGTGGTGGATGGTTATATTTCAAACGTCGATCTATTCCCAACCATTTTGGATTATTTAAATATTGAAGGAGACTATGTATCGAATGGTACCAGCTTACGAGATTTAATCGAAGGTAATGAAACAGATCATGGTAAATACGTTGTTACCGAATGGGATAGGGGTGATTCCGTACCAAATTATATGATCGTTAAGGATGGTTGGAAATTAATCATTCCATACACGGCTACTTCTAATGTAATCAATGCTATGTATGATTTAAATTCCGATCCACATGAAATGAATAATCTTTTGGGATTGAATCCAAATAGAGCAGACTATGAACAAAAAGGAGAAGAATTGAGAAAAGATTTATTGGAATGGCTGGAAAAAAACAAGTCTACCCATTATGAAGGAGTAAAAGGTAGAAAACTGATATAAATAATAATAAAAATTAGACAAATGCGAATAAAATCTATTAAAATCAACATTGTTGGAATTCTGATCCTGGCTGGCATTCTCGTGTCATACAACGTTTCTGCTCAAAAAAAGAAAAATCTTTTATTCATCATGACCGATCAACAGCAATACAAAGCCTTGAGTATTGCTGGAAATACGGTTTTAGAAACACCAAATCTAGATCGATTAGCCAAAAGTGGGGCCTATTTCAAAAATGCCTATACCCCCATGGCGGTTTGCGGCCCTGCACGATCTGCAATCCTTACAGGAATGACCGTTGAAAATACCGGAGTGAATACAAATGCCAAAACCTATTTTTATGACGAGGAACCGGTAATGACTACATTCACATTTGATGAAATTTTAAGTCAGAATGGATATCATTGTGAATATTATGGAAAATGGCATGTAATGTCAAATCGTGCTGAAATTTATAAAAACCCAAAATTAACCTCTAAGGATGGTAAATCTATTTTTCAACATGGGGGACAAAATCATGTTTATATGGATTATCTCAATGAACATTACCCTAAACCACAGCTGGAAGATGGCGAGTTTTATGACACCTTTGTTAAAAGACCTTATAAACCAGATCCGATCGACTCATATTATGGTAGTACTTATGATGAAATTAAAAAGAATAAAAATAAAAGAAGATCGCAACCCGATTTACATGGAGAATTACTCGTTCCTGCCGAGCACAGTTTTACGGCGTTTCAAGCCAAAGAAGCCATTGCAGCCATTAAAAGATTGAAGGATACTACGTTTAGTATCACTTTGTCATTACATATGCCTCATGCTCCGATGACGACCACAAAACCTTACTATGGCATGTATCCTGCTAAAGATATGACACCTCCGGCCAGCATTAATGACTCCATGGAAAACTCTCCCTATAAAAAGGCCAATGGCAGAATAGATTTACCCGAGTATTCAGATCCTGAAAAAATAAAATATATGATTTCCAATTATTACGGAATCATCAAAGAAATCGACGTTTGGATTGGAGAGATATTAAAAACCTTGGATGAGAATAATTTAACAGACGACACTTTGATCATTTTTACAAGCGATCACGGCGAAATGTTAGGTGCGCATGGCCTAAGAGAAAAAAATGTGTTCTATGAGGAATCCTCGCATATCCCATTAATGATTCGATTTCCAGGAGAAATTAAAAAGAAAACGGTAGTTGATGGTTATGTTTCCACAGTTGATTTGTTTTCTACAATTTTAGACTATTTGGCCATTGAAGAACATCCTTCTGACGGTACAAGTTTAAGAGATCTCATTGAAGGTAAAGAAACCGAACATGGCGATTATGTTGTAACTGAATGGGATTACCGAGGACCCGTATCGCCAAATTATATGATTGTTAAAGATGGATGGAAACTCATGATTCCTTATACAAAAGAATCTACTGTTATTAATGCCATGTATAACCTAAATGAAGATCCGAATGAAATGAACAATCTGTTGGGGAAAAATCCAAACAGGGCAAATTATGAGGCAAAAGCCGAGGATTTGAGAACCTACTTATTAGAATGGTTAAAAAAGAATAAGTCAGAAAGATACGAGGGTGTTAAATCGAGGGAATTGATCTAGTTATTGGCTCTTGAGACTTTCAATAAAAAGATCATGTTGAAATTAATATAAAAGAATGAAAATTATACAAATTTTAGTTCGGCGAAATATCTCTTTTTGTACTCTGATACTTGCTTTAAACTTAACTTTGGCTCAAACGCAAACAAATGATTTCGAATTAGAAATCAAGCAACTAACTTTTGGCGATAAACATCACTTTTTTGGATATATAGGCCAATGTCGAACCATCCCCTGGAACGAGAGTGGTCAATATATTCTCGGATTGGAAATCGATAGAATAGATCGCATGCCTAAGCCTGAAGAGGCCGCCGGGATATTTATCATCGACACCAAAAACGACAACGAGATCATTTATCTGGACAAAACCCATGCATGGAACCCGCAACAAGGAACTATGTTTTACTGGAACCCCAATGCCGCTGAGACTCAATTCTTTTTCAATGATCGCGATGTAAAAACAGGTGAAGTATTTACCGTTCTATATGATATAAAAAAGAAAAAACGAGTGAAAGAATACCGTTTCAAAGATACTCCCATTGGTAACGGTGGCGCAGCCTGGAATGGTTCATTTTTTATGGGAATTAACTATGGGAGATTGGCACGTTTACGTCTGGTAACTGGATATCCAAAGGCGCTTGATTGGTCGGCAGATGAAGTTGCACCAGAGAACGACGGTATTTTTAAAGTGAATATTGAGACCGGAAAAAAAGAACTTATAGTGTCTTACCGTCAGATGGAAAATGAAATTAAAAGACATAATAAAGATTTTGAAAACACAGGTCTGTTCATCAATCATACACTTTTAAATAGAGAAGCCAACCGTCTTTACTTTTTTGCACGCGAAGGTTGGGTAAAAGGAGGAAACAAAATAAATATAGCATTTAGTGTTCAGTTGGATGGAAGTAATTTAAAGATTCATAAACAGCATATTGGTGGGCATCCGGAGTGGGCCGAAGGAAGTGTTATGATTGGTAGAAAAGGGGAAAAACAGATTTTGTATGATGTGGATAAATCCGAGATTGTTGGTCAACTGGGTACACCGGAATTATTTCCAGACCCAGAAGGTGATATTGCATTGTCTCCAGATGGCAACTGGTTTGTGAATGGATTTAAAGTACAAAGTGAGGAAAATGGAAATAAAAATTTCTTTGCCGTATATCGAAGAAGCGATGGTGCCTATGCTCTAAGTAAAGGGATAGACAAAGGATCATATTTAGGAAATATTCGAATTGATCCTGCTCCCCGATGGAATAGAACCAATGATGCGATTCTTGTACCTGGAATCAGTAAAAATAAGACACGACAGATGTTTGTGATAAATTTTGAAACAAAGATGTAAATGTGAAAGGGATAAGTATTTTTCTTTTTTTTTATACAGGCAACAAACTTGAATAGCGAAGAATATAGAAACAATTTTATTAAATACAGCACCATTCAAAATGGAGGTCAATTCACTTTTAAGTTAAATCAGTCACGAAACAAAAAGTGGGGAAGTCAACCAGAGAATGCTCCGTATTCATTAAGTATAAATAGATAAAAGTGATGAAAATTATTAACCAATTCAAAGTGAGTGACTCTTCGGAAAAGATGATTTTTCCCTTTAGGGTTTACAAAAGTTATGGTTTTGGAGTAATGTTAGTATTGTTATGCTGCTTTTCATGTTCAACACCAAAGAATCATGATAAACCAACTATTGCCATCGTTACCTGGGATGAGACAGCCAAAGAAGGCAGAGACACCGGTTCAATCAGGGTATATCAGTTGGGAGAGCCTGTTCCTGGCATAAAAATCAAAATAAAATTTGAAGGCACAGCGAGTGATGGGTTTGATTATAGATGTTCTAGCAATGAATTTGAGGTCGATAAATATCACGTATTGGAAATTAAACCTATCAGTGATGGTTTAGAAGAAGGAAGCGAAGTGGTTACCATAAGGTTGGTCCCAAGCGATGATTACTTAATTGACCAGGAACACAAGGTAGCTTCACTTGTAATATTGGATGATGCAGTGCCGGATATTGAATTTGAAATGCCTGGATCTATCAATAAAGAGTCCTCTGAAAAAGCCGAAATAAAACTGATTCTTTCAAAAATCAGTGATAAAGAAATAACATTGGATTATACAGTTCAGGGAGTTCTGGCTGAAGAAGGAAAAGATTTTCAATTTGATGCCTACAGTATTGTAATTCCTCCTGGAAAAGAAAATGTAACGTTGACATTTAGGGTATATGATGATACAATTGCAGAGGATGATGAAACGATCGTAATTCGATTAACAACCGCCAGTAATGCAAATATTGGTGAAATGGAGTCGCATTACTATACGATTAAAAATGATGATGGCGAGCTGATTAGAAGTATCGTGCATGATAAAATATATGGTGCATTAATTGGATTCCGAGCCGGTTGTGCTATGGGTGCTATTACAGAATATAATTGGCCCCAAGATCGAATCCAAGAGATTTTTGGTTTTCAGGATGAATTTATTCCATACAAGCATTATGGAGGTGCATGGACACATCCCGCAGGCGCCACTGAAGATGGTGGTGAGCGACATAAACTCATAGCAACAGCAATTATTGAAAAACAAGACCGGATTAATTATGAAGATTTGAAAAAAGTCTGGTTACGGGATGCTGAAATAATGGATATGTACAATATGACGCAAAACTATGACCGAGTATTACTAGCCTATGTTAAATGGGGTGTTCCTCCAGAAGATTTACCCATTACGAAATTTGGAACTCCTCGTGATCTGGGGGAACATATACATTTAACCGCCCGTACTTTTCAAGCCTTGCCAAGCATCAACGCTGGAGATCCTGAAAATGCCATTGCCGATATGAATGAAATGGGGAAATTCTACTATGAAGACCCTAATGACGATGCCTTTGCCTGGGGTGCTGTCTACAATGCAGCAATGGCCCTGGCCATGATTCCTGATGCCACCGTTGATTCTGTAATTGAGGGGGCTATGGAATATGCAAGTCCTGAAATTGAAAAAGAAATCAGACATGCCTTGTCAATAACAGATAAATACGAAGATCCCATGAACAGGAATATGTGGCAGGAATTGTCTGATATGTATATGGATCCCGATAGTAAATATTATGCTTTTAGCAGAATAGAGAAGTATCCCAACTCTAGTATCTATGAAAATGTGAGCTATGCATTTGCCTTGTTCAAAGCTACGAATGCAAATGTAAAGCAGAGTGTATTGATTGCAGTCAACAGAGGCTATGATGCCGATTGTACGGCCGCCAGTGCCGGAGCACTTTGTGGAGCCTTATCGGGTACCTCGGAAATACCTAAAGACTGGATAGAAACCCTCGATTCAGGCATTATAAATAATCCATATACCAATGCTCATTTTACCAATAAGGCTACGGCAGACGGACTTTACAGAGCATTGCAGAATAAAGTTTATAAAATGGAAAAGGAATACAACAATTTAATTAACAATTCGGGTGACGCATCAAAAGATGAGGTTAATAAATTAGAAAATTATGTAAATCTTATGAAAAGGTGGAATGTGATCTATTAGGTTTTTTAAGGACAAAAGAGATTCTCATAATATGAATAACCGTCTGTATGTAATAAATCAAAATTACTCGTCAAAAGCATTAAATGCTGAGATAAAATATACCACCTATCGAAATATTTTTGTTGAGCGTATGACTTGCAACAAAGCAGACTTTGCTGTTCAAATAATGGGATTAGAAGCCCTTCCTATTGAAAACGTAAAAATCATTGATAGTCAATTCAATAATATCAAAAAGAAGAATGTTTTGGAGTTTGTAAATGATTTGGTATTAGAGGGTATAACTATAAATGGGGAACAGAATCTATAGTAGGTAAATAGAATGAAAACGAAGAATCCTTAAAGAATTATCATATGAAAATATCAAGAAATATTATTGCAATTTTAGTCCTCTTTTTGATGGTTGAAAACATTCAAGCTCAAGAAGACGATTCAGTATCAGTTAAAAAAACATTTACCATTGAAAATTGTGTAAATGAATTTGATATGGAAGATGCCACTAAAACAAGTTCGGGCTATAGATATTGGTTCGTCGATAAAAATTTTATAGACGGTCGTACACTCAAACTCAGTGTGGTGGAACCAGGAAAAGCAACCCATGCTCCGCATGTACATGAAAATGATGAGTTCTTTTTTATTCTGGAAGGGAAGGCAAAATTTCATCTGAATGGAAAAGAAACAGTGGTAGGACCCTATACGAGTCTCTATTGCCCCTCCAATATACCGCACGGTATAAGCAATGCGGGAGATACAGAATTGAAATACCTCGTCATAAAGAAAATTGTGGAATAAATTAATGCCTAACCATCAATTATTAAATAGAAATTATGATTAAATATTTTTACTACTTTGGTTTTGTGATATTGTTCTTAACACTGTCGGTTTCCTGTGGGTCTACGGAGCAAACTGACGGCCCGGACTTTGGAAATGGAATACACAATGGTTGGGCCGACCAACATTCAATCGTCATTTGGACAAGGCTCACAAAAACTGAAGACTTAAACCTTGATGGTCAAAAATTTACTGAAATCGATCATGAGGCTTTTCGAAAATACCCAATAACAACTTCAGATGAGATTTTTCATAAAGCACAAATACCCGATAGTTTATCACTCGAACAAATGGAAGGTGCCTGTCCAGGTATAAAAGGTGAAGTGAAATTAATGTATTATCCTTTGCAGAATCCATCCGATAAAATAGAATTGGACTGGATGTCCGTTGATGAGACTAAGAATTTCACCAAACAATGGAAACTGAAAAACTTAAAGGCGGGTACTAAATACAAAATCGAATTACTTGCCAGAAGTGATGCAAACACGGTTATTTCTGACACACTTACAGGCTTTTTTAAACTACCTGCTCCAGCAGTATCAATTGTAAATACATCGTTTATGGTTGTTACCGGACATGATTTTAATCGCCGTGACGCCGTGGCAAACGGACATAAAATTTACAAAGAAATGCTTGCATTGCAGCCCGATTTTTATGCACACACAGGTGATATTGAATACTATGATAAATACAACCCATATGCATTTACAGAAGAATTAATGCGCTTTAAATGGGATCGCCTTTTTGCACTCCCCTATCAACGTAATTTCTACAATCAAACGACCTCTTATTTTATAAAAGACGATCATGACGTATTAAGTGATGATTCTTTTCCTGGAATGACCTACGGAAATGTCACCTTTGAAAGAGGGTTGGAAATTTTTGATAAAGAGCAATTCCCTACGAATGATAAAGCATATAAAACCATTTCTTGGGGAAAAGATTTACAGGTTTGGATTGTAGATGGACGTACCTACAGAAGCAAAAACAGCATCCCGGATGGTCCGGACAAAACCATTTGGGGTAAAGAACAAAAAGAATGGTTATTCAGAACAATAAAAGAATCTGATGCCACTTTTAAAGTATTGATTTCTGCAACTCCAATCCTTGGTCCGGACAGGCAAAATAAAAACGATAATCATTCCAATGCTGGTTTTAAAACCGAAGGTGATGAAATAAGAGATTTTATCAATCAATTCGATAATCTATTTATTTGTGTCGGTGATCGGCATTGGCAGTATGTGAGTCATATTGAAGATACCAATCTTTGGGAATTTAGTTGTGGTCCAGGATCTGATATCCATGCCGGAGGTTGGTCAGAGGAATACAAATTACCAGAACATCAATTTCTTAGAGTTAAAGGCGGATTTTTAAGAGGCGAGGTTTATCGTAAAAATAATGTACCAACACTAAAATTTCAACATTTCGATGTGGACGGAAATGTGGTGAACGAAAAGGTTTTTAATTTGGATGGTATAAATAGTAAATTGAAAGAAAATGAAAATTAAATTATTTATTTATACTATTTTATTAGCAGTATTAACGACTAGTTGTGCAGAACAACCCAGGCAAAAGAAAAGACCAAATATTCTGTTCGCTATTAGTGATGATCAATCTTTTGGACATACCAGTTTTGAAGGAAGTCAATTCATCAATACACCCGCCTTTGATAAAATCGCCCGAGAAGGCGTGTATTTTGCAAATTGCTATGCCGGTTCTCCTGGTTGTGCTCCGTCAAGAAGTTCTATAGTTACAGGGCGTCATCACTGGCAAAATGAACAATCGGGGCAGCATGCTTCTTCTTGGTTGAAAAAATATGTTTCATTTATTGACTTACTTGAGGCCAACAACTATAAAACCGGACGTACCGGAAAAGGGGTATCCCCTTTTTACTATGCCAAGGAAGAAAAAGATTCCTTATTCCGAAAAACAGATGCAGGTGGCATAAGTCATAGTAACATCGCCTATAAATCTGGAGATGAAAAGCCTTGGACTAGTAAAATTAAACCATTGAATTATTTTGAAAATTTTAAATTTTTCATGGAAAATACCCCAAAAGACGAACCCTTTTTCTTTTGGTATGGTGGTCATGAACCGCATCGTGCTTTTGAAGATGGTTCATGGAAGCGCATGGGCAAAAAGTTAGAGGATGCGGAAGTTCCCGGATTCCTACCTGATAATGATGTTATTCGAGGGGATCTATTGGATTATGCAGTTGAAATTGAATGGTTCGACCTACATCTTCAAAAAATGCTAGAATACCTTGGGGAAATAGGAGAACTTGATAATACCATAGTAATAGTTACTTCGGATAATGGGATGTCTTTCCCTTCTGCCAAGGCAAATGCTTTTGAATATGGGGTACATGTTCCAATGGCCATTCGTTTTCCGAAAGCCTTCCCTGGAGGTAGAATTGTAAAGGATCCTATTGGTTTTATAGACCTGGCACCAACAATTCTTGAATTGACAAAGACCAGTTCTGAAGGCATGTTACCACTTTCAGGAAATAGTATCCTTTCTATCTTGGAATCAAAAAAACAAGAGTTTGTTGACGATTCAAGAAAATACGTTTTTGCGGGAAGGGAACGGCATTCTTCATCAAGATATTTAAATTGGGGATACCCTCAGCGTGTTATTAGGGGTGAAGATTATATTTATATTTGGAATATGAAACCAGATCGTTGGCCAACTGGGGCACCTCAGAGATTTAGGCCAGAAGACAGCACAAAGTTATACAATATGCATGGCTTGGATGAAAAAGGGAAGTTCATTTCACATGCCGCTTATACTGATATTGACGATGCCCCTTCAAAATCGTTTATTATTGAAAATCATGAAATCGATAGCATTCGACCATATTTCGATCTGATTCACGATAAACGTCCGGAAATTGAACTATATAATGTTATTGACGATCCTTTTTGCTTAAATAATCTGTCAGGAAACCCTTTGCTTGAAGAAATCGAAAAAGAATTAAAAGAGGAACTTAAAAATGAGTTAACAAAATCAAACGATCCACGTATAGTAGGACCAGATAAGGAAATCTTTGACAGTTACAAACGTTATTCACATATGAGAAAGTTTCCTAAACCAAAACAGATTAATTAATGATATTTGGTATGAACAAGGAATCTCGTGTGTTGTGAATAAATTATTTCCAAAAACTAAAAATTCATAAGCATCGTTTGCGGTGTAATAAATTTATGGATTAGTATCATAGATGTACGTTTTTACCCTATTTACGAATGATTCTTTAAAAATTAATATGACCAAAATACTTGCAAAAATTGCAATCGCAATCCTGATAATCGGCTGTTCAAAACCAACATCAAATCTTAATTCATTAGAACCCATTGATTATGTGAACCCGCTTATAGACACACATCAATCGCGATGGTTTTTCTTTGCCTCTGCTGCAAGACCTTTTGGAATGGTAGGATTAAGTCCAAATACTCAGGTAAAAGGAAGTTGGAAATCCGGTTATTTATACGATTCATTATATGTGAGAAATTTTTCTCATATACATGCTTGGCAACTATCAGGTATTCCTGTAATGCCCACTGTTGGAGAATTTAAAGGGCATCTGGGCATGGAAATATATAAGTCTTCTTTTAGTCATGATGATGAAATTGTAAAACCTGGTTATCATAAAATTTTTCTAAAAGATTATAATATTAAGGCAGAACTTACCTCTACTACAAGAGTTGGATTCCATAAATACACCTATCCAAAAGATAGTACAAAACATGTAATTTTTGATGTAGGTGCTCCTTTGGGTCATTCTAAAATGGATTCAGCTCATGTTAAAAAAATTAGTGATTATGAAATTGCCGGTTATAGCATTATGAGCCCAACCATGCGACGACCGAAACCAACATATGTGTATTTTGTTGCACGCTTTGACCAACCCATCTCTGATTTTGGAGCCTGGGAGCAAGGAGAATTAATCAAAGAGAAAGTCGATGAAATATCTGGTGTAAATATTGGGGCTTATGTTGAATTTGGTAAAGATCAAGGCAATCAGTTACAAATGAAAGTTGCCATTTCTTATACAAACATGGAACAAGCCCGATTGAATATGAATACCGAGCTCGACCATTGGAATTTTGAAGATGTTGTTTCGGAATCACGAGAAGAATGGAACAACTATCTCTCTCGAATCAAAATTAAAGGTGGGACTGAAAATCAAAAAACAAAGTTCTATACAGATCTTTGGCACTCACTGTTAGGAAGAAAAATTGTAAGTGATGTTGACGGTAAATATGCCGACATGACCGGAGAAAAAAAAGTAATACGTCAAATAGAATTAGACGAAAATGGAGCACCAAAACATCAACAATATAATTTTGATGCCTGGTGGGGAAGCCACTGGACACTCAATGTATTGTGGTCTATGGTATATCCAGAGATAATGAATGAGTTTTGCGCGAGTATGGTAGAAATGTATAGACATGGAGGTTTAATTCCTCGTGGACCATCTGGAGGAAACTACACCTATGTTATGATTGGTGATCCTGCTGTTTCTTTTTTTGCGACAGCCTACAACAAAGGAATTCGCAACTACGATGTAGAAAAGGCTTATGAAGGATTGTATAAAAACGCCTTTGAAGGAGGTATTCGGGATCGCGCTGGATATGAACATCGAGAGTTCCCTCAAGGTGGTGGTATGAATTTTTATGTTGAAAGAGGTTATGTTCCGGAAGGTATTGAAAAATCGGGATTGCACAGGGATGGTGCATCCATGACAATGGAGTATTCATATCAAGATTGGTGCTTGTCCCAATTGTCAACGGCTCTTGGTAAAACGAAAGACGCCAGCTTTTTTAATGAACGTTCTAATAGTTATAAAAACCTATGGAACCCAGGAACAAAGTTTATTCACCCTAAAAACATGGATGGCTCCTGGATTTCTGATTTTGAACCTATAGGAGAAGGATTTAATATGTTAGGGTTTTGTGAGAGTAACTCTGCCATTTATACCAATTATGTTCCTCACGATGTAGAGGGATTGATGCAATTATTTGGAGGCAAAGAAAAGTATACCGAGTTTTTGAATAGTTCCTTCGAAAAGGCAAAAGGAAACAAATTTATAACCGGCCATGGAAAACATGCAGAAAGTTGGGTAGATTATGAAAATCAACCTGGAACACAAATGGCTCATTTGTTCAATCATACTGGATCGCCTTGGCTTTCACAAAAATGGGTTCGCACAGTGAAAGAAACGACCTTTGGTGATGTGTCTCCTTACGGTGGCTATAACGGAGATGAAGATCAAGGACAAATGGGAGCTTTAGGAGTATTGATGGCCATGGGCTTATTTCAAATGGATGGTGGTGCATCAATAAACTCATCTTATGAAATCACCACGCCGCTTTTTGATGAAATAGAAATCGAATTGGATTCAAGATATTATTCAGGAAAAAAATTCCTAATCACAACTGAAAATAATTCAGAAGAAAACTTTTATATTCAGCAAGCCGAATTGAACGGTGAAAATTGGACTAAATTTACGTTTTCACATGATGTATTTGCAAAAGGTGGCGAATTAAATTTAAAATTAGGAAATACACCCAATAAAAATTGGGGAATAAACTAAATTATGAAAAAAATACTATTTCTATTAGCCTGTATTGGCGCTCTTGCAAGTTGTAAAAAACCCCAAGAAAAAACTATTGTCCAAGATCAAAAACCAAACGTTATATTAATCTTGGCCGATGACATGGGGTGGTCAGACCTCGGTTGTTATGGTAGTGAAGTAGCCACTCCTAATCTCGATAAATTGGCATCTCAGGGAATTCGATTTACGCAGATGTATAATACCTCCAAATGCTTTCCGTCAAGAGCTAGTTTATTAACTGGATTGTATTCGCAACAAACAGGTTACCATAAAAGTTATAGGCAACCTATGAATAATGCCATAACACTTGGTGAGTTATTTAAAGAAGCCGGTTACAAAACTATGTGGTCTGGTAAACATCACAGTACTGAATTACCAACCACCAGAGGATTTGATCATTACAGTGGTTTATTTGAAGGAGCCAGCAATCATTTTAATCCCAGGGCTACAAAGAGAAGGTGAAGGGCAACCAGCACAAACGAGACCAGACAGACCTTGGGTTTTAGATGGTGAAATCATCCGACCTTACACACCGCCTAAGGATTTTTATACCACAGATGCATTTACTGATTATGCGCTAGAATGGATGGATGAACAGCAAGAAGATAAGCCGTTTTTCCTGTACATGTCATACACGGCTCCACATGATCCCTTAATGGCATGGCCTGAAGATATTGAAAAATATAGAGGTAAATATAAAGAAGGGTACGAAGCAATTAGAAATACAAGGTTCCAAAAACAAAAAGAATTGGGCTTAATATCAGCAGACTATCCACTTTCAAAGGCTACATTTCGAAATTGGGAGGATCTATCTGAAAAACAAAAAAAGGAAGAAGATTTAAAAATGGCGGTATATAGTGCCATGATTGATAGACTCGATCAAAATATTGGAAGATTACTTTCTAAGTTAGATGAAATGAAAGTTAGAGAAAACACCTTAATATTATTCCTTTCTGATAATGGCGCTTCGGCCGAAGTAGTGAATACGGTACAAGGAGAAGGTGAAATTGGCTCGCTAACAAGGTGGACATCTCTCGGTCCTGATTGGGCAAATGTGTCGAATGTGCCTTTACGATATTTTAAAAATTATAGTCATGAAGGCGGAATTAAAACACCACTTATCGCTTATTGGCCAGATGGAATTAAAGAAGGAAACCAGATCTCAAATACACCGCTGCATTTAATTGATTTAATGCCAACTTTTGTAGAACTGGCAGATGCAAATTATCCTTTAGAATTCAATAATCAACGTATCAAACCTTTGGATGGGATGAGTTTTCTACCAATTCTGAAAGGGCAGGATGTAATAAGAGAAAAACCTTTGTTCTGGCAATGGAAAAAAAGGTAAAGCCATTCGACATGGTGACTGGAAAATGGTTGCCTATGATGATCAATGGGCTCTATACAACTTAAAGACAGATCCAGTAGAAGAAAATGATCTTTCAAAAGTTAATCCAGAAAAATATAATGAACTTATGGCTAAATATGAAGCATGGTCTCAAGACATGGGAATTTAATCAGTAGTTACCTGTTAGAAGAATTACTTATAATTAATTCGGGTTCGAAAATTTCTGTTTGATGGCTCTTTGCTAAAAAATTACGAGATCAAAATATTGATTGAGCTGTATTTTGAAGTCACTTGAAAAATCTATACCTTCTTGCAGTAGATGCATTTCTGGTTTCGAAGATTAGTAATGGTGTGGTAATAGATAAAATTTTATATTTATAACGTTATTAACTAATAATTAATGCTTAATTAAGGGGTTCGTCATAGATTTGTTTTTAACATTATTACTTCAAATTTCAGCCTTTCTTGTTATTAATTTAAACAAATATAAATATGAAATTTTTAATCATATTAGGGATAAGCTTCATGGTCGTTTCGGGATGTCAAAACAAACAGGCACAAGAATCAAAGAGCCCACCAAATATTATATTTATTCTGGTAGATGACATGGGATATGGCGATCCGAAATCCTTTAATCCCCAATCAAAAATTTCTACTCCCAATATAGATAAACTAGCAGCCTCCGGAATGATGTTTACTGATGCCCATGCCTCCGCATCTTCATGCATTCCCTCACGTTATGGATTGCTTACAGGTAGATACCCGTTTAGGGCTAAGCATTTTAATTGGCGTAGCGAACCGCTTATTGACGAAAATCGATTAACCATGGCAAGTGTTTTACAAAAAAATGGTTACCATACAGGTATGGTCGGTAAATGGCATTTGGGGTTCGACTATAGTGACTATAACAACCTTACTGGCGGCCCGGTTGATCACGGGTTTGATTACTATTTCGGAATTAGCCGTTCACTGGATCAGGCCGATTACTATTATATTCAGGATAGGCATGCTGTACAAGCACCTACTGACAGTATACCTGCTAGTGTTGGGTATGGTAAAAATGGATGGCAAGGAGCCTTTTGGAGAGCGGGAAAAGCAGCCAAGAATTTCAAACATGAAGAAGTATTAAATACCTTTACTCAAAAATCAATTGATTTTATTGAAGAAGCTGCGAATGATTCAAATCCTTTCTTTCTTTATTTAGCACTGGCTTCACCGCATACGCCCTGGCTGGCTTCTAAAAAATTTAGAGGCACTTCTGAAATAGGTGATTGGGGCGATTGGGTTGCAGAAAATGATGATGCCATTGGAAAAGTGTTAAAAGCAGTATATGACAACGGACTACGTGAAAACACCCTGATTATCTTTACCAGTGATAATGGCCCTGTATGGTGGCCTGTTGATATAGAAACCTATGGACATAGAGCTACTTCAATCTATCGTGGGATGAAATTTGACGCATGGGAAGGAGGACATAGAATGCCCTTTATAGCCAGTTGGCCCGGAGTCATAGAGCAAGGCTCACAAAGTTCCAGAATCGTTTCTAATACTGATATGTTGGCCACATTTGCTGATTTGGTTGGAGAAACATTAACTGCAAAGTCAGGCGAAGATAGTTATAGCATTTTAGATGCTTTGTATAATAAAGAAAATACCAAACCTATTCGGGAGGTAATTGTAGGCAGACCCGACAACACAGAACTTTATATTAGAAAAGGAGATTGGAAACTTATCGGTACCGACCAACTCTATAACCTGGCTACAGACCCTTCAGAACAAGAAAATGTATATAAAAATAATGAAGTCTTTGCTTCAGAGCTGCTTACCTTATTGGAAAAAATACAAAACTGACGGAAGAAGCACTCCTAATCCTGAATTGGCGTCAATTGAGGCCCAACCACTTCCTGAATTAATCAATGTATGGGATAGGTCTAAGGTTCACAACCGAAAACCTATTCTTATTGCACATCGCGGTGGTGTGGTTGAGCCCAATATTCCCGAATGCTCAAAAATGGCGGTTAAAATGGCGGCTGTTCATCGCTATGATATGGTTGAATTAGACATTCAGGAGAGCAAAGATCATCACCCTATAGTTTTTCATGATAGAAACATGATGCAAGCATGTGGCATTGATAACAAAATATCGGGCTTCACTATGGAAGCAGTTTCGCAAATAAAATTTATGAATAGTGAAGAGTCCATTACTTCGCTCGACGAGATGTTAGGTCTTTGTAAGAGCTTAAATCTTGGGGTGATGCTCGATATAAAATCAGATGGAAGCAATGATTTGTTTTTTAAGCGTATTTTGGCATTGATTGAAAAATACCAACTGGATAAAGCATGTATGCTACTCGGTAATGCCAAGGCGCGAGAGCAACTTAAGGGAAAAGCCCTTTTAACACTTCCAAAAGAAATGTTAGACAGTGTGAAACAGGGTGAGTCAATAGACCTTAAGGGCTATTATTGGTTTGGGGTGCCAAAAACCTGGCCTTTAGAACTCATCAAACCGATTCAGGAATATGGAGCTCTCGTGATACCTGCCCTTAATACATTCAGGTATTCAAAGGAAAATCATCGTGCCGAAGTACAGAATGATGCCAAACGATTACTAAATGCTGGTGCAGACGGTTTTCAGATAGACTGCATCTATCAGGACTATTTTCAAAGGCCCAAGGTTTATCAATTTAAATAAAATTGAAAAAACATACAATTCTTACTCAGGATAAAATCATGAAAAAATTAATATTTCTTTTATTTACCATTACATGGATTCATTTATACCCACAGCAAACCCAGGTTCAATATCTCTCAGGTACTGATGCTGAAAATACCGTGACCTGGGAATTCTATTGTTCAGAAGGCTTGAACAGTAAAAAATGGACCAGTATTGAAGTACCGTCCTGTTGGGAACAACAAGGATTTGGACAGTACAATTATGGGCATGTACCATTTGAGGACCGATTAAAAGAAATCGGCACCTATAAACATAATTTTATAGTGCCAAAAAACTGGAAATCACAGGAGGTCAAGATCATTTTTGAAGGTGTTATGACAGACGCCAAGGTCAAGATCAATGGAAAATTGGCTGGCCCCATTCATCAGGGAGCCTTTAATCAATTCAAATATGATGTTACGAAACTCTTAAATTGTGGCAAAGAAAATACAATTGAGGTTGAGGTCAGAAAATTTTCAGACAACGAATCGGTGAATATGGCCGAAAGAAAGGCTGATTTTTGGGTTTTTGGAGGAATATTTCGTCCGGTTTATTTAGAAGCACGACCCAAAGAAAACATTCAACGCGTTGAGATTGATGCCAATTACGATGGATCATTTACAGCAAATGTTATTACATCTCCCCTAAAAAAATCAACCCAAGTTGAGGTTGATATTCAAGGCTTAGATGGAAATACCCTGACCACTTTTATTGGTGAGTATAAGAATTCCACCTTACAGGTAAAAGGAAATCTCAAAAACCCCAATCTTTGGAATTCCGAATCTCCTTTTATGTATCAGGCAGTATTCAAGCTGCTTTCGGGAGGAAAAATAAGCCATCAGCATACTGAAAAATTTGCATTTAGAACGGTAGAGGTCAGAAAAAGTGATGGTATATATGTGAATAATGAAAAGGTTAAACTGAAAGGTGTCAACAGGCATACTTTTCACCCCGACTATGGCCGGACATCCTCCAAAAAGTTGAGTATAGAAGCGGTACAATTGATGAAAGAAATGAATATGAATGCCGTTCGCATGTCACATTACCCACCGGAAAAACACTTTTTAGAAGTTTGTGATTCTCTGGGTTTATTCGTGATAGATGAATTAACCGGATGGCAAAAACCGGCCTACGTTGAAACTGTGGGGCGAAAACTCCTTACAGAATTAATTCAAAGAGATGTGAATCATCCGAGTATTATTTTATGGGCCAATGGAAACGAAGGTGGCTGGAATGATGCCTTGAACGATGATTTTGCAAGGTTGGACATTCAGAAACGAACTGTGATTCACCCCTGGCAGAGTTATGGAAAAACCAATACCAAGCACTATGTAAATTATAATTATCTGGCTCTGGACGGTTATGCTAAACGTGATATCTTTTTTCCAACAGAACTTTTACATGGTTTATATGACGGAGGACATGGTGCAGGATTGGAAGACTATTGGTTGCGTATTTGGAATCATCCCCTGGCCGCAGGTGGATTTTTATGGGTCTTTGCCGATGAAGGCATTGCAAGAAGCGACCGGAATGGGGAGATTGATCTGGATGGGAACCATGCCCCTGATGGCATTTTGGGGCCATACATGGAAAAAGAAGCAAGTTTTTATGCCATCAAAAAAATATGGAGCCCCGTTTTTATAGAAAAACGATATATTACTCCACAATTTAATGGAGTTTTTGACATAGAAAACAGGTATCATTATACCAATCTGGATCAATGTGATTTTAAAGTGGAATGGGTAAGATACGATACCAAGGGGGAGCCGAAAGTTCAAAGAAGTCAACAGATAAAGCTAAAATTAGAACCGAATCAAAATGGGAAATTGGAGCTTAACTTGGCTCCGGATTGGAACTCAAACCATACCTTAAAAATCACGGCTTTGGATAAAGATGGTGGCATTATAAATACCTGGTCCTATCCGGTTCAGACGGCTGAAGAGGTCTCGTCACATCTGAAGAACATCAGCACAGAATCCTCGATTAAATTGAATGAAAATGAGCATGCGTATCTAGTAAAGGTTGGCCAAATTGAATATGAGTTCAATAAAAAAATCGGGATGCTGACAAGTGTAAAAAATGATGAAAAAATTATTCCGTTGAGCACGGGCCCCGTATTTGTTAGTCAGGAGAAAAAAGTAGATCGGGTAAGTGCTATTCAAGAACAGGATGGAACCGTTTCAATTACAGCGATCTTTAAGAAAAGTGCTGATTCAATTACCTGGAATATAAAAAAAAACGGTTTGTTGGATTTAAAAGTGGCTTATACTCCTGCAAAAAATACCCCTTTTGCCGGAATCACTTTTTCATTTCCTGAAGATAATATCTCAGGCATGAAATGGATGGGTCAAGGCCCATTTCGTGTTTGGAAAAACAGGATGTCGACCACCGATTTTGGTGTTTGGGAAAAAACATATAATGAGACTATTACCGGACATAGTGGCTTTGTTTATCCCGAATTTAAAGGCTATCATTCTGAGGTATATTGGGCTGAGATCAAGACTAACAACACCCCAGGATTCAAGGTGTATATAAAATCCAATGACATATTTCTACGCATGTTAACTCCAGATTTTTCTGATGATGGAAGGCAGACCACTATCGAGTTTCCCCCTGGAGATATTTCCTTTTTACATGGCATCAACGCCATTGGAACAAAATTTAAGAAGGAATCTGCATTAGGACCTCAGTCATCCAAATATCTTTTTAATGCCAACAATTTTCATGGGGAGAAACTAAGAATGCATTTGGTATTTGATTTCGAGTTATAAGATAAAAAGTTATATGCAGCTTCAGAGCCATATAAAATCTATTCACCGGGTGACTTCAAGTCACCCGGTGAATAGATAATGGTTCTCTGCCGGTTTTAAGTAAAAATACTGCTATATCTTATAGAAACATTTTATATTTGTTAGTATTATTAATTATTAAAACAATAAAAATATCACCATGAAAATTAAATACGCAATAGTGCTTATGCTGAGTTTGGGGTTTATGACTACAGCCTTTGGTCAGAAGAAACAGAATGATTGGATTTCTTTGTTTAACGGTAAGAATTTAGACGGATGGCAAGTCGGTGAAAATGCCGCTTCCTTTTCAGTAGAAAATGGTACACTTAAGGTGTCAGGCCTTAAAGCGCATTTGTTTTATATGGGAGATGTAGGAAATCATGAATTTAAAAATTTTGAATTCAAAGCAACGGTGATGACGAAACCCGGCGCCAATTCAGGAATTTATTTTCATACCAAATATCAGGAGTCTGGATGGCCATCAATTGGCTATGAAGTCCAGGTAAATAATTCACAAAGTGACTGGAAACGCACAGGTAGTTTATACAATATTCTTAATGTTCTGGAAACATATGTGGCTGATAATGAATGGTACACCGAATACATCAAAGTAGAAGGGAAACGGGTGATCATTAAAATAAATGATATAGTTGTAATAGACTATACAGAACCGGAGAATCCAAAGCGTTCGGAGGGAGAAGTAAATAGAGTCCTCTCAAAGGGAACTTTTGCCATTCAGGCTCATGATCCGGGAAGCGTTGTTTATTTTAAAGACATTATGGTTAAGTCGCTAAAATAATTCAAAGCAAAAAGGCAGCATATCTCCACAGAATTAATCCATGAAAGTGGAGAAATAGGAGGGAAGAGGCAATTAAATCTAAATGACAGCTTTTAAATGTGGATGACTTTAGAGGCTTGAAGGGTCAAATTCCCCTCCGGGAGCAGAGCTGTCTTATTCTGTAGTTTTCATGACATTTCCGGTATGGTTGTTATTTGGTGGATTATTTTTGGTGTTTAGTAAGTATAACCAGAAAAATAAACAATTATAAACACCATAAATTGATTAAGATGAAAGTAAGACTTAGTGATCTTTACACTAGGTTTACTTCAAAGAGTAATCGAAAAAAACAGGAATATCTTTCCCGACAGGGCAAGGGCATATTAAGTATTTTGACAGGAGTTAAACCAAATTGATTACTATTAAATGGCTTTTGTCTTATTGCCGGAATTAAAGCCGGATCAAAAAAAATCAATTTGGATTTTTATTAATAGAATAATCATGGAAAAAGTAAAAAAATTAGTTTTCACTATTATTAGCTTTTTCTTTTTAAGCAGTATTATAGGAAGTAGTTGCCAGCAAATAGTAGCACAAAGAGTAAACCCAGTGAAAATTGATAAAATAACTGTTAAGCAATGGTCTGAACCATATAGAAACTGGCACTACCATCCTAATTGGGTCATTCCTGCTAATCCGGATATTAAAGAATTTGAAGAGGTGAAGATGACAGATGTTCCTACCGTTTTTCAGGTAAAGGGCAATGACAAATGGTTTATGACATTCATTGGTTTTGACGGGCAAGGATACCAATCATTTATTGCAGAAAGCAACGACTTGGTCCAATGGGATAACCTGCGGCTTGCCATGGGATACGGACCCGAAGGTGAATTCGATTATGGAGGTGTTGTACTCGGTGCCTATTTATATGAAGATTATAATATACAATCTCCTCGAACCCTAAAAAAAAGAGATGGCAAATATTATTCCTTATACGGTGCTTACCCACACCAGGGTGGATATGAATTACGCCCGGGTTATGAGGGTATTGCTTTGAGTGAGGACGGAATCAGTTGGAAGCGGGCCAAAAATAAGCCTATTCTTTCGGTGCATCAGGAAGATTGTGGCGAATGGGAAAAAGATTGCATTTACCAACCCTGGTTGATTGAACACAAAGGAAAATATTATAACTTTTATAATGCAGCCAATGGGAGTATTGAACAGATGGGCATGGCGTTTTCCGACGACCTTCTTGAGTGGAAACGTTATAAACACAATCCTGTAATTCCTGTGGGAGAGGAAGGTAGTTATAACGATAAGTTCTCTTCTGATTCAAAGGTTTTTTGGGACAAGGATCACTGGGTATCTTTCTTTTTTGGTGTGGGAAAAGGAGGAGCACATATAATGACAGCATTCTCACGAGATCTCTACAACTGGACTGTTGATCCGGAACCCATATACAAAGCCGGAGGAAACCCGTCGGGAATAGACCATAAATACGCCCATAAGATTTCGCTGGTCTGGAATCCCGCAAACGAAACTTATTATATGTACTATTGTGCGGTTGATAAAAATGGTAAAAGAGGTATCGGTCTTATTACCAGTAAGCCCCTGGATAAATAATGCATAATTTGGGTTAAATTGTACTACGGATGCGGCCATATTGAAATATCGTATAATGCGCCATTAATCTTGTAGATCTCTCTACACCACGGTATTCCCCCTACTCGAATTTCTATAAATACCTGGAGCCGTTCCGGTCTTTTTCTTGAAAATAGTATTGAAGTAATATTCATTTTGGAAACCAAGGGAAGTAGCGATAAACTTGATAGGCTCAATGGTCTGAGACAGCATGAGTTTGGCCTGATTGATCCTGAGTTGCAATTGGTATTGCCCGGGTGACATACTCACATAGGCTTTAAACTCTTTTCGTAATTTGGAGTAGCTCACACCATGCTGTCTGCTCACTGCATACCAATCAATTTTTTCTGCAATTTTCTCTGTAACATAGATTTTTATACTTTGAATTAATTGTTCTGTAGACGAGTCAACTGTTTTATTTCTTTCCAAAAATAAAATCTCTGCCAAGAGGTGCCAAACCATGCCAGCAGCGGATTGTTGGTAGCCAGCCATGCCATTTTCTACAGATTGAAAAATCTCATTATATAGCAAAACCAATTTTTCATGAACCCCAATTTCAAAAACCGGTTTATCCGCTGATAAAAATCCTTCTTTGACCATTTCATCTATATGTCTTCCCTTGACTCCCACATAATATTCGATCCATCCGGTATTTTTATCCGGATAATATCTATGTAAAATCTCGGGAAACAGGAGAAATACTGTACCGGGTTTTATGCGACTCTTGATCCCATTTTCTGATTCAAAATAGCCTTCGCCTGAGGTGATATAAATGATTTGATATTCAGTAACCCTCCTGCTTTTCTGAACTGAAAATTGATGATGCTTGGGGTGCAGCAGTGATGGATAGGTAGCATTAGGCAAAATGTGTGTGTGACCCAATGCCGTTACAACAACACCCCATTTCGTATCAAATTCGCTATAAGTGGGATAGTTGAAAAAATTTTCTTTTAATATCATTTTGTATAAACAATATGCCAAATTATTAAAAAATCAGATCTAATATAGTCATATATTGCTATCAAATTACTATAAATGATATGAATAGTAAATCATTTACTATAAAAGTAGGCCTTTTCGGAATAGGGCTGGTCACCTACTGGCCTCAATTTGACGGATTGCTTGATAAACTGACGGGTTACCAGGAGCAGATCAAAAATAAAATTACTGGTTTTGGTGTGGAAGTGGCGGACGCCGGGATGGTTGACAATCCGGTGAAGGCACGAGAAGCCGCCGATTTCCTGAAATCACAGGATGTGGAAATCGTATTTCTGTATGTGTCTACTTATGCATTATCTTCTACGGTATTACCGGTGGCGCAGAAACTAAAAGTACCTGTAGTGGTGCTCAATCTACAGCCCGTGGCTCAATTGGATTATAACGCATTTAACAATTTGGGCGACCGGGGAAAAATGACGGGAGCCTGGTTAGAAAATTGCCAGGCATGTTCGGTTCCGGAAATTGCATCGGTTTTCAACCGCTCGGGAATTCAATACGATTTTGTAACCGGTTATTTGCAGGACGATGAAGCCTGGAATGATATAAAGGCCTGGACTGAAGCAGCCGCAGTGGCAGCGTCAATGCGAAATAACCGCCTCGGTATTTTGGGTCATTACTACAATGGCATGCTGGATGTATACACCGATACCACCAAACAATCCGCCGTATTTGGCACCCATATCGAACTGCTTGAAATGTGCGAATTGAAAAAGTACCGGGATGAGGCCACCGAAAGTGAAGTAGCCACAAAAATTGAGGAGTTCAACAGCGCATTTGATGTTTCTCCAGAATGTGAAACCATAGAAATTGAAAGAGCAGCCAGAACTTCTGTAGCAATGGACAAATTGGTAAAAAACCGTGACCTGGGTTCAATGGCTTACTATTATGAAGGAGAACCGGGCAATGAATACGAAAATATAGTGACCTCGGTAATCGCAGGAAATACATTACTTACCGGTAAAAATATTCCTATTGCGGGAGAATGTGAAGTAAAAAATGCTCAGGCCATGAAAATCATGGCGGAGTTTGGTGCAGGTGGTTCTTTTTCAGAATTCTACCTCATGGACTTTAAGGATGATGCGGTATACCTTGGACATGATGGCCCTGCACATTATGCCATTGCAGAAGGCCGTGTAAATCTTGTACCCTTACCCGTCTATCATGGCAAACCTGGCAAAGGATTGTCTATTCAAATGACCGTGAAACATGGCCCGGTGACTTTGTTGTCAGTGGTTGAAGGAAAGGATGGAATATTCTTATTGGTCGCTGAAGGTGAATCGGTAGAAGGCCCTGTGCTCCAGATTGGAAATACCAACAGTCGCTACCGCTTTTCTATCGGGGCTAAACGCTTTATGAATGAGTGGTCGAAACAAGGCCCTGCACATCACTGTGCCATTGGTGTTGGGCATATTGCTGATAAAATTGAAAAGTTGGGTCAACTATTAAATATTGATGTGGTGAAAATTTGCTAATTATCAAAAAACGATGAAGGTGAAACTAAAAGCCCAAATATTAAAAAGAAATATTTTCAAGAGCAATAGTTACTGCCTTGGCAATTTTTATGAGTGCATGCAATTCCAATGCAGAAGAAATCTTTGATGCAAAGTGCAGTAACGTAGAAATCCAATTGGTGTGACCATAGAAAGACTGAAATCCTGATTTTAAGATTAGGAGCTTACTCAATGAGAGAACTATATTATATTAATAAATATTAATAAATAATGAGAAATATTTTAATTGTAGCATTGGTATTTATTTTTTTCGGATGTACTGAAAAAAGTGAATTGAAAATCATGAATCTTAAATGCGAATATAACACGAACCCACTGGGGATAGATATTTCCAACCCAAGATTAAGTTGGATTCTCGAACAAAATAATCTGAAAGATAGAGGACAGAAACAGACTGCATATCACATACTTGTTGCAAGTTCGCAGGAAAAGCTGGCGAAAGATGAAGGTGATCTCTGGGATACAGGTAAAATAGAATCGGATCATTCTCTTAATGTAGCCTACAACGGAATAGTATTAAGATCAGGAACCCAGTATTTTTGGAAGGTGCGGGTCTGGGACGTTACAGGGCACGTGTCAGCATGGTCAACTTCATCCTCATGGACGATGGGTATGCTTGCTGCTTCCGATTGGAAAGCGGATTGGATCGGGGCAACTGAAAAGAGTGCCATGGCTGGTATGGGTACAGGTTTTCGGTCAAAATCGGAAAAGAATGCTAATGCAATAAAATGGGTGCAAGTTGATTTAGGTAAAGAGGAACCGATAGATCGGATTCTTCTATACACGGTTAAGTTTTTTCACGATTCGGTACCGTATTATACTCCGGATCACGGATTTCCCCTTCGCTTTTTTGTTGAAGTGGCCGATAATCCGGAGATGCAGAATGCCAAACGTGTGCTCGATCACACTGAAAAAGATTATTATCCACCGGGATGGCCGCATTGTCGTGTACCAATCAAATTAGAGGAAGGCTTTTTCGGGCGTTACATTCGGATTACTGCAACCAAGCTTCGTCGCGAAAGCAATGACGAATATTGGTTTGGATTAGCAGAAATTCAGGTATTTTCTCCAACAGGACGTAACCTGGCCGATGGAGCCACAGTGGACACATCAGATAGCCTGGAAACAGGGGAATGGTCGGTAACGAATCTGACCAAATATTTTAAAACGGAAGAATCTAAGGCTGTTCTACTGAGAAAGGAATTGGTGCTGGAAGAAAAACCGGTGCGGGCAATTGCCTTTATGAGTGGTTTGGGAATGGGCGAACTCTATTTGAATGGCAGGAAGGTAGATGATCATAAACTCGATCCTGCAGATACCGATTATCGCAAAAGAGTGATGTATGTGACCCATGACCTGACCGACCGTTTTCGAAAAAGGGAAAAATGCCCTCGGCGTAATCCTCGGGCAATGGATGGTATGACATCAACTTCAGGGATATCTGGGATATAGAAGGTTCCACCTGGGCAGCACCTAAAAAACTGTTGTTGCAGATTGAACTGGAATTTAACGATGGCAGTAAGCAAACTATCGTTTCAGATCAGGATTGGAAATGGTCTACCGGCGAAATTGTTTATAATAGTTTGCGTGGTGGTGAGACCATCGACGCTAATAGGAGTCAGCCGGGCTGGAAATTAGCGGAATTTGATGATTCTACATGGAAACCAGTAGTGAAGCTTAATGCGCCGCTAGGACGCCTGGAATCTCAGCAGCATGTTCCAAACCGTCAGACAAAAGAAGTTCGTCCGGTTAAAATCCTCGAACCCTCCCCCGGAATTTATGTCTACGATATGGGTCAGAACTTTTCCGGCTGGGTGAAATTCGACGCATCAGGGTGAAAAAGGCCAAAAAATTCAATTGAATTTTGCCGAACAATTGAATGACAAGGGCATGATCGAACAGGATCACTGGAGTTCTAGCTATATTTACGGACGTTATCAAACCGGCGAACTGATTCTTAGTGGAAAAGAAAAGGATCTTTTCGAACCGCGTTTCACTTATTTTGGATTTCAATACGTTCAGGTAGAAGGTTTATCAGCAAAACCATCGCTTGATGATATGGTGGGTATAATGGTTCATGTCGACCCGAAAGTAACAGGAAGTTTTGCCTGCTCTAATAAAAAGTTCAATCGACTTCATTCTGTAATTACACACTCGCTTCTCAACTATACACATCACCGTCCCCGTGATCCTGCTCGTGAAAAACTTGGATGGACACAGGATACTTGGCAGCTGGCAGAACCTTCTTTTTACAATTACGATCTGGAATCGGTATATCGTCTTTGGTTCAGGGATATGAAGGCCGGACAGGAAGCCAGTGGTCATGTTCCTCCGGTTAATCCATCACCGGTATGGGGAAATTGGGGACAGAACGGAAGTAATTTATCCTGCCCCTGGTGGGGTGGAGCCATGAATTATGGACCATGGCAACTCTATCAATTTACGGGTGACTTGGATTTATTAAGAGAACTCTACCCGGGCATGAAAGCTTCCGTGGATTTTATTCATAGCACTTCAAAAGAGCTACTCATCGATTGGGGTTTGGGTGACTGGGGCGAAGTTGGCACCATAGGTCTACCCGTTAACACACCTAAACTTTTTAGTAATACCTGCGCATTTTACTATCTGGCAACAATCAACGCACAGATTGCAGAAATTTTGGAGGAAAAGGAAGATGCCTTAAAGTATAATCAGTTGGCGAATGACATTCGTGACGCATTCAACAAGAAATTTCTAGATTTCAAGACGGGCAGTTATGGAGAGAATAGCCAGACGAAATATGCACTACCCCTTTTGTTGGGCATGGTTCCGGATGAAGTTAAGGATATGGCCGGGAAGCATCTGATTGAGGAGGTGAAACGGAGCAATGGGCATTTGAGTACTGGTTTTGTGGGAAGTATGGCACTGATGAAAATATTAAGCGATCTTGATCCTGAACTGGCTTATACCATTGCAAACCAGGAAGATGAGCCTAGTTGGTGGGGGATGATTAAAGACGGACGTACCACTATTCCTGAGTTCTGGAACGGAGAAGGTGTACAAAACATCGTCTCTTTGGGCGGCCCGCTGGAAAACTGGTTTTATTATGGCTTGGCAGGCATCCGCCCCGATCCTGCATCGCCGGGATTCAAAAATTGTATTATAAAACCTGCTTTTGTGAATGACCTCGACTGGCTCAAAGCCCACCACGATTCACCATATGGACGTATTTCTATAGACTGGGAACGTAAGGAGAATAAGATCCTATTCAGGCTTATTGTTCCTGTTGGCAGTACCGCAACCGTTTACATTCCCGGAAAAAACATTACCGAAGGAGATTTACCCGCTTCTGAAGCAGAAGGTGTTAACTTGCTGCAATACGACAATGGCACAAGCATTTTTATGATTGAGTCGGGAAATTATAATTTCAGTATCAACATATAAGTAATATTTTTAAAATGACAATCCGATTATTCTATTTGACCTTACTGCTTGTCAGTATTGTAACATTTAGTTGCAGTAATAAAACTAATGTGGAAAATACAAATAGCACAAAGTTAGGAATCGATGGAGGAGGATATATCTTACCGCCTTCTCACCTGCTTAATGGTATACAACCTGAGGCCAACTGGATTTGGGATTCGGGGAAAATTAAACCAAGAAACTATTATCTGCATGTTCGCAAGAGTTTTTCTTTGAACAATTCGGTAAAAGAAGCCACCGCCTACATCTCTGCTTATTCATTTGCCGAATTGTATATTAATAGCTTATATATCGATCGTGTACCAACAAATCCAGACCCGGAGTACCAAACTTACGAAGAGATAGATTTGATGCCCTACCTAAAGAAAGGGACAAACACAATCGCTGCAATTGTTTACAATGCTGGTGAAGGATTGCACCACCGTATGGATGCACGTGGTGGCTTTTTCTTTCATGCTGCTATAACAGACAAAAAAGGTGAAGTCATGAAAGTGAATAGTGACAAGAGCTGGCGTGTGGCTCAGGCTATTGCCTGGGATACTGATACAAAATATCGACAGAACGACCACACCATTGGTATGCGGGAGCGATACGATGCTCAATTAGAATATAATGATTGGCAACAAGCTTCATTTGATGATTCTAAATGGGAACAAGCTAAAGAGATTGGTGTCCCTCCAATGGAGCCGTGGAATCAGATTGTTATAATCAAAAGAGAGCGGCTATTCTATGAGATAATTAAACCAGTTAGAAGCTGGAATGTAAATGGGTATAAAGTGTATGATTTTGGCAAAGAGATTACGGCTTTCCCTCGTTTCACTGCTACAGCAAACAAAGCTGGGCTTGAGTTGACTCTTGGAACCGGGAGAGAGGTTGGATAGTGACAGTATTCCAATAATGAAAGATAATGTGGATTATACAGACACATACATAAGCAAAAAGGGCGTGCAGAGTTGGCAGCCTCTTACATGGCGTGGGTTTAGATACTATGCTATAAAAGAGAGTGCTGATATTTCTATCGACGATGTTTCTGCAGAATTCAGGTCTTTTCCGGTGCAACGGGGAGGTAGTTTTTCCTGTTCAGATGACGAGTTGAACCAAATCTGGGAAATTGGTCGATGGTCGATGCAGATTTGTGCGCATGACACTTGGATGGATACTCCGTGGCGCGAACAGACGCAATACATTTCAGGAGATACCAGATATAATATTCGTTACTCAGCTTACGCTTTTGCCCCTAATATTAAGTTGCTGCACGATTACAACATTCTCTGTGGGGCATACTCCCAACGTCATTCCAACGAAGGAGCCATACGCTCGCGTTATCCAACAGGCTACCATCTTGGCCCTACCACGTCAACTTACATTCCCGACTATCAGCTCGAATGGATTCTGATGCTCCACGAATACTACATGTATTATCAGGATGCAGAATTAGTTAAGCAGGTATATCCGAATCTGAAGGACTTATTACAATATTTCGAGGGCTACCTGTCAGCAGAACGAGGGCTTATAGGGAAAGTTCCAGGTTGGGTGGTGTTAGATCATCCCGATACATATCCCATGGACGTTGATGGTGAAAACACAGCGATGAACTGCCTCTACTACGGTGCACTGAATTCGGCAGCGTGGATGGCCCGCAATATCATGGAAGATAATAGTCAGGCTGATGAATGGGAACAGAAAGCTGAGGCAACCAAAGAATCGATTCAGCAACTGTTGTGGTCGGAGAAAGATAATGCCTTCAAAGATGGTTATGAAAGTTCTCGCATTACACAACAGACCCAGGTTTATGCGTTGAAATATGGTCTTGTACCTGAAGGTAAGAAACCTGGTGTAGTGGCATATTCAACGAGTCAGGGGCGTTCGTGTGAGCAGTCATTCTCATATTGGTTGCTTAATACCATGTTTTCTGAAGGTGAGGGGCAATGGGCACTTGACTATATACGCACCAACTGGGGAGCGCAAATGAAAAAGGAGGACTTTAACGGTGCCTGGTATGAAATGTGGGAATCTCCGCAAGGTATGACCAAGTCTCATGCTTGGTGCTCGGGACCTACAGCCCTTTTACCCGAGAAAGTATTAGGCGTGGAGCCGATTATGCCTGGCTGGAAGCAATTCAAAATTCAACCTCGTTTGTACGATTTGAAATGGGCAGAGGGTGTAGTACCTTCTGTAGCAGGTGATATAAGCGTGAAGTTGAAAAAACTGACAAAAGGTAAGGTAGAAACAGGCATGCAGATTAAAGCTGTGATACCTGCCACTACAACTTCAAAAATATATGTTCCGGTTCAGTCCTCTGAACATTTTGCTATCTATGTCAATAATAATAAAATTTGGAAAGATGGAGCCTTTATAGATTCTAATAACAAGATCTCATATGATTCAAAATCGGGCGATTTTATTGTATTTGAATTTCAAGCAGGAGCCTATGAGATAAATGCTGTTGATGATGCTATTTTTTAAATTATAATGAGATGAAAAAAACAACTGTATTTGTAATTGTTATAATGTTGAGCCTACTGCTCGACTCATGTAAGAAAGACGAACGATATAATCAATATGCTGATGCAACAATTATAACTTTGCAAAAGTGGTATAATGTAGAGACAGGACTATATGAAACCACAAGTTGGTGGAATGCAGCCAATGCACTGACTGCAATTATTGATTATTCCAGAATAACAGGTTCTATGGAGTATCTGGATGTTATTGAAAATTCTTTTGAGAGTTGTAAAGAATTTGAAGTCCAGATGCCAGATCCTAAAGATAATTGGATCTGCCGAAATTATATCAATGACTATTATGATGATGAAGGCTGGTGGATATTGTCCTGGATCGAAGCATATGAACTTACAAAAGATGACAAGTACCTTAAAATGGCACGCATCACTTTTGCCGATATGGCTACCGGTTGGGATGCCGTTTGTGGTGGTGGTGTCTATTGGAAAAAACCGAAGATTGGGAAATCGGCAGTTCAAAATGAACTATTTATGTTGGGTGCAATACGATTACATCAAAGAGGGGGTGGCGAGACACTTGGAAAAAGCTATCTGGAGTGGGCCGAAGATACCTGGGAATGGTTTATGAATTCGGGAATGCTAAATGAAAAATACCTTGTAGAGAACGGTTTAAATAAGCAATGCGAAGTAAGCGTTGGAAGTTACCATACTTATAATCAAGGCATGATCTTAAGCGCATTGGTAGAATTATATAATGAGAAACAGGATGACTTACTGTTGGAGTTGGCTCATAAAATTGCTAATGCCACCATTACCAATCTGGTCTATGAAAATGGGATATTAAAAGATCCGAAAGAACCAAATCTTAATGGCGACGCGACTCAGTTTAAAGGCATATTCATGCGACATTTGGGATTTCTATATTCTGTGTCGCCGAGAGAGGAGTACAAAAATTTTATCCTAAAAAATGCCGATTCTATCTGGTCCGTTGCCAGAGATCAAACGAATAATGAAATGGGTAGCGTATGGAATGCGCATCCCCAAAAAACCGATGCATCATGCCAAAGTTCAGCACTGGATGCTTTTAATGCTGCAATGATTGTAGGTGGTAGAAATTAACGGTCTGTTGACTACCTAGAATATTGAAATATCGTATTTTAAAAGATAAAACTAGCTAGAATGTTGAAACAGATATTCAGCGATTGCAGAAAGTTAGAACAGCAGTTGGTGATTCCATTCGAATTATGATGGATGCCAATCAGGGAATGAATTTAAACGATGCGTTATTACTTTCAAAAGCAGCTTCAAAAATTGGCATTGATTGGTTTGAGGAGCCTTTCAATCATCGAGATTATACTTCTTATAAAGAACTCAAGAAGCAAACGAATATTAAAATTGCCATGGGCGAGCGCGAATATAATTTTGAGGTCTTAAATACTTTAATTAAACAAAAGGCCTTAGATTTATGGCAGCCCGATCTATTGAGAATCGGGGGTGTAGAAAAATGGATAGCATCTGCAAAAATAGCTGCTGAGTATGGAATTCCTACCCTACCACATTATTATAAAGATTATGATGTTCCCTTGCTTTGCACCATAAAAAACGGATATGCTGTGCAGTCTTTTGATTGGATAGATGGTTTGATAGACAATACATTAGAGATAAAAGACGGCTTTACCTATCCCAGAACGGGTAATGGATGGGGGTTTTCATTTATAAAGGAAAAACTAAACAAATTAGAAATATGAACAATAGATTTGACGAATTAGCAAAAAATAGTTTTAGTCTTCAAGGTCTGCGCGGCGTAGTTACAGGTGGCTCTTCCGGAATAGGTAGAGCCATTGCTATCATGTTGGCTGAGGCAGGAGCAACAATTTTTGTGTTTAGCAGAACAGGGAAATTTAAAGTGGATGAAGAGGAAATTGAAAATTTAAATCACGTCAAAATCAATATCACAGATGAGCAGGAGCTTCGTCAAAAAGTTGAAGAAATTGGAGTTCAGGGCTTGGATTTTGTTATCAATAATGCTGGAATTACCTTCAGGGAAAAAATGGTTGATTTAAATGTCGAAAACTGGAATCAGGTTCAGGAAGTGAATGTCAAAGCCGCCATGAATCTATCCAGGTTCGCCTTTCAATATTTATCAACCTCTAAAAGCATCGGCCGAATTGTAAACATTTGTTCCATGGCAGCTTATTTAGGAATTAATGATGTGGTGCCTTATACCGTTTCAAAAACAGCCTTATTGGGATTGACCAGAGGATTATCTGTAGAATGGGCCAATGACAATATCTTAGTAAATTCTGTTTCTCCCGGATGGATAAAAACCAATATGGTAAAACAGGTATTGGATCCAGATAGAGAAAAAAAGATATTGAATAAAATGCCTTTGCATAAATATGGAACCCCTGAAGATATTGCCTCCATGGTTTGGTTTTTGGTATCCCCTGCATCAAAATACATTACCGGTCAGGATTTTCCTGTAGATGGCGGAGCCTTGGCTTTTTGTTATTAAATATCACTTTATTTCGAATACTATGAATAGAAATATTTTACTTTTTTTATTGCTAACCTTATTTGCTTTTCATGTAAAGAGTCAAAATAGTGAAAGGGAGATTATAGATTCGACACATTATTTGAACGATTTGAAAATAGAATTGCAAAAAGAATGGCCAAAAAACAGAACCATTAATGTCGTTTTTCACGGACATAGTGTTCCGGCAGGGTATTTTAAAACACCTGTGGTAAATACCTTAGCAGCCTATCCTTATCTGGTATTGGAAAAAATAAAATCTATTTACCCATATGCTGTAGTCAATGTCATTATTACAAGTATTGGGGGTGAAAATTCGGTCAGTGGAGCCAATCGATTCGATAATGAGGTTTTAAATCATCAACCAGATGTGCTTTTTATCGACTATGCATTAAATGATAGAGGAGCGGGTCTTAAAAAATCATACAAAGCGTGGGATGAAATGATTAAAAAGGCAAAAAGGCAAAACATAGAAATTATCCTGTTGACCCCTTCCCCAGATCAAAGAGTTGATTATGCAGATGCTAACAATGAATTGAAAAAGCACAGCGATCAAATCATCAGACTAGCCAATGAAAATCAAGTGGGATTGGTTGACAGCTACAAAGCTTTTGAGTTTTTATATAATGATAAGGAACAACTTGAAAAGTATATGTCTCAAGTGAATCATCCAAATGAAAAGGGGCATGAATTAATTGCCAATGAGATCATAAAATACTTTAAATAATTACAAAAATGAATACAATTGGATTACCAAGATATACCCCACAATTAATTATCAGAATGGTAGCATGTGTATTTATTTTTTTAGTGACAATTCAGAGTTGTACTACTGTAGCTACTGATGAACTAAAAGAAGCTTTTAGAAATCCACCAGACACTTCTAAGCCGGGTGTCTATTGGTATTTCATGGATGGTAACCTGTCTCGTGAAGCGATGACCAAAGATTTGGAGTCCATGAAGGAGGCTGGTATAAGTAACCTGATTTTTCTTGAAGTAGGCATAGGAGTGCCTCGTGGGCCCATTGACTTTATGAGTGAAGAATGGCAGGATTTATATGTTCACTCTGTAAGGGAAGCGGAACGATTGGGAATAAAAATTCTTCTTGGTGCAGGGCCAGGATGGTGCGGAAGCGGTGGTCCCTGGGTAAAACCCGGAGAATCAATGAAGCATTTGGTTTTTAGCGAAACTGAAATTTCGGGCAATAGAAAAATCGATATTGCACTTCCAATTCCAGAACAACGCAGCACGGTTTGGCATACCATGAAAGATCCTTATTATGAGGATGTGGCTATTTATGCTATTCCTGAGGCAGCAAAACCTGTAATTACAGACATCAATGAAAAGGCACTATATGAAAGAGACCCTATTTCTTCCAAGCCAAATGTAAAGACCCATTTGCCTTCTCCGGCCAATTTCGAAAAAGTAGAGGAAAGCAAAATTCTTAAACAGCAAGATATTATTAACGTCACTCAATATTTACAACCAAATGGAAACCTGGTTTGGGATGCCCCCAAGGGCAATTGGACGATCGTACGAATGGGGAAAAGAGTTACAGGTGCCAGTACGCGCCCCTCTCCTGAACCTGTTATCGGTCTTGAAAGTAACAAATTAAATGCACAGCATTTCGAAAACCATCTGAAAAATTACACCGATGTATTACTTGAAAAAACTGCTCCCCGAAAAGAAGGTGTCGGCTGGACAGGTTTTCACATGGATAGTTGGGAAAGTGGAGCTCAAAACTGGACGGAAGGGATTGTTGACGAATTTAAAAACAGGCGAGGCTACGACCCGGAACCTTATTTCCTGGCTTACACAGGGCGTGCCGTTAAAAGTGTAGAGATTACCGAACGTTTTCTTTGGGATTTACGCCAAACATGCAAAGAGTTGCTGCTGGAAAACCATGCTGAATTTGGGAAAGCCTACGCACATAAAAACGGACTGGAACTGACCATAGAACCCTATGATATGAATCCGGCAGGCGACCTTGATTTGGGAGCGGTAGCGGATGTGATCATGGCGGAATTCTGGAGTAAAAGATTTGGTTTTTATACTGCCTATGCTGTATTGGAAGCTACATCTATCTCACATATTACAGGGCAACCGATTGTAGGAGCCGAGGTTTTTACCTCAAATAATAATGAAGCTTGGCAGGAATATCCATGGGCTATGAAAGACCAAAGCGACTGGGCATTGGCATTGGGTGTTAACCGTTTTGTTTATCACACCTTTGCACATAAACCTTTGGGCGACGAACACCGCCCGGGCATGACAATGGGACCATACGGTGTGCACTGGGACAGAGGTCAAACCTGGTGGCCAATGGTGGAAGCCTATCATAAATATATTAGTCGTAGTTCGCACATGATGCAGCAGGGACAAGCAGTTTCTGATATTTTGTATTTAACCCCAGAAGGTTCGCCAATGGTATTTGAAGCCCCAAAAACTGCGCTAAAAGAAAATGGTGCTATCCCTGATAAAAAAGGATACGGATTTGATGGCTGTTCACCAAAAATGCTAATGGAAAGAGCCACCGTGAAAAACGGTAAAATCGTCTTTCCCGGAGCTTCTTCCTACGAAATAATGGTATTGCCTAATTTTGAGACAATGACCCCCGAACTACTTGAAAAAATAATTTCAATGGTAGAGAAGGGGGCAAAGATAATTGGTAAACCCCCGGTTAAATCACCAAGTTTAGTTGAATACCCATATTGTGATGATAAAGTAAAAACTTTGGCTGAAAAGCTATGGGGTTCTCTTCAATCACCAGAAAATATAAGTGATAGAAAATTTGGTAAAGGAACAATATATTGGGGAGGCAATCTCACCAACCTTACTTCCGGTGTTCTTTACCCCACTTATGAGAATACAGCAAAACTTATGTCACAGTTGAATGTCAGAGAGGATTTTAGCTCACAAGACAACACCATTCGCTTTGGTCACCGGAAAACAGCGGATAAGGAGATTTACTTTATCGCCAATAGAACAAACTCTTTTCAAACAACAGAATGTACTTTTCGTACAGAAGGAGAACCGGAGCTTTGGAATAGTATAAACGGAGAATCAAGAAAAATCACCGACTATTCCGTTGAAAACGGCTTTACAACTATTCCCATGGAATTCTTCCCCTATGAAAGTTTCTTTATAGTTTTCTCAGGGGATAAAAAGGATAATGCAAGAGCAAAAACCGAAAAAGGAAATTTCCCCGAATTCAATAAAACCAAAACAATTGAAGGTTCGTGGAATGTCTCGTTCGATTCTAAATTTGGAGGACCTGAAAATATAGAATTCGATAAACTACAAGATTGGACAAATCACGAAATGCGTGGAATAAAGTACTATTCAGGAATTGCCACCTACAAAAAGACATTCAATATAGAGAACTTAGAAGAGAAGAAATATTATATCGACCTCGGTGTGGTAAACGATATTGCAAGAGTAAAACTGAATGGGAAAGACATTGGCGTAGTATGGTGTGCGCCATGGAGAATCGATATTTCAAGCGCATTAAAAGAAGGAGAGAATAAACTTGAAATTGAAGTTGCCAATCGATGGATCAATCGTTTGTTGGGAGACAAATCTGAACCTGAAGAGTATACGAGAACCGTGAAATTTGATGATGGTTTAATGGGAGGACAAGAATATAAAGCCGGTAGATATACTTTTACTACAAAATCGGCTATGGGCTCATTTCGATTTACAGAACCACTTTCTTCTGGATTGTTGGGTCCTGTGCAAATATTAACAAGCCAGAAATAGGAAACAGCCGTTTATGCAAATATTATGAGGAGTTTTATTCCACTCTCTGGGAGGCATGGTAGCTGGAAGTTTTTACATGCTTTACAATAATACAAAACCCGCATTATGCACGGTTGATTAGTTTTGAACTGTTCCATTTCATTTCTATAAAGTTCGATTGTTCTTATCATTTGTGACATTTCCGGTATGGTTGTTATTTGGTGGATTCTTTTAATATAAAATTGTAAGGGAGAAATGATTATATTTCCAAAAAAATAATAAAGAACTAACAATGGTAAAAAGAATGACACTTTCAGTAATTTTAATCGTATTCTTTCTAGGATTTTCAAACATATTCATTGCCCAGGAGAATCAGAAGGCTCACGATCATACACATCATTCACAGGAACATGTTAATAGTGATGTAGCTGAGAATCATATTCATGACCATAGACAGTCTGATCAAATTACCACACTGGCAAAACTGGTAACAGGACAAGGAGAGTTTATTTTTTCCTGGGATCAGGAATTAACTGCTGCTTTTCCTAGGGAGGCCCATGATTTTGAACCAGGTATGCATGGAGGTTTTAATGAAGATCCGGAAACAGGCATCGTTTATACAGGAATTCCGGGATATGGACTCTGTTCAATCAATCCTGGTCTTACAAAATGGTCAACCATAGGAACTGATAAACGCTTAAAGGATAACATTCATGGAATTACTTTCTTTATTCACAAGGGCGTAAAACATCTTGCAGTAGCACAGGAGGGCAAAAGAGTACTCGTATTCACACTTGATGGCACTATTGTAAGTGAAATATTGAAACCTACCGGAACTGAATTCAAGTTTGCTGCTGCCAATGAGTTCTTTTCATCTGAAGACAGCAATTTTGGTGTAACTGATGTAACCTATCTAAAGGGTACGATATATGTTGCTCATGGATATTCAAAAGGTGATTTTGTGATGACGATAAAAGAAAAAAATGGTGTTTGGAGTTGGGGGAATCTTGCCTGGGGAGGAAAGGGAGATAGTCCCGGCCAGTTTCAAACAGCCCATGGGGTATATGCTCATGATGATCACATCCTTGTTGCCAACCGTGCAGCTGGTCAGGTTGTGAAATTCACTAAAAAGGGTAAGTTTGTCGAAACTTTTAATGATATCCCGAAAGGCAGTCTCGTCTGTAATGTTTCTTATAAATCAAAGCATTACTTCTTGAATGCCTTAAGTGCCATTGGTGATCAGAAATCTGCACCGATATATGTACATACGGGTGAAAATCTCGTTTCAACAGTGATTCCGGGTGATTTGGATATTCCGATCTTAACAAACATTCATCAGGTATGGCCTCATATTGTTGAAACTAAAAATGGATCAAAAGAGCTGTATTTACTTGTACATGGATGGAATAAAGGTAAATTTGCCGTGTTAAAGCTTGAAAAATAAATACCTATATATCACTTTATTTTGCAAGTCTTTAAACCAAAAAGGACTACCGATTTAAAATATAATTACAAAGTGTTTTTATGATTTAGCACATTTTTCTTATCAAATTATATTTTAACAAACACCATGCAGTGCTGCCAAGGTAGGTTAGTAATGTTTTGCTCCAATTTCATACCTGCTGCTTGCATTTCTTTGACGGATTGCTCTTTGGTCATTTTATGAATTTTTTTGATAGGTACCTTATCATCTTCACCTCGGTATTCAATCAAAAATATTTTACCATCTGCTTTTAGTGACTTTTTTATGGAAGCTATCATTTCCATAGGATAATTAAACTCGTGGTACACATCAACCATGAGCGCCATATCAACAGAATTTTCAGGTAGGTTCACACTTTTTTCGCTTCCTTTTATAATTTCTACATTTTTAACCTTGCCAATTGCTTTGTTTTTACGGAGTTCTGATAGCATTTCATCCTGAATATCAACAGCATAAACCAAACCGTTGTTAGCCAATGATGCCAACTTAAATACATGATAGCCCGATCCGGCACCAATATCAGCAAGAATGTCATTAACACCAATGTCCATATTACGCAGTAATATAGAGGTGTTTTCTTCTTCTTCCCGATCAGGACGATCCAGCCAGTCCATGCCTTGAAACCCCATTATATGAGCAATTTCTCTACCCATATACCATTTTCCAATACCATTGGGATCACCCTTTTTAAATGTATATGCTCCGTTTGGATCATGATCTTGTGCCACACATGCGTATAATGGTAGCATAATGACCAGCAATAATAATATACACGTAACTTTTTTCATCTATTAAGTGATTTTAACAATGGTATCAGCAATGACCAAAACTTTTAAGATATATATTTTATGACAGATTCAGAGTACTCATAATAAGTAAAAAAGCTTATCAAAGTGTAATAACATCATTCTTGTTTATTAAAAAGTATGGTCATATCATAATTAACTCCTTGCCATAATGTTTTTAATGATGCTGGTACCTGAGTAATTGGCCAGGAAAAAAGTCCAAAAACAATATCCATGTCGCCATCTTGATCAAAATCGCCTTTTTCCAAGGTATAGGATTTTACGGGATCACTATTCTTTAAGGTATAGGCTTGGAATTGATAGTTTTCACTATCCATATTCTCCAGATAAATAAATCCTTCGTTGGGTAAAGATTCATAATCCTGATAAAAGGCCGTCGCGGCCAGATCCATATCACCATCCTGATCAAAATCATGTGCGATGACCTTGGTAGCTCCATAAAGTTGATAGAAATATTCTTCTTTAAATTTATTATTCCTATTGATAAATAATCTAAGCCCATGATAGGATTTCGGAGTTACCGAAACATCGGCATTATCCCCTTGAGCCACGACAATATCCATATCTCCATCGCCCTCGTAGTCCACCAACACAAAATCATTGGAACCAAACATTGGCTTGAACCTCAGCACTCTTTCCATTTCAAAATTCAAGTCTTCTTTTTGATAAAAAATATAAATGCTCTCATCACCTTGTGAGAACATCACAACCAAGTCCTTCCTGCCGTCGTTGTTCATATCATGCACCAAACTTTTAATGGCTCCTGCCTGCTGATGAATCAAGGTTTTTATAAATGTCTCACCCACCTGCTGATAAATTTCAAGTCCACCAGATTTATTTCCATAATTGCATACAACTATTTCATTTATACCATCTTCATTTAAATCATTGACATTCATATAAACCGGTCTGCCGAGTTGATCAATTAGCGTTTTCTTTTTATTATTTAATATCATTGAAACTGAGCCTTTCTTTAGTTCTGAAGGTAAGAGGGAGCCCATTTCAAGCAAGTAAACAGCATCAGGTTTTATTTCGATATGTGAAACCGCACTAGAGGTAATAATTTTATCAGCCGATCCATTTTTTAAAGTCCATGAATAAGCCATGAATCGATCCTCTCCAACCCATAGCCTATTTTTTGAATCATCAAATACCATGGAAGTAATTAATGACTCCGGCAGCCCAACCAAGTCAATATCCTGACGTTTAAAAGTCTTTAAATTTTTAGTTCTATTTTTTCTTTCTTTAGGTTTTGAAATGCTCTCTGGAGCATTATTAATATAATAGTTTTTTATGAGTTGCCAGGTTTCATCTGATATGACCTGAGTTTCCGGATATATGTTGAGCGATCTTACGATTTCTAATTCCTCAGGTTTCATTTTCTTTAAAAGTCCGATACCCTGCTTTTGTATCCCATAAAAACTTCCCATTTCAGGCAATACCGTTCTTTCCCATAAATCTTTTGGCAAGTCACCTGGATCTGGAGCGATATGGCAGGCAGCACAATAGGTTTGAATCATTTCTATTGAAGCTTCTTCCTTACTTGCTTGCCCGTAACCTAAAAATGTCATTAAATAAAGAATCAGAAATACATAAGCACTCCTGATTTTTTGACAAAACAATATCTCTTTTAATTTTAAAATAAGATGATTGCTTCTTAACATGATTAAAAACTATAAAAAGTGTAGGTGATTTTCCATGAAATGGTTTCCCCAGGATCGGCTTTAATCCTAATAAAAGGCTCCGGGCAAAGGGTTTTATACGCCGACCAAAAAGTCAATTTTGACAAGGGGCGGTTGCTATGAATTTTTACACCAGCTCTTGTTTTTCTGTTTTCTATATGGATTGTATAAGTTTTTGATTCCTTCGAATATCCTCTAATAAATTCAATATAAACATGATTTTCTTCTTGTAAATTTTCTCTAAATCTGATTTCATTTTTATCAATTTCAGCAAACTTCCCAATTCCTTTAACCCGGCCTTCAGTTTGAATATCAAAAGGAAGTTTAACAACATAACCGGGCCCTATTTTCAAACTATCTATCATAAAGAAATTATGATTGTACACTTGGGTATCAATGCTTGTGTTACCTGTATTCGTAAATTGATGGCTGAGTATCAACTCAGAGTTTCCTTTTGGCAAACTAATACTTTTCTCATACTTGTAAGAATATTTTGTAGCCTTCAAATGATGTTGAATGATTACTTCGTTTGCTTTCTCTTTAATCTTCCAGGTACCATGGTCACTAATTTCATAAAGTTTAAATTTATTATAGGTTGATTCCTCTGGTTTTACTAACATTCCAACTCCAATCTTTAAGAAACTTTCACCAACAGCTACATCGTCATATCCTATTGGAGAGAATTCTTCTACAGGCCCCATGACAGATTCATGATTTTTTGGGTCATAATTTTTAAACCATTTCCCAAAATAGCTATGGCCTTCATGCTCTAAAAGGGGCATCACCCCAGACCAGTCAAAACGAGTCGCACGATAATAACCCATATCGATATCCGGAAGATAAATTCTTGCTTTGATCAATCCATTATTTATTTCTGTTTGGGGAATGCCCTGTGAGAAACTATCAATCGCTGAAAACAAGATCAAACTCATCCAAAAAATCGATTGCAGAAATTTCATGAGTCGATTATCGTATTATTAAACATTACCTGAAAAAATTGATTTGATCTAAGGTCGCACAGGTGTACCATCATTACCTCTTACCTGAGTCCAGTTATAATTATACTCCGTTGGAGGATATTTTTTTGCCAATTTTTCATCGATATCTATACCCAATCCAGGTGCCTCATTCACAAATAAATAACCATTTTCAATAGTAGGTGTCCCTGGAAAAACTTCCCTTGCAACATCTGTAAATATCTTGGCCTCCTGAACACCAAAATTCCAAACAGCCAAATCAATATGACAATTTGCAGCATGTCCAACCGGTGAAGTGTCTCCGGGACCATGCCAGGCGGTACGTACATTGAACCACTCTCCCAGTCGTGCAACTTTCATTGCTGGCGTAATCCCTCCTATTTGAGAAATATGAATCCTTATAAAATCATACCATCTGTTTTTCATGGGTTCAAGCCATTCGTGAGGATTATTCAATAGTTCTCCCATAGCAATAGGAACACTGGATTGTTTTCTTAACAATTCAAACCAACCCGTATTTTCCGGCGAAAACGGATCTTCAATAAAGAAAGGTCTGTATTCTTCAACCCTTTTAATCATGTCGATGGCATCCATGGGCTGAAGTCGCTCGTGCATATCGTGCAAGAGCTCTACCTCGTCTCCAAAACGCTCTCTTGCTTTCTTAAAAATTTCAATTGTACCATTCTTATAAGCTTGTGGACTCATAGTATTATCACCGGGACTACCAAATCCAGCTCGTTTCCAATCCGGATCTCCAGATAAATGCGTAGAACCATAACCTCCTAATTGAATTCGAATGTTTCGATATCCCATAGCCTTGAATTTTTCGACATCATCCATCACCTCTCCTGTAGATTTTCCTGAAGCATGGCCATAAGCATCAACAGCAAATCTTGTTTTTCCTCCAAGCAAGTCATAAACGGGCATACCTGCCATTTTCCCTTTTATATCCCAAAGTGCCTGATCCAAACCACTGAGGGCATTGTTAAGTACGGGCCCATTTCTCCAATAGGAACTTTGATAAGCTGTTTGCCATAAATCTTCAATATTTGAAACACACTTTCCCTTACAAAACGGATCGAGATATTCTTCAATGGCAGAAACTACTGTAAGTGCCCTTTGTGTAAATGTCGCACAGCCCAGTCCATAAAGTCCTGCCTGATCAGTTTCAACTTTTACGATTACCAAATTGGTACCATATGGGGCAGTTAAAATGGCTCTTACTTTTTTAATTTTAACTTGTACTCCCTTTAAATAAGATGGTGTTTCCCCGGTAGCGGCAAATAATTTAGAACTTCCTAAAAGATCAAGGCCCAATACTCCAGCAGTAGAACCAAGTCCAATTGTTTTTAATGCCTTTCTACGACTTAAATGATTCTCGTTTTTTTCCATGATTTATCTATTTGTTAATATTTTATTCTTATTATAATGTCATTTGTGGTTTTTCCCCATTTTTACTTTCCCAATGATATCCATTCTCTTCAAAAATTAAGTTTAAGCTCTTTTTTGGGGTCGCTGGTTTTCTGAATTCATTTGGGACGGAACTTTTCATTTTATCAATAATTGGTCTGTATTTTTCATCACTTATAAGATTATTCCATTCGTTGTAATCTTCTTTCCTATTATAAAACTCCTCTCCTCCATCTTTATAATAAATATATCTGTAATTATCATTTACAACAGAATAACTACCTCGTTCGTGATATGGAATAAACAAATCTCTATCTTCATACAAAGTATTCATTAATTCAGGTACTAAAGACTTCCCATCCATTTTATGTTGTTTCGGTAACTTACACAATTCCATTAGAGTTGGATACAAATCAATCAAACCAACGGTACTTTCCACTCTTTTATTTTTAGGAATATTAGCACCCGAAATAAGTAACGGAACGCGAGAAGTTTCATTCCATAAGGTGTGTTTGCCCCAATTTCCTTTTTCTCCTAAATGAAATCCCTGATCACTCCAAAAAATGACAATTGTATTGTCTTTATATGCACTTGTTTCCAAAGCATCTATAACTTCGCCTAGCAATCCATCAGCATAAGAAACTGCAGCAAGATATGCCCTCACTGCCTCTTTAACGACCCCCATTTCTTCAAGTTTTTGTTGATACATTTTTCTTCTATTTGTCATTTGTTTACGCATATCATCAGGCAAATCATCTAAATCATTTTCAGGCAATTCGGGAACTTGAATCTTATCTAAATCATACATGTCGAAATATTTTTGGGGTGCGTAATTTGGATAATGAGGTGTGTAAAGTCCCAAACCAAGGAAAAAAGGATTGTCGTGTTTTTGTTTTAACAAATCACAAATCCATTTTGTACGTTGAGCTCCCATCATTTTACTTGCATCTTCATTCGGAATAGGACCCCATTCCATAAAGCCTCCACCAATCATTTCTTTTCTACCCGTTTTCGTATAAAATGAACTGTATGGAAGTGGTGTTGGACGTGGTAAATCATCTCCACGATATCCTGTTTCAAATCCTATTTTACGAACTTCTTCATTTCGAGCAAAATATTCATCCCAACCATCAAGATCTACAAAACCGGCTCTGTGATGAAATAACTTCCCAGCGCCATAGGTACTATAACCTGCTTGTTTAAAAGCCTCGTGTAGAGGTACTAAATCCGGATAGTCATAGTGATACACTTCATCTTTATAACATCCTGTTGAGGTAGATTGTAATCCTGTCCAAATTGCTGTTCTAGAGGGCGCGCAATAAGAATTTGGCGCGTGTGCATTGGTAAACGTTACACCCATATTAGCCAAGCGATCTAAATTAGGTGTTTTCGCCTGTTCATAGCCTAAAGGGTTTACAAAATCGTTCATGTCGTCCACTGCAAAAAAGATGATGTTTGGCTTTTCGACGACTTGATTCATAGAAACTGAGTCCTTGTTTTTAGATTGACTTTTATCCTTTGATTGATTACATGCGTAAGTAAAGATTAAAAATAGTCCTAAGACAAAAAGAGATTGATATTTCATAATATTATTTCATTTATTTTATAAAGAATTAGGCATAAGATTTATTCAAGAATGACAATCGAATAAATAAGATACCCTAATTTTTATAATTTCCGGTTTTATTAATTATTAACATTGTTAACGAGTAAGAGCATATACGTTAGTAGCACTTACCACAAAATTCGGTACTTTAACATAGCCATCATTGATACATTCATTGATTCCATTTTGTTGAAAATCTTCAATAACATCCTCTAAGGTTTTTTTTGACAAACCTGGTTTGCGTTTATCATAAATTGGTAATAGCCAGGCCAATGGAGTCGCCCAGTAAGCACCATTCTGGTAGGTGCCTTCCTCGCGAGGTTTAAAAAGCTTATCCCAAGTTCCTTCACTCTTTGTAAGGTGTCTTATTTGACCTTTCATCACCGTTTCATCATAGTGCTCAACTAAATAAGTAGCTATTCTTTGAGTTTGCTCTTCAGATGTAATACCAACTGATACGGCATAGGCACTCCCCCAAATATCAATTTGTTTACAATCCTTATCAGCTGCCCAAAACATACCTGCTTCTTCGTTCCATAATTTATGGATACTTTGTCTTACATATTCATACCTTCTTCTATATTTGCTAGAATTGCCAATCTGATATTTCTGACACAACTTGTACATTTCTAGATTGGCTTTAAAATATAATAATGAAGAAAATAAAAGATATCCCGTTTTCATAACAATATCGGTAAAACCATAAACGCATTCCGGGTTTTTAGGATCATTATATACCAATCCATTTTCTTTTACCCTTATTTGCTCAAGTCCTCTGAGTAATTTCGGTTCCAATTCTTTAAAAAGTTCTTTATCATTATATTGATTCACATAGGAGCAAACCATCATAGCCATAAAAGGGCCATTATCAAGAGCATGATCTGCCATTGGTTTATTAGGAGGTCCCGGACTGTAAACTGGCAATCCAGCAGCATTCACACGATCAGGTATACAACCATCTTCACGTTGACCATTAATCAAATAATAAATAGACGCTTTAATTTCTTCAGGATCCATTAAGTCCCCTGCATATTCCACCATATAATAACTATCTCTGGTCCATAATGCCTTATAATTCCCAACACCATCAGGCGTATGAATCCATGTTCCTCCAGCACCTTCAACACGACATCCTTTTAGTTGTTTTAAAGTTGCTTCTTTCATCCATTCCACCTTATCCAAAGCCAGGTTATAAGGATTACTGTTAACATTTTTACCCTCTATATCGATTATTTCATATTCATTAGATTTCGATTTAGCGAGAGACAAGTCTACTACAAAACTACCCGCTGCCACAACTAGTGCATTTTTTAAAAATTTTCTACGGTTTTCCATTAATTTGGTTTAATTTAAAATATTTTAATGATTTCTTATAGTATCCTTTGAGTATTTTTTATTTAGGATAATATCTACTTATAATAATGAGCAATTTAATAGCTAAACATTATTTTTTTATTAATTTTTAATTAATACAACACAAATCATAAAAATATTTTATAAAAATTCTGCATGGCCTCCATATTAATTAAAAATTAATTATAATTTAATCATATATGCTTTATTTGTTCTAAATTACTAGTAAAAAATATATTATCATGGAAAACCGTAGAGAATTTGTCAAAAAAACTGCGTCATTAACCGTTTTTGGATTAATAGCAAATTGGGCCTCTGCCATGCCAACTTCAGATAAATTGGGAGAAGTTTTACCTTTACGTCAATTGACAAGAAATGGTGAAAAAGTGACATCATTTTGTCTTGGGGGTTATCATTTAGGGTTTACTGAGAACCCAAAAGATGCTGAGCATATGATTGAACGTTGCATGGAACTGGGTGTTCGCTTTTTTGACAATGCAAGAGGATATCACGGGGGTAGGTCGGAAGAGTATATGGGGAAGTTTTTGACACCAAAATACCGAGACGAAATTTTCCTTATGTCTAAAGCTCACCATAAAACTGGTGCAGATGTAAAGAAACAATTCGCTGAATCGCGTAAAGCCCT
>PVMK01121615.1_pt1 | contig 50068 bp, 41 predicted proteins | sample 1853481 | NCBI WGS metagenome assembly PVMK01 (sample SAMN08533507, study PRJNA380276) | Marine sediment metagenome, whole genome shotgun sequencing project.
TTATCTATTTATCCAGCGTGAGTCGAAGCCATATAACCGGTGCACACGGTAAAGGATTCGAATCTTCTCCCATTAAACAGTGACCGGCAACCTATGACCAGAGACCTTTAAATTTATGTGGTGAAAGTTCTGTGTAGCGAACAGTGTGTGTAATCGATACGTGCCCTAAATAGTCCTGGATCGTTCGGGTATCAATGCCTTTGTTTGCCAGGTAATAACCACAGGCGTGTCTCAACATGTGAGGGTGAACAGGAAACTTAATCCCAGCCAAACGCCCTGCCCGTTCAACAAGTTTATTCACAGTAGAGCGCGCCAGTGGTCCACCACGTTCGGTAATGAATATAAAAGGACTATGAGGATACTCCCGCCTCAATCGTCTTAATGCTCGCAATTCATCACCTTCCAGATAATGCGTGGCAGGCTTACCGTTTTTTAGTCGATTGACATGAATACTGCCGGCCTTGAAGCCAATTTGATCCCACTTAAGATCCACAGCTTCCGATACCCGCAATCCATGCCGAAACATGGTCAGAATCAAAGTACGATCCCGGTGTTGATGACGACCAGTGTTACCGGCGGCTTTCATCAGCGCCTCAACCTCGTCCAGTGCTAGAAATTCCCTGCTTCGAATGGTTGTATTCTTGGGTCGGCCTTGAACTTTCCGCAAAATGTTGTCTGGTGAGTCTGTTTGTTTGCCATTGAAGGCAAGTATTTTAGCGAGGAGTGTTGATGTGGGTCAATGGATAGAGGAAGTCGGGTCTTGATGAATGACAATTATTGTCTGTTTTACTGACAAGTTTCGTAAGATTGCAAATTAATTTGGCTAATCCCAATTTAGCCAGGAATCTTTATTCCACTCTATCGCACTGTATTTATTGTTATTTAATTGATCTTCTATATATATTTTATTAAATAATTCATTTTCGGCTCGATTATTGCATCTACATAAAATTGCCAATGTAGAGATGGTGGTTTCAAAGAGGCGATAAGAAAATGTCATATCTCGTTACAATATTTTTGACTACGCTAATAGTTTCAGTAACTGCAGTCTGGTTGTACCGCTTAGCATCCAACGGGCAGGGCTTCAATCTAGTAAGGTCGCCCACCCCTAAAAGTGCTTTCAAAGTTCCTTGGGGTTGGTAGGAGTTGCCAAGGGCAGGTGAACTGACAGGTGCGCAGGTATTGATGTGGGTCAATCACTGGCGGCTCTTTCAAACCAGCCGATACTCACCAGGCGGCAAGGATTTAACGTCGATGGGTGCTATGAGGAGTTTGCCGTCCACTGTGTAATCCTGCCAAATGAAATCGCGGCCTTCGGAGATGTGGTGCTGTAAAACTGAACCAGGTGTATTATTGCCGTAGTCTATGAGAATTCCTAAATCGCCTATTTGGTGAACCATGTTTCTATGTCGCTGAAGGTGAGTTGAAGTTGCTTAGTTGAAGGTCTTTCAAACTATTCAATTCAAGTATAGTTCATGGAAAAGAAAACAGAAGGATAAGCCTGAATAACCCTTCCGGGGCCGTCAATCACTGGCGGCTCTTTCAATAAGAACACCCCGACAAAGGGGTCACTGGGGGTAGTAGTGAATGCCAGGGTGCAGTTAAAGCATCAACCAACTGGTATGGTCTGTATGTAGGTAAATCTAGACAATTCTTATAGGAAATCTGTCCAAAAGCATGGATATGCTGAAGTGGGTACATTGGTGGGAACAAAATAAAGCCTCTAATTAAAGAGGCTATATTTCAATGCCTTACGGCTTTATTTGGCGGAGAGGGAGGGATTCGAACCCTCGATGGGCTTTTAACCCATACTCCCTTAGCAGGGGAGCGCCTTCAGCCACTCGGCCACCTCTCCGTAAATCGATTTTTTCCACCAGATTTTAAAGCGCGAAAAACCGGGATGCAGAAGCATACCGGTTCATTGATTCCGGGTAAAGATTTAAAGTGAACTACTTGTTACCGTAGCCATTCTTCTCCTCTTCTTCCCGTTCCTTGAGAATTCTTTGGAAAATTTCTTCACGGTGAACCTGTATCTCTGGTGGCGCGTCAATACCAATACGAATCTGGTTTCCTTTGACACCCAATACAGTCACCGTAACATTTTCTCCAATCACGAGTTTTTCCCCTACTCGTCTTGTCAATATTAACATTGGCACCTTCCCTTGGCGACAGACTAAACTGAAAGCCTGTTCCCTTTTTTTATATTAGTCCATACCCCTACAGAGCAATTATTGCCCCAATATGGTTTTAGTTCAGATCAGCGACCCAAGCCGACACGGAAGTAAGCGCTTCATCCAATAAATCGGGACGATTGCCTCCTGCTTGAGCGAAATCAGGGCGTCCACCGCCCTTGCCGCCAACCTGACCTGCGACAAAGTTTACCAGATTTCCTGCTTTTATCCGAGTAGTCAGGTCTTTACTGACCCCAACGGCTATTCTGACCTTGTCGCCATCAACACTGGATAACACTATTACAGCACTGCCCAAACGGTCTTTTAAATGATCGATGCTGTCTCTCAGATCGCTTGCATCAACATCATCCAAACGAGCTGCTAATACATTTATCCCATTGATTTCTTTCACATTATCTAGCAGACTATCGCTGCCTGAGCTGGCCAGGCTGGATTTCACTGCTGCCAGATCCTTTTCCAGTTGGTGGTTACGCTCCAGCACCTGTTTCAACCGCTTCGGACTGGCTTCCGGGCTCACTTTAAGCGTGTGGGCAACCGCCTGCAATTGTCTTTCCATGCTTTGAATGTGCTCAATTGCGGCCTCACCGACCACTGCCATGATGCGTCTTACCCCCGAACCAATGGCAGATTCGGAGACTATTTTGAACTGTCCGATATCCCCTACCCTGCTTACATGTGTTCCACCACATAGCTCGGTAGACAGGTCTCCGAAGCGCAGTACGCGAACCTTATCGCCATATTTTTCGCCAAATAAGGCCATTGCACCGGTTTTCAAAGCATCATCAAAGCTCATGACTTCAGATACTGTCAGGGGGGTTAACCCGGATCGCATCGTTAACATGCCGCTCTATCTGCTGTAACTCATCCACACTAAGTTGTTTGGGGTGAGAAAAGTCAAAACGCGTATAGTCAGGCGCAACCAGCGAACCTTTCTGCTCGACATGATCGCCAAGAATGTCGTGCAGGGCGCGGTGCATCAGATGGGTGGCGGAATGGTGAATGACAATTGCCTGCCGCCTGTTTTCATCTACATGGGCGGAGACCTGCTGGCCTGGTTTAAGTGTACCTTTGACTACCCGGCCAATATGCGCGAAGAAAGTACCGCCGAGCTTAATCGTATCTTCTACTTCAAACTTTGCGTCTGCAGTGCTTATGATACCCGTATCACCCACCTGGCCGCCGGATTCAGCATAAAACGGGGTCTGATCCAGAATCAAAACCGCTGTATCACCCTCCGGCAGTTGCTCTGCCAACCGGCCATCTACGATAATCCCGGAAATAATAGCCTCGTTGGTTGCAAGCACTTCGTATCCGATGAAACGGGTGGCGGGAAGTGACTTGACAACCTCAGCAGAAAGTTGATCCTTGTGCTGGAACTGACCCGCCGTACGGCCACGGGCTCTTTGTTTTTCCATTTCAATATCAAAGCCTTCGATATCGACTTCAAGTTCATTTTCACGGGCGATATCCTGGGTTAAGTCCAATGGAAAACCGTAGGTATCATAGAGGGTGAAAGCGGTTTCACCATCAATCTTGCCGCTACCGGCGGAAGTTTTTTCCATCACGGCCTGCAACAGGCCCATACCCTTGTCCAGGGTGCGCGCGAAGCGTCGTTCTTCATCTTCCAGTGTCGCTGTGATGTGTGCCTCCTGTTTTACCAGTGACGGGTACGCAGCGCCCATCTGCTCGACCAGGGAAGCTGTCATACCGGCAAAAAACAGGTCTTTCTGACCCAGCTTGAATCCATGCCGCACAGCACGCCGGATAATGCGTCGCAATACATATCCACGACCTTCGTTGGATGGCAGCACACCGTCTGAAATCAGGAAAGCACAGGCGCGGATGTGGTCGGCTATCACATTCAGGGACTTGTTGGATGTATCGGTGGTATTGGTCAGTCGCGCAGCACTCGTTATCAATGCCTGGAACAGGTCAATATCGTAGTTGCTGTGTACGCCTTGCAGAACTGCTGCCAGCCGTTCAAGACCCATACCGGTATCTACACAGGGCTTGGGCAATGGCTGCAAAGTGCCATCGGCAGCACGATCAAACTGCATGAAAACCAGGTTCCAAATCTCAACGTAGCGACCGCCGTCTTCATCTTCGGAACCGGGCAGTCCGCCGTCATATTCCGTACCGTGATCATAAAATATTTCGCTACAGGGACCACAGGGACCGGTATCACCCATGGCCCAGAAATTATCACTCTCGTTAGCTGCGCCACCGGGTTTGTCACCGATACGTATCACCCGGTTCTCCGCCAGGCCGATATCATTTGTCCAGATTTCAAAAGCCTCATCATCGCTGTGATAGACCGTTACCCATAAACGATCCTTGTCCAGGCCGTACTCTTCAGTTAACAGGTCCCAGGCAAACTGGATGGCGTTCTTTTTGAAATAATCGCCAAAGCTGAAATTGCCCAGCATTTCGAAAAATGTGTGGTGCCGGGCGGTATAACCCACCTGGTCCAGATCGTTGTGCTTGCCGCCCGCACGGACGCACTTTTGAGAGGTTGTTGCGCGTGGGTTAACGCGCTTCTCTGCCCCCAGGAACACGTCCTTGAATTGAACCATGCCTGCATTGGTGAAAAGCAATGTTGGGTCATCTGCCGGGACCAGCGAACTGGAAGCAAGTATTTCATGCTGTTGGTCGGCAAAATAGTCCAGGAAAGCCTGGCGAATTTCAGCTGTTGTTTTCAATATTTCCGTGCCTTCAAACTTGAGAATGCGCCCTGCGCGTTACAAACCCGCAAGTTTACAGAAACATGGGGGATGAAGGAATCAATCAATCGATTGATTTCAAACTATCCAGGGCGACGTTTGCCTGCTCATTGGTAAAACCCCGGTTCATCAGGCTGCGGTAGATTTTTGCCCGGCCCGCATAACCCAGTTCACCCCGGTGTCGTTTGCTTGCCCATTGCGATGCGGTATCAAACCAGACTTCCTGTTCAGCCGGCATAAGCTCAGCAATCAGATGGTCGGTGATACCCCTGCTGCGGAGCTCGCCACGGATTTTTAAAGGCCCAAACAGTCGGCGAACACGCATACGAACGTACATTTCGGTGAAGCGCCGGTCAGAAACCAGATTTTCATCCGCAAGATTACTGACAACTTTATCGGTAATGCCGGACTCTGCGCCCCGCTGTAAAAGCTTGTGCCTGAGCTCTTCAATTGCGTATTCGCGGCGGCTGAGGTAGCGCACCGCGATATCACGAACTTCAGCTACGGTCAGGTCACGCGCAGTCTTGCCACGCAAGATGTTTGCCCCTGACCTATGCTTCTACCTTTTCCTCTCTGGGTGTTTTCTGCGGCAACAGCATTTCACGCAAACGGCGTTCAATTTCTTCAGCCATCTCCGGATGCTCTTGCAGGAAGGCGCGGGAATTCTCCTTGCCCTGGCCAATACGATCTTTCTCGTAGCTGTACCAGGCACCGGCTTTTTCCACGATACCGTTGGCAACACCCAGATCAATCAACTCACCAAGTTTGGAAATGCCCTTGCCATAGAGTATTTCGAATTCGGCCTGCCTGAACGGTGGTGCCATCTTGTTCTTGACCACTTTGACGCGGGTCTGGTTACCGATGATTTCGTCGCCTTTCTTGATCGCACCGATCCGGCGTATATCCAGACGCACTGAAGAATAGAATTTGAGTGCATTACCACCGGTGGTGGTCTCAGGGCTTCCAAACATCACGCCGATCTTCATGCGGATCTGGTTGATGAACAGCACCATGCAGTTGGAGCGCTTAATATTGGCTGTCAGTTTGCGCAAGGCCTGTGACATTAAACGGGCCTGCAAGCCAACATGGCGATCGCCCATCTCACCTTCAATTTCAGCTTTGGGTGTCAATGCAGCAACGGAATCAATCACCACGATAGCAACGGCACCGGAGCGCACCAGCATGTCGGTTATTTCCAGCGCCTGCTCACCGTTATCGGGTTGCGAGACCAGCATGTCTTCAACGTTGACGCCCAAGTTTTCAGCATACTGTGGATCGAGCGCGTGTTCTGCATCAATAAAAGCGGCCGTGCCACCTGCTTTCTGTGCCTCTGCAATTATTTGCAGGGCCAGCGTGGTTTTACCGCTGGATTCGGGACCATAGATTTCTACCACCCGTCCGCGTGGCAGGCCGCCGATGCCAAGCGCTACATCCAGCGCCAGCGAACCCGAGGAGACAACGTCGACATTCGGAAAAGTAGACCCATCACCCATGCGCATGATCGCGCCCTTGCCGAACTGCTTCTCAATCTGAGACAGCGCTACAGTCAGCGCCTGTTTTCTGTTGTCGTCCACGTAATCCTCTCCTGTTGTGTATTGGTTTTTTTACCGCCAGGCGGCATTATGACACAGGCCTGTCAGCGTCTTAAGCCCCACATCCGTCAGCGCTGCAAATTCCTACAAACATTGTCTGAAATCTGCCTTAAATCCATCTTAAATCGTGCCGAGAATCGTTCCCCGGACCATGTCATTGGCTGAAGTTTGCAACATGACATTCTCAAATCACGATAATTTGAATTTGTTTGATGAAAATAAGATCAGTGAATTTAATCCGGCAAATCCAAACGCAAAATAATACCTTCCAACGCATGCAAAACCGTCTGTTGTCGCACTGATTCACGGTCACCCGCAAATACCACCGCATCACAACTCACAGGTTTGTCATCAATACACCAGCCAAAATGCACCAACCCGACCGGCTTGCCTGGCATACCACCACCCGGGCCGGCGATGCCCGTAGCAGAAACAGTAACAGCCACTTTCGAGTGTTCTTTCGCGCCTGTTGCCATCTGGCCGGCAACCTCCTCGCTGACCGCACCATATTTCAGCAGATCATCATGCGCTATGCCCAGCATCTGTTCCTTTGCCCTGTAACTGTAGGCAATATATGCCCGGTCAAACCAGGCTGAACTGCCCGTTACATCGGTACAGCATTTCGCGATCAAGCCACCGGTGCACGATTCTGCCGTTGCCATGCGCCAGTTGCGCACAGTTAGCAGGGAGGCGACCTTCGCGAGCAGGTTATCAACTTTTGTCTCAAAATCCGGCATTAATTTTATTCCACACGGCCATCTGGCAATAAACTTCCTAATGTGTTCGAACCGAGTCCCAAGTGGGGTATAAGTAGTTTAAACATATTCAGATAAGCCGGCCCAAAATTCCTGTATTGCAAACCCATCCAGTGATAAGCATCGGAATAATTAGCTGAATGACGTCTTATCCGCATCACCCTATGCGTTAATTTTCTGGCAAAATTGGCTTCTGACCCTTGGGGACAGGTGAAACGTAAGGGTTATCTTTCATCTTCTCATCAAACTCAGCCTTTGCTCTTTTACGCAAGTCCTCATCCAGTAAGAAGTCTATGGCTGTCATTGCCAGGGTTTTTGCAGCGACCATAGCGCCTCTGGCTGCGTTTGGCCTGCCGTGACTCGCTGCTGTCGCCCAGCTATGCCAGGGCAGATTGAGCCCGGCTGTTGCCACGTAAAGACCCACACCTGGTGCAAGTCTTGAGACTTCCGCCACATCTGTTGACCCGCCCTGTGGTGGCTGAATGCCGTCTGCGAGAGGCGTCACCTCACTGGGATAGCCCAGCGGTTCTATGCCAAGTACCTCCTGCAATTGTCGGGCGAAGGAATGATCATCTTCGCTGAATACAGGGGCGCCGACGTATTCAAGATTTGCCTGTGCCACTTCTTGCAACGGGCGATTCAACAATATTTCATGAACGCCCGTAATCAGTGTGATTTTGTATGTTGTCTGAGTCGCCAAAGCCGCCGCTTCTGCTATCTGGGTCAGCCATTCATAGTGCGTTTCCACATCTTTACGACTGGAATCACGAACGTAATACCAGACTTTGGCGTAAGCGGGCACCACATTGGGCGCTTCGCCTGCGTTTGGAATGACATAATGAATGCGGGCGGTGGGTTTGATATGCTCCCGCATCATATTGGCAGCATGGTTCATCAGTTCTACTGCATCCAATGCACTTCTGCCATTCCAGGGATCAAAAGCACCGTGCGCCGCCTTGCCATAAAATTCCACCTGAAAATTATTTAGTGCCTGACCCTGTTCATTTGTCACTTCAGTGGAATAGAAGGGATGCCAGTCCAGGGTAATATCAATGCCATCAAATACACCGGCGTTGGCCATGTATACTTTGCCAACAACTGTTTCTTCTGCAGGTGTGCCAAAGAGTTTTACCGTACCCTTGATGCCATATTTTTCCATGGTGCGTTTGAGTGCAATTGCCGCACCCACTGAGCCCGCTCCAAAGAGATTATGACCACAGCCGTGTCCGTGGGCATGACCGTCTTCACGGGCCTGCCTCATAGGTACCGGGGCATTACCAATATTGGGAAGGGCGTCATACTCAGCCAGAATGCCGATGACAGGCCCGCCATCACCCCACTCAGCGACAAATGCTGTTGGCATATCAGCCACACCGCGTTCAACTTTGAACCCTTCGGATTCCAGAATTCCAGCCAGGAATTCTGCAGATTTGACTTCTCTTAAAGCGATCTCCGAGTAGGTCCACAATTCCATGGACATGTTTCCGATTTCATGCTGCAGCGCATCAACCTGCTCAATTGCTGTTTGTTTTTCCCTGCTGATTTCAAATTCAGCGAATGCTGTTTGAATAACACCAATGACCAGAACCAGCACTATTCCGTGAATGAGAGAAATGGGTTTCATAAAATTTCCTTATTGTTGTTTTAAGGTCCATGCAGGTTCATGCCAATTTACATGTTTGTGGCATTCTGTACCCGCAATTAATTAATGAGAATGTTGTTCAAGGTGTTGTCGAAGCAAGTCTTTCCCATAGTCATTGCCATTTGGTGTGCGAATAACCACGTGAATATGATCTCGTGTGGGCTTGTTTTCCGGGTTGAGTTTTGCTGTGCCGACCGGCAACTGATGATCAAATTCAATCAGGATGACCGGACTATGAATCCGGTAGTAAAACACGGCATCCTCAGTCACCCCACCGACCCACGACTCATTTCCTTCAGACTTATCCCCTGGCGGGCGAAGATTCCTACATCAACATTTGACCAGTGCCGCCACTCCGGGGCTTCGACCGAATACACGCTTCGCACTTTTTGATCTGGCTTTAGAGTTGCCAGAAATTTTGTAGCGGCCATCACCACGGGTTTTGTTGACACGCCAGTGGCTTGAATGGGAAAAAGACCGGACTGGACTACACCATCAAGGGTAACGCCAACAAATGGTTCCGCCATGGCCTTGAGTGAGTTTTGAGAAAACCTGTTTTTAACCATTAATGTTCGCGCATCATAGTCACCTTGCTGCGCGTGCGCGATCAAGGGCAAGAAAATCATGATCAAAATTAACGGTAATGTTAGTAGGACTCTCATAGCATTACACTTCGATGGCGGAGGTCAATCCTACATGAATTCTGAACTGATCACCAAAGCCACAAAGGACAAGTCACGGGAGGGGGAACCCACGCCCAATCGGTAACAGCGATTGCACCGTTGCCAGTCACGATGCAACTGAGTTACTGTATAAGCCAACTGAAAAATTGCGAAAATCAATGACGTCATCAAAATCTATCATCTGGGATCGTCGCCTGATCGACCGTTACGATCTGTCCGGCCCCCGATATACGTCTTACCCCACTGCCCCTCAATTCCATGAGCAATTTAGTGTGGCGGATTTACATAACGCCATTGATCGTAGCAATGCCGCCGGCCGGCCCTTGTCGTTGTATTTTCACATCCCATTTTGCATCACCGTTTGTTATTACTGTGCCTGCAATAAAATCATTACTGCCAACCGCTCGCGTGCCATGCCATATCTTGAGCGGTTAATCGAAGAAATTGCCATGCAGGGCACGCTCTTTGACCGCTCGCGGCCGGTGCATCAATTGCACTGGGGCGGCGGAACACCCACCTATATCAGTGATGATGAAAAACGCTTGTTGATGACGGCTACGCGTGAACATTTCAATTTGCTGGATGATGACAGCGGCGAATATTCTGTCGAAATTCACCCAGGTGAAACGGACGTTAATGCTATCTCCTGTTTAAGAGAACTGGGTTTCAACCGGCTGAGCATGGGGGTTCAGGATTTTGACCCAGTGGTACAAAAGGCGGTTAACCGTTTTAATTCGGTAAAGGAAGTTCGTGAGTTGGTCGACGCAGCCAAAGCCGAGGGCTTTCATTCTGTCAGTATGGATTTGATTTATGGTTTGCCACACCAGTCATGGCAAACGTTTTCAAGCACCCTGGACAGCATTATTGAGCTCAATCCTGAGCGCCTGTCCGTGTTTAACTACGCCCATATGCCGCACTTGTTCAAAGTACAAAGACAGCTTGATGAATCGACGCTGCCAAGCCCCGAAGAAAAATTGCTGATCATGGAGCGGATGACAGAGAAGTTGCTCGACGCCGGTTACGTTTATATCGGCATGGATCATTTTGCCAAACCCGATGATGAATTAGCCGTGGCTCAACGCGAGGGTGTGTTGCAACGTAATTTTCAGGGTTATTCCACCCATGGTGGTTGTGATTTGGTTGCCTTTGGTGTTTCTTCCATCAGCGCCATCGACAATATTTTCTGCCAGAATCACAAGCAAATAGATGATTACCAGAATGCAGTAGGCGCTGGCCAACTGCCTTTGGCTCGTGGTTTTGAGCTGAGTTCTGATGACCTGCTTCGGCAGGAGGTCATTAAACAGTTAATCTGCCACTTCGAGCTCAATTTTGCTGATATTGAAGCCCGGTTTCCGATCTCCTTTAAAGCGTATTTTGCTGAGGAACTTGAGCAGTTACAGTCGATGGCAGAAGACGGCCTGGTGGAGATTGGCGATGACAATATCCGTGTTGGTTTGGCTGGACGCTTGTTGATACGACGTATCTGTATGACATTTGATGCCTATATGAAAAAATCCTCCACCGAAATCCGTTACTCAAAAATTATTTAAAGGATTTCCCTCATTGGCTTTTGCCCTGGTTATTTAAGCCCAGGTGTTTGGCCAGGCGATGCAAGTTACCACTGTCTAACTTCAATGCGCGCGCCGCGTCAGCCCAGTTGCCCCGGCTGTCATCGATAACCTGGCCGATATAATCCCGTTGAAAATCATCTGTGGCAGATCGAGAAAATAGGTTTTGCTGGTCCAACCACCCAGGTTGGTGGCGGCATATAAACACGGCGCTGCCATCCAGGGCCTGTGGGGGACGCGATTAGCGGCGAATAGAGGGGGCGTGGAAACGCACTTCAAAAATCCAGATTCGTCGTGTCGTATTAATAATGCTGTGCGTTTCCGGATCTACGCGCATGGGGACGATCAGTTCTTTACACTCTGCCGTGATACTGTAGCCACGCTCGGTTAAAACATCTACGACCATATCAATGGCCATTTCTTTATCAAGAAATTTACTCTCAAGTCTTATGTTGGCGCGTCCGGCTGCTGCATGACGGTAAATTAACGGGACCATTTGTGTCTCAATCAAATCTATGGCTTTGGTAAACAAATCAGCGTGTCGATGTTGAAAATTATCCAAACGTTTTACTAAATTGTGGCGAACATGTGCGGTCAATTCACTGGCAACTGGAATATTATGAATGCTGTCAAAGGTATCGCCGCCTAGTTCAAGTGAACTTTGATAGGCAAAGCCTTCTTTGATGCTCTCTTCGACTTCTTCAATTGAGCGATTAGCATCGATAAAATGGTAGTGGAATGAATCGCGCAGGCTTTGTAAAGCATCAAATGTTTGATCTTTAAAAAGCTCATAGCGCTCGCGTGCCAGCCCTTCATCAAGGTCAGTCGGACGAATGGGAAGCGCTCCTCCACCTGATTTCCCAATAGTATCGTTATATTCTTGAATTTCCTGTCCGCGTTTGAGCTGACGTTCAATTGAGACATTTTCTCGAACGTAGAGCACGGTTATACGAAAAATTGGGCGTCGAAAATTGGGGCCAATTGACGTATCAAAAAATTCGCGCCGCAGCTCCATCATTTTGTTATAGAACAAGCGCACACATTCGACCTGCACTTTTGTACGTGGAAAACCATCAACGACTACACCACTTTCATAGATGGGCTTTAACAGTTCGCGCAGAAGGAGCTCGAAGGATTCTGCATCTCCAACCAAATGGCCAGCGTCTTTAATCGCCTGCATTTCAGGTGAGTTGAGTAAATCACTCATAACAATCGGTGGTGCTGTTATATCGCGAACGCGATTGATGAAAGGAGTATTAGTGCCCTTGCCAGCACCCGGCGCACCACCCAGCCACATAATTTCTTTAGGAAAGATCAGCTTTTCTCTGCCACCAATCTCTTCGGTGATGACAGTAAATGCCTGCTTAAAGATGGCTTGAGCATTACGCAAATTAATTATTGTATCGCGCTTCGTGATTTTCTTGAATGCTTGTGACATAGAGGGTTCTGGTTATCTTAACTACATAAAGTTTAACCGAGTATAGGCAAAACAAACGCTATATTTTCGAGTTAAGTTAATTCACATGGAAGCATGTATATCCGCCGCGGTAAATTTACCGGCTAAGCCGCATACTTTGTACTGTCATTTAGCCGGTTTTTTTGCCCCGGGTCTGATGCTGAAGGAAAGGTGGTAAACCCCTGATTCCAGGGTGCTCTCGATGGTAGTGGGAGCGCATTTGTGGAAGATATGGAGCATCCTGGCATTATCGTGGAGTACGTCAGCGGTGAACTTCACGATACCGCGTTTCCGGGCTATTTCAAGCAGTTGATTGAACATGGCGATTGCAAGACCCTGGCCCTGCCAGTCATCCCTGACGATGAAAGCAACCTCAGCAGCGTTGGTAGACTTGTCAAGCGAGTAACGGCCGATGGCAACTATCATCTCGTGTTCGTCTTCCTGCACCACACTGGCCAGGGCCATTTTGTTCACATAGTCGATATTGACGAAATTTTTCAGTTTATGGTGCGGCATGGACTTAATTTTCGCGAAGAAGCGGTGATACAGAGTATCCGCTGAACACGAATAGAAAAGATCCCGCGCCATGTCTTCGTCCGTCGGGCGAATCGGACGCATGTGAACGGCTTTGCCACTGCTGGTTGTAAACCTTCTTTCAAAAGACCGGCGATTCAGATCACCAACGCCGAAAATCGCGACCTGATCGCTATAGACGAGTTTCCGGTTGCGTGCCTCTTCCATTAGTTTTTCACGGTGATCCGGGTGTGCGATGTGAATCAGTGCCATGGCTCGCTCACGTATTGTCTTGCCATGCAGACTGGCGATCCCGTATTCAGTCACAACGTAATGAACATCACCACGGCTTGTAACCACGCCCGCGCCGGCTGTTAACGTTGGTGCTATACGTGAAACTTTTCCACCAGCGGCAGTGGATGGAAGTGCAATGATGGGTCTGCCCTGATGAGAGCGTGACGCGCCGCGAATAAAATCAACCTGACCACCTATACCGCTGTAGAAGTAGGTGCCAAGCGAATCAGCACAGACCTGGCCGGTCAAATCGACCTGTAAGGCTGAATTAATCGCGACCACTTTGTCGTTCTGCGCGATGCGGAACGGATCGTTGACGTAATCCGACGGGTGGAATTCACACATCGGGTTGTTATCGACAAAATCGTAGAGCCGCCGGGTACCGATGACAAAGCTGACAACGATCTTGCCAATGTGGATATTTTTGCGCGAGCCGTTGATCACTCCCTGTTCGACAAGGTCGATAACACCGTCGGAAAGCATTTCTGAATGGATGCCGAGATCTTTCTTGTCGCCAAGGCATGACAGAACCGCGTCGGGGATCGTGCCGATACCCAACTGAAGGGTTGAACCGTCCTGAATGAGGTCGGCAATGTGCTGCCCAATCCGCTTCGCCACATCATCAATTTGCCCTTGTGGGGCTTCGAGTATTGGCATATCACTTGGAACAAGTGCATGTATGCGATCGATGTGAATAAAGCAGTCACCGAGTACGCGAGGCATATTGGGATTGACTTCGGCCACCACGTAGCGGGCACTCTCTGCTGCGGCTTTGGTAACATCAACACTGACACCGTAACTGCAGTAGCCGTGTTCGTCAGGTGGTGACACCTGGATGAACGCAACGTCTAATGGCAACTTGCCACGACGAAAAAGCCGGGGGACTTCGGAAAGAAAAACCGGGGTGAAATCAGCGCGCCCTTCTGCAACGGCCTCCCGAACGTTCGGCCCGATGAAAAGGGCGTTGTGCCGGAAGCCATCTTTTAGCTTGGGGTCGGCGTAAGGGGCAACCCCGAGAGTGAGGATGTGGGTAATTTGTGTGTCAGCCAGTTCAGGTCCCCGCTCTGCGAGCGCTTGAACGAGTAGCTGCGGCTCTGCGGCTCCCGAACCAATAAAGACTCTCTGCCCGCTCCTGACTTTGCTGACCGCATCCTGCGGGGTGGCCACTTTAGACCGGTATATCTCTTCCCAGTTTCTCATTGGACAATTCCTTGATACACGTAAACCAATTGTTTTTTATCTGACCGCGCGATTGTATCGCAGGCACGCCGCAGAGTACGTTCTAAGCGCATGTTGTAACCGTATTCAACCCTGAGAAAAAAAAGGTGGGTATTTTGGACCATACTAAAGGTAAGGAGTGAGTGGTTTCCAAAAGGAGCATTGTATGGAAATTAACCTTAACCAGGAACAAGGCATTCAGGTTATGAGCCTGGTCGGCATTTTTGATACCGCCAGCGCCGTGGAGGCGGAACCTGAGTTTATTGAGCAGATTGGGGATGGTAGTGGGAAATTCCTGGTCGATTTTTCTGAAGTGCCATTTATCGCCAGTACAGGCTTGAGAATATTGCTGAAAATGGCCCAGTCCATCAAGGTGGGAGGAGGAGTTTTGTACCTTTGTTCACTCAACAATATTGTTCGTGAAGTTTTCGAGATTTCCGGATTTGACAAGATTTTCAACGTGTCAGATAAAAAGGAACACGTTTTTGAGACTCTGCGACAATAAACACATCATTTTCAGATCACATCTGCTTCTACCGGGAAATGGAAGCTGCCACTGGATTATGTGTGTTTTTATAGCCTTCGCGCATTTAAGTGCCAATGCTGATGATGACGGTGGCTTGAGTTTCGGACCGGTTGAAATCGGTGGGGCCTTGCGAATCAACTACATTTACAAGGACTGGGATGAAACTTTTGGCGGCACCGGGGAGTTCGCCTTTGATACCGCCCGTATCAATCTGAACCTTGAAGACGATGTTCTGGCGGGCTCATTTGAGTACAGATACTACCGGGACAAACATGCTGGTGGTCATGATTACTTTGTGCTTCATGATGCCTGGATTGGTGCCAGGATCAACCAACAGCAGCAACTGCAGGCCGGTGTTAATAAGGTTCCATTCGGAATATTGCCCTATGCATCCCACAACTGGTTCTTTCAACTCGGATACTACGTGGGACTGGAAGATGACTATGATCTGGGCCTCAAGTACCAGTGGGATACTGATGTCTGGAACGTACAAATCGCCTGGTTTAGTCGTGCCGAAAGCAGCCACCCTTCGGGTCAGAGCGATGACAGTACCCGATATTCTTATGACCTGGTCAGGGAGGGCACGAACGGCAATAGAGAAAGAGATCAATTCAACATCCGTTTCATACGAACCCTGGTTCATTCGGATGACAGAAATACCGAAATAGGACTGTCACTGCAACACGGAACCGTCCCCAACCGCAATACCGGCCTTGATGGCGATCAGTCTGCCCTGGCGCTGCATCTGAATGCGACCTGGGGAAGATGGAATCTCATGCTGCAGGGCGTGAATTACAAATACGATGTCAGGAACGACCCTGTGGCAGATGCCAGTTCTGATGGAAGTTTTGTCGTCATGGGCGCATATGATGCCGCCTATTATGTTGCTTCTGACGCAGCACTCTACAGCGTGGGTCTTGCTTATTCCTTACCCGTCAGTCTTGGGCGGGTCACAAACCTGACCTTTTACAACGACTACAGCTGGTTGAAGAAAGATAATGCCGCGTTCAGTGACACCCGCCAGAATGTCCTGGGTATGGCCATCTCGGCTGGAAAATTTTACGTCTACGTAGATATCGCTTCCGGTAAAAACCATCCATGGTTGGGCGGTGATTGGCTTAATGGACTTGCCGCTGGCGATGCCAGTGATAGTTGGCATACGCGTTTTAATATCAATGTGGGCTACTACTTTTAATCGGCAGGGCATCCGTTGAAAAAATACTTAAAATTGTCTTTATATCAGCGTATTGCCGGGCTGTTGCTGCTGCTTGCCACCTGGCCGGCAAGTGCGCAAGAGCCATTCCTGACAGAGGCTGAGCAAACCTGGATTGAAGAACATCAGCTGATTAGAGTAGGTGGCGAGTTTGACTGGAGACCATTTGATTTTGTCAATGAGCAAGGTGAATATGCCGGAATCGCAAATGATCACCTGGAACTCATATCAAGAAAAACAGGTTTGAAATTTGAAGTTGAACCTGACTCGTGGAACAACCTGATCCAAAAGATCAACAACGGCGAAATTGACCTTTTGCCTGCGATTTATCACAGCGAGGAGCGTGAAAAGGCCTACAACTTCTCGAAAAAGTATCACCAGGTTACAGAATATGTTTTTGCACGGGAAGACACCGGCATAATTTCAGAAAGGGATTTGCCGGGCAGGACCGCAGCTATGGTGCGTGGTTTCGCTTCCATCGACACCCTCCGGCAGGCTTATCCGGAACTGGAAATCCTCGAGTTTGGATCAGTCGATGAAGCGATAGACGCGGTTGTTACAAACAAGGCAGATATACTGTTTGACGCACTCGCTACACTTTCTTTCACCTTGCGTCAGCAGTCGATCACGACTATTCGCCCGGTCTTCACTCTTGAAGGCAAAAAACCATTCGGTTTGTACATGGCAAGCCGAAAAGACATGCCCGAACTGGCAAGTATCATTTCCAGGGTATTAGACAATACCAATGAAAGTGAAAAGCAGGCCATCCTTTCAAAATGGCTGGGCCATGAACAGGTTGCGCCTGTCACTGCTGATGCAGTGAGTGCGGACCAGTTGGCTGAAATACTGGTGTTGATTTTTGCCACCGTTTTTGGACTTGTACTCGCCTACATCCTGTACCGGATCCGGCGCCAGCAGGGCGAGAAGAAATCCGTGCTTGTACTTCTCATCCTGATGCTGCTGGCGAGTATAGTCGGTGAACTCCTGATGCTGAAACTGCACAGCGAAAACAACGAGAAAAGTTTCCAGGCCAAGCAACGCCGCAGCGAATCACTTCAACTGGTTGACATGTTGCGTCAGAGCTCGGATGACCTGACGAGGATGGCCCGCTCCTATGTCACAACCGGTGATGAGAGATTCTACGAGTACTTCAACCGGATCCTGGCTATCCGCAGTGGTGAGGCTCCACGACCGCTCAATTACCAACGGATTTACTGGGACTATGTAACAGCTACCGGTAAGCTCCCACGCGCCGATGGCGAGCCGACTTCATTGAATTCACTCATGAAGGAGCATGGTTTCTCACAACGGGAACTAAACTACCTCGTAAGCGCCGAGAAAGCATCAAACGGGCTCGCTGTCCTTGAATCAGGGGCGATGAATACTGTCAAAGGCATTCATCCGGAAGAAAATGGCCTGTACTCGGTGCAAAGCGAGCTTGAGCGGGAATTGGCCCGGCAGATTTTGTATGGTAACGAATACCACCGTTGGAAAGCCCAGATCATGGGCTACATCGACCAGACTGCAAACGCCGTAGATCAACGCACACAACGTGTACTGGATGCGCTTGAACTGAAGGGTCGGGAACTTTCGGTGATCGCCGTATTTCTTGGGAATTGCCTGCCTGATCATAGTTGCGGTCGTACTTTTACTCGCGGTCTTGTGGATGCGCCCGGATGATGTCCGCCAGACCCGTGTCGTGCTGTTGCGTGACCGGCGCAGCATCATTCTCGAGGTCCTTGCCAAAACCTGGCCATTGTTCCTGGCGGCAGGGCTGGCAGCCGTTTTCAGCAGTGGATTGATCTGGAGAAACATGCTCTATCTCGAGCTGACCGAGCGGGAAGATATGCACGAAGCATTGAGCTCGGTACTCGACTCAACCACCGGGGCAATTCAGCAATGGTTCCTGAACCAGGAGCGCAGTGTACGTGTGTGGGCAGGACTCATCGGTAGAGAAAACATCATTGAAAAGCAAGTTGTGGCCGACTCGTCCACCGCCGGTCTTTCATCCCTGCCCTTCCAGTCTAGCCTGGTGGCGACACTTGAAAACCTGATCGCTGAACAGGCATACGAAGGTTTCCTGGTATTAAGCAAGGATGGCCAGGTTATCGCCAGTGACCATGAATCACTTATCGGTCTGCAAAAGAATGGCTTTATCAGCCAGGATTTTATCGATCATACATTTTCTGCGCCCAATTACTCCTCTGTAAGGCTGCCACGTCTTTGGCAGAATGAAGTCCACGGTTTAGAAAACCGGCCCTACATGATGGTAGGTGCTGCTATTCCGGCGGATGGGGGCGCACCTGAGTTCGCGCTTGTTCTTCTGATTGATCCGCAAAGAGAGTTTACCGGTATTCTGCGGCGTGGCCGGATCGGCATGTCCGGCGAAAGTTATGCCTTCAACCGGTCAGGCCAATTGATCAGTGAAGGCCGTTTTGAAAAAGACCCGCGCACCATCAGCCTGGTGCAGCAACCCCTTAACCGCATGGCGGCCAGTGCGGTCGCCGGCCACAGTGACTTTGATCTGGACGGTTATAACAACTTTCGGGGTGTGCCGGTTATCGGTATCTGGACCTGGATCGAAGAGTTTGGGGTAGGCATCGCTACGGAAATAGACCTCAAAGAGGCCAGTGTATCGGCCACCCAGATAAGACGACAGCACATTGTTACCGTGATTTTTGTGCTCGCTCTGCTGGCGGGTCTCACGGCCTATTTCGTGCGCAACCGAATCAAGCTGGCGCTGGCGCAGCAGGAACGGGAAAAATCTATAAAACTTTCCCAGTTAATCGACCGATCCAGCGCTCACGCTGCGGAATTCGATTCATTTGAAGAAGCCCTGCAGTATATCCTCGTAAATACCTGCACAACCATGCAGTGGCCATTGGGCCATGTCTATGTAGCCAACGATACCTATGACCGGATGCTGCCCACTGAAACCTGGCATCTGGATGATCCGGAAATGCACAAGGAATTCCTGGACCTGACTATGAAAACCGAATTTCGTATCGGCGAAGGTTTACCGGGCCGAATTGCTGAGAGTGGGCAACCCGTCTGGATAGAGGATTTGGCTGCCGACACGAACTTTCCCCGCAACAAGTTAGCAAACAATCTTGGCTTATGCAGTGCCTTTGGTTTTCCGGTGAAAATTGGCCAGGATACTTCGGCGGTTCTCGAGTTTTTCAGTGAGCAACCTGAAACTGAAGACCCTGATTTGATGAATATGGCCGTGAATCTCGGCGCCCAGCTCAGTAGTGTTCTTGAGCGCAATCGGTTCCAGAAATTTGTGCAAGAGCGGAACAGGGAGATGGAAAGCGTCAATAGCGTGGTTCTGAGGTGGTTTCCTGACACTACGATCAGTTCGATCAACGCATATGGCCTCAAGTTGTTCGGTTACACAGAAGAGGAATTGGTGGGCAAATCCATGTTCGATACCATTCTTCAGGATAACATCGGTGCGCGCAAAGGTATTCAGAGAATACTGAACAACATTATATTGAATCCTCAGAAATTTACCGAGATCGAAGGTCTGAATCGAGACAAGTACAACCATGAACTGTGGATATCCTGGTCGAATAACCCGATCACTGACCGACACGGGAATCTGAAGGAAATCCTGGCTATAGGCCACAACCTCACCGACCGGAAATTGCTGGAAGTAGAGCTGGAGGTTGCTATGAATACCGCAAATGCAGCCACCAAGGCCAAGGGTGATTTCCTGGCCAACATGAGTCACGAAATCCGGACACCCATGAATGCCGTTATAGGTCTCAGTGATCTTTGTCTGAGAACTGAACTTAGTAGCAAGCAACAAGATTACCTTGTAAAAATACATGGGTCAGCGGAGTCCTTGCTGGGCATTATCAATGACATCCTGGATTTTTCAAAAATCGAGGCCGGCCGGCTGGATATCGAGGAAATTGAATTCGATATCGACCAGGTGTTGGAAAACCTCGCCGCTGTAGTCCATGTAAAAATCCGGGAAAAAGGACTGGAGTTAATATTTAAACGCGATTTGAACGTGCCAACTGTTTTACTGGGTGATCCACTCAGACTTGGCCAGGTATTGATTAACCTGACCAACAATGCGGTCAAGTTTACCGAACGCGGTGATATTCTGGTGCATATTGAGTGTAGCGTGAAGCATGAAAATCAGGTTACTGTCGAGTTTTCGGTAAGCGATACCGGGATCGGCATGACCAGGCAACAACAGGGCAAGCTGTTTCAGTCCTTCACCCAGGCGGATACATCCACAACACGCAAGTACGGCGGCACAGGCCTGGGCCTGGCCATTTCAAAACAGCTTGTGGAATTGATGGGCGGTAGAATTTTCGTTGAAAGCAAGCCGGGTGTCGGTAGCAAATTTAGTTTCAGCGTCTCACTGGGCATTGGTCAGGGCGCTGAAGATAAATCTTTCAATACGGTCTCCGGCCTGCAGAACATGCACGTGATGGTGGTTGATGACAACCCGACGGCTCGCGAGATTCTCGCCACCTATCTCAAGGCATTCACATTCAAGGTTGATAAAGCGGCCAACGCAAATGAACTGTTCCGGTTATTGGAAGAAACCAGTGTGCCATATGGCCTGATTATCCTCGACTGGCTGATGCCGGGCATGGAAGGACTGGAGGCCGCGCAAAAGATCAAAACTGAAATCAACACGGAAGTGGTTCCACGCATTATCCTGGTTTCCGCATTCAGTTCCGGGGATATCGTTGATAAACCTGGTGGCGAGTACATAGACAAGTTCTTGCCCAAGCCGGTAAGCCCTTCACACCTATTTGATGCAGTCATGGGTTTATTCGGTGTCGAACCCGAAGGTTTGAAACAGACTGCAAGAGGCCGGCAATTCGACATGGATACCCTGAGGCCAGTGCGGGGTGCAGCGATTTTGCTGGTTGAAGACAATGAGCTTAACCAACAGGTCGCCAGTGAAATTCTTGAACTGGCAGGCTTTTTTGTAGATATTGCCAAACACGGGCAGGAAGCGCTGGACATGTTGGCGAATAAAACCTATGACTGCGTGTTGATGGATGTGCAAATGCCGGTCATGGATGGTTTCACAGCCACCAGAAAGATACGTGAGCGCCATAAATATGATGATTTACCAGTATTGGCGATGACAGCAAACGCCACCCTGGAGGAGCGTGAGCGCTCACTGGAGTCAGGCATGAACGATCACATAACCAAACCCATCTGCCAACAAACTCTGTTCGAGACATTGCTCAAATGGATACCACACAACAAAAGAGAACTACCCGAAACAACACCAGCAGCGGGTGTTATTGAGGATCAGCCAAACTTGCCCGACCTGCCCGGAATCAACACTGGAGATGGACTGCAACGCGTGGGCGGTAACGTGAAATCCTATATCAGGCTACTGCAAAAATTTTCTGAAAACCAGGCAGCTGCAGTTTCAGATTTATCCACGGCATTGGATTCCAGCAACAAAAAGAAAGCAGTTCGGCTCGCACATACGCTTAAGGGCGTCAGTGGAAATATTGGAGCGACTGATCTGCAAAAGACCGCCGCCAAACTCGAAACCGCAATAATTGATGAAGCCGATGACAGAATTGACTCGCTACTTGAAGAAGTCGGAATTGAACTCAATCGTGTCATTGGACTGATCGAAGGATTTGGTCGTCAGGAGATATCCACACAGCCGCCGGATTTAAAACAACTACCGGAGAATCTGCTGCAGCAAATGCAAATGCTGTTGGAAAAGCTGGAGGAATACGACTCTGCAGCCGAAAAGGTGTTATTTGACATCCTTGATAATGTTGAGAGAACGCCGGTTCACGGCATGCTGGCGAGAATAAAGAAGAAGATTGCTCAATACGATCTTGAGGGTGCGGCGGAAGAATTGAAACCTCTGATTGAAAAAATTGGGCAAGTCGGTAAAGACAATGCCTGACAGTCAGCCGAATAATTCTAAAGTCTAAAGGTTTGTGTGAAAAACTTTTTTAATCAGGATATGTGAGGAAGTGCAGGAAACGCAGAACAAATTTACCATTCTTGCGGTTGACGATACACCGGAAAATCTGGATGTGGTTAAAGGCATTCTGGCACCAAAGTACATTGTAAAAGTCGCGATAAGTGGCCCAATGGCCCTGAAAATTGTTAAAAAACAACCGCCAGATCTGATTTTGCTGGACATCATAATGCAGGACATGGACGGCTACGAAGTTTGTCGAGTGCTCAAGGCCGACCCGGATACCAGGGATATCCCGATTATTTTCCTGACCGCAATGGATCAGATCACCGACGAGGCCTCCGGCTTCGACCTGGGTGCAGCGGATTACATCACCAAGCCGGTTAATGCGCGGATTCTCCAGGCGCGTGTCAAAACACACCTGGCACTCAAGCACAGCATGGATGATCTGCACAAGGCCTATTCCATCATCAAGAGTCAGAAAGACAGGATGGAAGAGGAACTGAATATCGGTCATAACATTCAAATGAGCATGGTTCCGCTGCAATTTCCCGCTTTTCCGGACCGGGATGAATTTGATGTCTATGCACTCCTGAAACCGGCCCGTGAGGTTGGTGGAGACTTCTACGATTTCTTCCTGATCAATCAGGACGAGCTATGCCTGGTAGTGGGTGATGTGTCGGGAAAGGGTGTACCCGCTGCATTGTTCATGGCGGTCACCAGGACCATCATCAAGACATGCGCCGCCGATAACAACTCGCCTGCAAGTATCATCAAACGCGTCAATGACGCCTTATGCACGGACAACCCTGAATGCATGTTCGTCACCTTGTTCCTTGGCATATGTAATGTCAATTCCGGTGAGTTTACTTACACCAACGCCGGCCACAACCGCCCTTACATAAAGCGCGCTAACGGCAAAATTGAACGTGTTGACCAACTACATGGACCCATAGCCGGAGCTGTGGACAGCATTTCATATAAGCAGGAAAAGCTGAGCCTGCAAAAAGGTGACTTGTTATTTATGTTTACCGATGGTGTATCCGAGGCCATGGACACCGATTCAAACCTGTACGGTGACCAGCGAATCGTTGACTGTCTATCAGGCATGGAAGGCAATGATACCCGGGTCATAGTTGACGGCATTGGTGCATCTGTAAAAAAATTTGCTGGCAAAGCCCGGCAGTCCGATGACATAACGATGTTGGCAATGCGATTTGGTCAGGAAACCAGATCTGCCGAACATGTCAGCTTCGATCTGAATATCACCAACAAAATGTCAGAAATCGGCAGGGTGATCGTAGCATTTGAATCGTTTTCAGAGAAATCCAGAATCCCCATACCCATTGCCATGAAGTTCAACCTTGTATTTGATGACTTGCTCAACAATATTGTCTCCTACGCTTTTCCTGAGGGTGGCAAGCACGAAATAAAAATTCACGCTGAAGAGTCCGGTAACAATATCCTGCTAACAGTAGAAGACGATGGCATACCTTTCAATCCGTTCGCACAAACAGAAGCAGATACAAGCCTGTCTCTTGAAGACCGGGAGATCGGAGGTCTGGGTATACACCTTATCAGAAACATCATGGATGAAGTTTCATACAGACGACATAAAAACCACAATATCGTCACCTTGATTATGAAGCTTGATCCTACGTTATAGGGTTGACACTACACAAGTGGCCCTGACTATGTATATTATTAAAGTGAGGGACGAAACGATGGACGTTTTCTGATATCAATAATCCAGCCAACATCGTCATCAGTGAGCTTTCGCGCTTCCGTTTAGCGTGGGACAGCCTGATTCTGTTGCTGATTGTTTTCAGCTGCATATTCATTCCTTACCAGTTTGCGTTTGAACAGGGCACAGCCTTGTCTGGCTTTCAGCTCATTTACCTGATTGATCTTTTTTTTCTCATTGACATAGTCCTTAACTTTTTCACGACCTTCCGAAGGCATGGTGTCGAAATCCACGACCGGTCCGCCTGCACCATATATTACTCACGTAAATTGTTGCTCGTCGATCTTGTATCCAGTCTGCCACTCGATCTCCTGGCCTGGCTACTGGTTGGCGACAGCATAGTAATGGGCGGCTCACTTGTACTGTCTTTGCGATTACTGAGATTACTACGCCTGGCACGCCTGTTCGTGATATTGAGGCGCTGGGAAGCCTTCAGTTGGAGCAACCCCCACTTCCTGAGGGTCGTAAAAACCCTGGTAACAATTTTCTTGATGATGCATTGGTTGGCATGTGGCTGGTTCATGACAGCTTATGCGAGCGCCTTCCCGGCTGACAGCTGGGCCGTGCGTGCCGGTATCGCGGAGGCAGAACCGGTAAGCCAGTACATTCGTTCGCTTTATTGGACCATAACCACCATGACGACCGTGGGTTATGGCGACATCACGCCTGCCAGACCCGTGGAATACATTTATTCTTCCCTGGCCATGCTGCTGGGTGCATCTCTTTTTGTTTTCATCATCGGTAGCATCGCATCACTACTCAGCGGCATCCAGGCAGGCAGGAACAGGCACTGGGAACGGATCGATTCCGTGACCGACTTCCTGCGTCAGAAACAGGTGCCAGCTGCCCTGAACTCCAAGGTCCGGAGCTATTATGAATATATCTGGGACCGCCACCAGGGGCTGGATACGAACTCATTGCTGAATGATCTTCCAAGACCATTGAGATTGGAGATCATGCTGCAGCTGGCCAGTAATATCCTTGAGACTGTGCCATTGTTCAAATACTGCTCACCGGTGTTGCGCGATACTTTGCTGCTCTGCCTGAAATCCAGAACGTTCACGCCAGACAGTTATATCGCCCGCGAGGGGGAAACCGGCAAAGCCATATATTTCATCATCGAAGGGTCGGTGGAGATCGTTTCCCTGGAACGGCAAAAATCCTGGGGCAGTATGCATGAAGGAGACTATTTTGGCTTGATGTCGCTGGTGCTCGGTGAGCGGCGCACGGCCACCATGGCGGCACGGGGGTTTTGTGACATACTGATTCTTGGGGCTGATGACTTCAAGCGGATCAAAACCGAGTTTCCGGAATTTCAAGACGTACTGAAGCGCGCTTCAGAAGAGCGCGTCGAAAAACTATCCGAACTTATCCTCGATGGCGTCGTGTTATAACTCAGCGAAAAAACTCATGATTCAGCTTCCTCACGCTTGGCCTGCGACTTTTTCCAGTATTCCAGCAGCTCCATCTTGTCCAGTATTTTCTCCCAGCGCGGGTCGCTGTGGAGCTTAGCCACCCACGGGTTGTATATTAGTTGGGACATATAGGGATCTTTCTGTTTATAGGCAATATCCAGCCATTCGTAAGCTTTGTCGGGGTCCTCGGCCCAGGCGTAAGTCATACCGATGGCAAAAGCCCACATATGGCCTTTCTTGTCGATCATGTATTGCTGCATCTGTCGTTCTTCTTCATGACGACCGAGGCTGTGTAATACTATTGCTGACATGGATTTTTGCCATCTGTTTTCTGAATCGAGGATCAGGTATTGCAGGCCCTCTTCAGGACGTCCCTGTACCGCCAGTGTAGCGGCCAGCCAGGACTTGACGGCAAGGTCTTCCGGATACAATTCCAGAATATGCCGGTAGACTCGTTCCTCTTCTTTTGATTGCCCCAGGGCCCAATATATTGTACCGAGGTTGGACAGGCCATTATAGTCAAGCGGGTCCAGATCAACAGCAAGCTGAGCCAACTCAAGCGCTCGCTCCGCCTCTCCCAGTGTAAGTAAAATCCATGAGGTTTCTCGAAGTACAGGCGCGTTCTGCGGTCCATGCCTTAAGGCAGTGCGAATCGTCACTTCGGCGCGGGACCAATCCCAATCATAATAAAATTGTATATTGGCCAGTGCCAACCAGGCCTCAGCCAGTTTATTATCAAGTTCCAGCGCCCGCATGGCAGCACGGCGAGAAGCTTCCATAGTCTCTTGCTTGTCAGTAAAGCTGTAATATCCCTGTGCTCCCAAAACAGTAGACAAACCTACCCAGGGAGGGGCAAAGTTTGCGTCGAGTGCAATCGCTTCCCGGTAGGCCGTTACGGATGAATCCAGGGATTCTTTGGTACCCACCATGGCAAAATGATTGCCTCTCAAATACAGTTTATAGGCTTCGATATTCGTTGAAACTGCTAAAGGCGCTTCACCAAGCAGTTGGATTTGAAGGGCTTTAACGACTTCCCTGGCAATTTCGTCCTGGATGGCGAATATATCATCGAGTTTTCGTTCGTAGGTTTCTGACCAAAGGTGCACATCATTGCCCGCTTCAATTAACTGCGCCGTAATGCGCACCCGATTTCCTGCTTTGCGTACGCTGCCTTCAAGAATATGCGCCACGCCAAGTTTTTTTGCCACGGTCGGGATATCAACGTTCTGGCCCTTGAAGGTGAAAACCGAAGTGCGGGAAGTCACCTTTAGTTCGGGTATCTTGACCAACAGGTTTAATACTTCCTCGGTAATGCCATCGGAAAAATACTCTTGCTCAGGGTCAGAAGACATATTGGTAAAGGGCAGCACGGCGATGGTGTTGCTGTCCGGGCTATCATTTTCTGTGGAAAGGGTGAGAGCCTTTTCTGCATTGTCAGGATCAACTGTTTGTACATTGGATTCTTGAGAAAAGGGCTCTGACCCCATTTGGAAACGCGACTCCCAAACAAAATACACAAGCGCAACGGCGAGTAATGCGACTAGTGTGTAATTCAGCTTTTTGCCAGTAGCGCGGGCAAAGGACTGACGACGGTCAATATCCTTTTCCATTTTGAGTCCGTCGGGTGTCATCTCAAACGCCCAGGCAAATATCAATGCCAGGGGAAACCCAAGAATCAGGAAAAACGCCAGCAGGGAATTTACCCAGCCCGGCAGGTGCAACGCCGGTCTCATGACCTCACCGGCCTGCATGATCAGCCAGCCGACGATGATATAGGCGGCAGCGACCTTGAAGACATTGCGGCGTTTGAGTTCAGCAAAGAAACTCATATTTGCCACCTGTAGGAGGGACGAGCTTGCTCGTCGCGATAACGTCCATGGATGGACCGAATGTCGCGGGAGTGCATGGAGGAGGTGAGATCAGATACCGATCGAGAGGCCGGTCTGGACCATGCAAGGGGCGACTGTTTCAGATTTGCACACGGGTAAAGGACTCCTAAGCAGCGGAGCTGCTCCCTCCTCCGACGCACATGTTGGGTTTTGTAGAAAATCATTTGACCATCCGAGTATAAGTGGGATTAAAGTTCTTTTCCCAGAATTCCATAGTTATTGAGTCCTTGATTTTCGCAGTTTTTCACTTGGCTTGTACAGTAACTCAGCGTAATTGGCCTGGGATAGTGATAGATCAGGGAAGCATTCAGCCTTGGGCACCCGGATAGGGTAAGGCTTCGTGATTATCTGAATGTAGATCTGTTATGAAAAGCTTTTCCCTGTGGTGCGCCAGCCTAAACGGGTGTCACGAACGATCTCGCATCAAAACGGTGCAAGGGTACCAAGACCCAGTGCCGTTCCCTGCGCCAGAACCCAATGGGCTGCCGCGAGATCCTGAGTCGCAACACCAACCGACTTGAAGAAGGTAATTTGCTCAGAATCTCTGCGCCCCGACTTGTCGCCTGCAATGATCTGACCGAGCTCGGCATGGATGTGAGACGCATCGATCACACCGTCATTACAGGCCATGATCAGATCGCCAGCCTCTTCCCAAGCCGCTTCGACCTGATCCACCACCACACAAGCACACGCCACGGTTTCAGGCGGGATCTCACGCATATGCGGCTTGTAAGCGCCAATAGCGTTGATATGAGTTCCCGGTGCGAGCTCGGAATCAAGGAACACCGGTGTGGTCGCAGTGGTCGCAGTGCAGACGATATCCGCATCGGCCAACGCAGCCGCAGAGGTGCTCACTGGTACAATCTCGATCGCAAGAGCCTCGCTCATCTTGGTTGCATAGGCTGCCGCCTGCTCCTCACTCACATCAAACACCGTCGCGCGGCGAATATTTCTTACGGCGCAAACCGCCTCAAGCTGAGTCTCGGCCTGTGCACCAGCCCCGAAGATCGCAACACAAGACGCATCGCTTCGCGCCAGAATATCGGTTGCTGCACCAGAAGCTGCACCGGTACGGATTGCGGTCAGCATGGTTCCATTAATAACTGCCAACGGTGTGCCTGTCGCCGCATCAAGCAGCATGACTAACGCTTGAATAAATGGAATGCCACGCTCACGGTTGCCCGGGTGCAACGTTACTACCTTCAACCCCATACGATCCAGACCCGGGCTGTAGGACGACATAAACAGCGCGTCTGCATTGTGCTCCGGTATCACCACATGCGTCCGCAGCGGCACACAGGCGGTCCCTGCGGAAAGCTCTAAAAAAACATCCTTCATCACACATACCGCATCCTTCATGGGCAAGGCCGTGCGAACATCAGACGCAGAAAAAATATGCAGTGTTTGTTCAGAATTCATTTAGCTCCACTCGTTTAGAGATCCACAACACAATGCTCTTTACGCGCCCGTTCGGCGGCAAAGACGATTAAGTGAGATTCACGCGTTTCATCAGGGCCAGATATCGCTCAATCCACCTCTACTGCTTAACGTGACAATACCATATTGGAAATTGTGCATTAATCTGATCGTCAATTTCTGGTTCTCGCACACTCAAAAATGGCTTTAATCTGTCCTATCTTCCACCTTATAATTCACCTCATACTCAAGGGGTACACGTTCTTAACTTCAATCACCTAGGTCGATATGTATACCAACAAATGTTCAGTCTTGTTGATCTTTTCGCTCCTGACTTGCGCATTGGTTGCGAACGCACAGTCGCACCATTACCAGGACTCCTATCCCAAGAATCCTGACATCGATATCCTCGGATATGTATTCAATCTGACCTTTTCAGATGAGTCGGACTCTATCAGCGGTGTCGCTACCACGACAGCCCGATACCTGGCGGCAGGTCTGAGTGAATTGAGATTGGACTTGATTGAAGCCTCCGATGAGTTGGAGGGCAAGGGAATGCGGGTTTCCCGTGTCACAATGAATGATGATGATCTCGCTTTCCAACACCGGGACAACCAGCTCTTTATTGACCTGGGTCGGGAAATGGCGGTCAACGAGCGGATTGAAGTATTTATTCATTACAGTGGCGAACCCGCGATGGGGCTTGTGATCGGGCCCAATAAGTATGGAGATCGTACTTTTTTTAGTGACAACTGGTCATCCAGGGTCAGAAACTGGCTGCCGGTGGTAGATCATCCGTCAGACAAGGCGACCACGGAGATGATCATAAAAGCACCAGGCAAATACCAGGTGACCTCAAATGGAACTGTCGTTGAAACCTCCGATCTCGGTGAGGGAATGAGAGACTCCCGAAATAGGATTATCAGCTTCTATGATGAAGACTACAATTTCCAGATCGTGCGCAATTACATCGAAGATCTGAATGACGTATCGGGTTCGATGATGTATCAAAAAGGTGCCTGGACGCTTCACATGCTGCGAGAGAAGATCGGTGTAGCGGCCTATACAAAGGCAGTCCGTTCGTACTATGCAGAGTACATGAATAAGAATGCTCAAACGGCCGACCTGCGCAGACACATGGAAGAGGCCTCCGGGCAGGAACTGGAGCAGTATTTCGACCAGTGGCTCTTCCAGGGTGGGATTCCGAACCTGGAGATCAGCTGGTCCGCGCGCGGCGGCGATGTTGAGATCAATATCAAACAGGTACAGGAAACCTACGGATTTCTATTGCCGGTGGATTTTGAGATTGTACTGGCAGACGGATCTTCCGAAGTTATAAGCATCGATGTGTCATTTGACGCGCGAGTAAAGAGTACCAGGTCATTTGATAGCAATGTGGTTGACGTGGTAATCGATCCCCTGACCCGGTTGCTGGCTAAGTGGACCGTTAACTAGATCGAGGTCAGCTATCCCAGCAGCAGGAAGAGAAGATGTCCAAAGAAGCCGGCGCACAGTCCGCCAATGAAGTGTGAGCCAATCGCCACGCTGACCAGGCTGCGTTCGCCGATGCCATCCATCATACCCACGTGGGTGCTGAGGAATCCCGCGTTGCAGATGCCGATAGCTGTATAAACACAAATACCATTTGCATCAATGATCCCGCTTTCCAGGAACTGGGGTACCATCGCCAGTGATGCTCCTACTGAACCCAGCGAGGTAACCGGGAAAGCGATGGCCTCTGGCGACGTGAAACCAAATACCGGTTCGATTATAAAAGATAGATTTGCCCCCACCCAGGGAAAGAAACCGATTCCCTCGAATGCAGCGCCGGTATATCCGTTATCACCCGGACCGTAGGCAAGCATCATGACAGCGGTTGTGATGATGATGATTCCGGGCATGATATCCAGCCCCGTTTTGACCCCGTGGACACCACCGTCAAGTAAGGCCTGAAGTGACCGTTGTGCGGCATTCCCCGTGCGTATCTCCCGATAATGCAAGAGGTCGTACCCCTCCTCATCATCACTTATAACTTTTTCATCTCCACCATATTTTTTCTTACCGAAGTAGCCCATGAGCCTGACACTCACGACGCCGCCGAGGATCGCGGCGACGATACCGAGTGACACGGCCTTGGCCAATGGGGTTGTATCCGATGACTGCGTCAGCATAAAAGTGGTCACGATCAGGCCCATACCGAAGACCGTACCAAGATTGACCAGGGTTGTGACTTGCCATTTCTTGAAGTACTTCAGGAACCCCTTCTCCGCGCTCAATGGCATGATCGCGGGATTATCCGAAAGATAGGTCGCGACCACACCGATGGAAGCCGCGCCCGGTAGCCCAAATAACGGCTTCATGAAAGGGGACAATGGTTTCGACCGTGACGGCCTTTACAATTTTCTTGCCTTCAACCGTTTCTTTCTTGTTAACTCCAAAACTCATTTACATGTCCATCTGCCACTGACGAAAGTATTACACAAGCCCGGTCCCAGACCCGGTTTCATTGCGAGACTTTGATTTCGAGCTGCTTTTCAAGTGCCTTTGACGAGGGGCAGATGGCGATCCCACCCAGCCCGGTACAGCACAGTTCACGCGGCATTTGTTTGCCAACCTTTGCCATCGCGACGATGACTTCATCGATGGGGATCAAGTGATCAAAACCTGCCAGTGCCATATTGGCTGCGACGAGGGCATTGGTGGCGGCCATGGTGTTCTTGCCCAGGCATGGCGCCTCGACGCGGTTGGCGACCGTATCACAGGTCATGCCGAACGTATTCTGCAACGCCTGTGACGCCGCCGCCAACCCTTGCTGCGGCGAGCCGTTGGCCAGCACTACCAGTGCGGCTGCAGACATTCCCGAAGCCGATCCGCACTCGGCCATACAACCGCCTTCCTCAGCAGCGAAGGTAGCACCGTTGGCTATGAACATGCCGATCAGACCCGCAGTTAATAATGCGTCCACCAATTGCTTGTCACTGGTATTCATGGTTGCACCAACGCCGAGCAGAGCGCCTGGCAACACGCCGCATGACCCGGCTGTTGGCGCTGCGACGATAACTTGCATGGCGCTCTTCGCTTCGAGCACCGATGTGACAGCTATGACAACCTCGTTGAACACGTTACCACCGAAAAGAAGACCTTCTTGTTCGGCCGCCTGGTAACGCCCGACCTGACTGGGCAGGATACGATCGGCATAGTGGGTGCCAGCCCGGCCAATGCGAAGTGATGCCTGCATGATTGCCAGGACATCGGTAATTTGCTGGCGAATCTGATCGTGCGACATTCCGCTGCGTGCGGCTTCGTATTCCAGCGCAAGCTGTGGCAGTGGACTGTTGCGGTCGCTGTCAAAGGCGAGCATTTCGGCGGCATTGCGAAATGGGACCTGGGTTGTCTCATCACCGCATACCGGTACCACCGGGTGCAGGTGTCGAATCTGCACTGCATTGGTCTCGGTCTTCAGATGATCAACAGCATCGGCTTGGAATGCTTGAACCGAATAGCGTATTCCAACAGGTGAGCCATCGGCTGCAAAGGCGAGAAGCACGTGTTGGTCGCCCTCAAGTGAGACCGCCATACCATCGATATCGGTCACCTCGATCATACCCCCACCCACTGATACCGCGGTCAACTGATGGTGTTCACCACCATTATAAACCTGCAGGCGATAGGTGTTTGGGTGATCGGCTGCGTATTCGACCGAGTGCACATCGAAACGTAGATCGGCATCCTGCGCATGCTTGCGATAATCGAGCAACCGTTCATCGTTGGCTTCCCAACCAAGCAAGCCACCCGTCAAACCGAGGTCGGTGCCTTGTGACAGGTGCGTTGTGAGTAGAGACCCATTTGGGTCGTATTCGCAATCGACGGCGGTGACATGGCCGCCGAGAAGATCCCGGCACAAGCGACCGATGCGCAGTGAGCCGGCACTGTGCGAACTCGATGGTCCACGCATGATCGGGCCAAGCACATGATTCAAGATGCTGATGGGTCTAGCCATATGACTATGATAAAGCTTCCGTCCCTCCATGTGGTGACGGGAATCCTGGTTCAGTGGCTGTGCCGCGCCAGTTACACCATTGGGTTACAGTTTCTCCAACATGGCAGTAGTCATGCGAACGCCAGTGACAATACCGTCACCACAGGTGACACGCAGCTATCTGGTTTATTCAGGAGACTACTTTGAGTTCAGCGATGGAATAACGGCGCAGAAGTATGATCAGATGAGTGAGATATTTTCGGAGTCAATATAGTCACCCGCAACGTCCTACGTTACACTTTCCGCAATGTCATCTCCAGCCGTTTCAAAGCAAACTTCCCACACACCGCTGATGCAGCATTAGAAGCTGACCACCTGTATATTCAATGAGTTAGAAATATTTTGCTCTTTTTTTACTCTTAAAACCGAAGTGTTTTTTTCCTTGACGGGTCGGTTTGTTTGAACAAAATCATGGCTGTCCACGATCTTTCCGCTGTCATTGGGTGTCTCCCAGCAGCCAACAAGCCAGTCCAATTCGTTCGCCTGGGTTTGTTCAGGTTGTAGAAGTAATAGCAAGCCGATCAGTACCAGCAACGTCTTCATCTTGGGTTTCCTTTGGTAAACCTTTGACCCATCCGCTCTTATTTCTGTTTTTTCCTGCTTTCCTTGAGCAGATCACCCAGGGTGCCAGGGCTCCATTTGGGCTTGACGTAGTCTGCCGCATCGGCTTCGGGTCTGGCGCTTTCTTCACCCTCATGTTTTTTATCCAGCGATAGACCAATCCGGTGTTTCTCCATGTCCACGCTGAGCACCCTTGCCTGCACCTGATCACCGACACTCACTACCTCCCGTGGATGGTTGATCCGGCGGCCGGCTCCCAGCTCACTGATATGCGCCAATCCGTCGATCCCAGGCGCGAGTTCGATGAAGGCCCCAAAGGGCTGTACCCGACTGACGGTTCCCTGTACCTGGGCGCCTACCGGGTAGTCGGTCAGCACATCCCGCCAGGGGTCTCTCTCCAAGGCACGGATTGACAGGGCGATGCGTTCCGGGTGTCTGGGACTGTCTGTTTTCTCGATCCTGAGTACCGAGACCTCGACCTGCTGCCCGACTGAAAGGATATCCTGAGGGTGCTCAACCCGGCCGAAGGCGAGTTCGCTGATATGGATCATACCCTCCACGCCACCCAAATCGATAAAGGCCCCGAACTCCTTGAGCGAGCTGACCTTGCCCTGCATCACAGCGCCCACTTCCAGATGGGCGCGGGTTTCCGTAGCCCGAGCTTGCTGTTCCTCTTCGAGTAAAGCCCGGCGTGAGACAACCAGGTTGGGATGCCGGCCACCTTCGACTTTGGTGATTAGAAAAGCCAGCCGTTCACCAATGAAGGCTTCCAGGTCTTCGACATAATTGATATCGATCTGGGAAGCCGGACAGAACGCGCGCAAATTAGACATCTCTACTTCAAGTCCACCTTTAATGGTCCCCGTAACGCGTCCCTCAACCGGATGTTGATCATCAAATGCCTGCCGCAGCTCTTCAATCCCATGCATGCGTCTGGCGTGCCGGGAGCCAAGCATCAGCGTACCTGAGCTTTCGTCCTTGCCACTAACGACGATCTCGATTGAATCCCCGACTTCTACAGTGAGGTTGCCCTCATCATCGGTCAGTTCTTCCCGCTCCACAATCCCTTCAGTTTTGGAGCCAAGGTCGATAAAAATATTGTCGCTCTGGATCGACACCACGGTACCGATGACCTTGTCACCCGTCCTGGGTTCCTTCTTACTCGTCATGCCCTGTTTCTTCTCGAACTCACCGAAAAGAGATGCAAAATCTTCGTTGTCCCGTCATGCCGCGAATATCCTTTGATGAAATATGAGCGGAATATGCTTACAGGAAGTTTAAATGCTATTTCCCGCACAATCCATTGGTGTTGATCAGCCCTCCCTTCATTCTTCTGGACAGCTCAGCCACCATGGCAAAAGTTGCTGAGTGTTGTAGGATTAGGATTAAATGTGGCTGTCCGGGCTTTTCGCCGTCCGGGCTTTTCGCCGAAACTCTGACCTAAGAAGATGCTCAGTATATGAAGGTTTCCGGCAATATAGCTTTAATGCTGCCTATACACGCCCAAGAAACATCACCAGTAGGATCTGATTCCATATTTGTTACTTGATTTACCTACCCAGTTGTCAAAGAGCGACCCTACCTTCACACTACAATTTGTCTCAAATCTGTCTCGGCCTAAAAGTGGGCAATTATCACGAGGTTAATAGGCAAAAATAATCACATAAATCGTGTTTTGAAGGAGTGTTTGGCTTATTATTCTGCGACATAGCGACACATAAGCCTTACAAAACAAACATTAATCACTTATGAATCAAAAGGTTACACACACTCCCTTGATGCAGCAGTATCTGCGCATCAAGGCCGATCATCCGGATGTTATTTTGATGTTCAGGATGGGGGATTTCTACGAGGTCTTTTACGACGATGCCCGCCGCGCGGCCAAGTTGTTGGATATCACCTTAACCAGCCGGGGTACATCGGCGGGTGCACCCATCCCCATGGCCGGCATCCCCTACCACGCGCTGGATGGTTACCTGGTCAAGTTAATACGCAAGGGTGAATCGGCCGCCATTTGTGAACAGGTGAGTGAGCCCACCCCGGGCAAAGGCATCGTTGACCGTAAAGTCGTACGTATCGTCACACCCGGTACCGTTACCGATGAAGCTCTTTTAACAGGGCGTCAGGACAACTTGCTGGCGGCAGCAGCGCGTGTTGGTAAGTCCTGGGCGCTATCATGGATGGACTTGTCCTCCGGACGCTTCCTGGCCCGTTTGCTGGCCTCACAGGCCGAACTTGAAACCCAGCTGGAACGTCTGCTGCCAACCGAGCTGTTGATCTCCGAAGACGCCGACTGGGCAGAGCCTCTGTCCGGTCAGCGCGGCTTACGAAAACGTGCGCCCTGGCATTTTGATCGTGAGTCCGCCTATCACCTGTTAACCGAACAATTTGGCACCAGGGACCTGGCCGGCTTCGGTATTGAAGATGAGCCGGCTGCGATAGCCGCTGCAGGCGCCCTGCTCCAGTACGCACAGGAAACACAGCGCACCGCCCTGCCCCATTTACGCGCAATCCAGATGGAGAACCCGCATAACCACCTGCATCTGGATGCCGCCACGCGTCGTAACCTCGAACTACTGCACCACCCGGAAGGTCGCGATGAACACACCCTGGCCGGTATTATGGATTCGACTGTTACACCCATGGGTGGACGTCTGTTGCGACGCTGGATTACCGAACCCATCCGCGACCGCTCACGTCTGCAGTTACGGCACAACAGCATCGGTGCGCTACTGGATACGCGTCTGTATGAAACACTGCGTACGCTTTTCCGCTCCGTGGGTGATGTTGAGCGAATTCTTGCCCGCGTGGCCCTGGGCTCGGCGCGACCCCGAGACCTGACGACCCTCAGACAGGCACTGGGGGATATTGCCGGAGATCAAGACCGGTCTTGTGTCCTCCCAGCGCGAACCACTGCAACAATCCGGCGACGCGATTGAATGTCTGCCGCAAATATTTGAGTTGCTGACTGCCGCACTGGTTGATGAACCACCCGTTTTGATTCGTAATGGCGGTGTGATTGCAACAGGTTACGACAGCGAACTGGATGAGTTGCGTGGCCTGTCGGAAAACGCCAATGAATTCCTGCTGGAGTACGAAACCCGACAACGGAAAGAATCAGGGATAGCAAGTCTTAAAGTGGGTTACAACCGCGTGCATGGTTATTTTATTGAAGTCACCCATACACATACGGACAAGGTGCCGCTGCATTACAAACGCCGCCAGACACTGAAAGCTGCGGAGCGTTACATTACCGAAGAACTGAAAACTTTCGAGGACCAGGTTCTTTCCAGTCGCGAGCGGGCGCAGGCCCGGGAATTGTATTGTTATGAGCAACTGGTCAACAGCCTTCAGGCGGAACTGGAACCCTTGCAGGCAATCGGCGCCGCCATTGCCCGACTGGATGTTCTGTGCGCATTTACAGAACGTGCCATCACACTTGATTTCTGCTGCCCGGAGCTCTCAGAGCAGACGGGCATTGATATACACGACGGTCGCCACCCGGTGATAGAACAGGTCCAGTCCGAGGCCTTCACACCCAACAATACCCTGATGAACCCGCAACGCCGGATACTGATTATTACCGGCCCGAACATGGGCGGTAAATCCACCTACATGCGCCAGACTGCACTTATCTGCCTGCTGGCCTATACCGGTAGCTGGGTGCCTGCCACCAGTGCCGTTATCGGCCCCCTGGACAGAATATTCACCCGCATCGGTGCCGGCGATGATTTGAGCCGGGGTCGATCCACCTTCATGGTGGAGATGACTGAAACAGCCAATATCCTGCACAGTGCCAGCCAGCACTCGCTGGTTCTGATGGATGAGATCGGGCGCGGTACCAGCACCTACGATGGCCTTGCACTGGCCTGGGCCGTGGCCGAATACTTAGCACGCCAGGTAAAGGCCTACACACTATTTGCGACCCATTATTTCGAACTGACCCACCTGCCGGAGCAGCTTGAAGGGGTCCACAATGTGCATCTTAAAGCGGTGGAACATGGTGACAGTATCGTTTTCCTGCATTCCGTCAACGATGGTCCGGCCAGCCAAAGTTACGGCCTGCAGGTCGCAGCATTGGCCGGCATTCCCAAAAACGTACTGCGGCGGGCCCGTTTTCAGTTATCAAAACTGGAAAAAGGCGACAATGACAATCCCCAAATGGGTCTGTTCACGACTTATGAAGAACCGGAACCTGAGCTGGAGCCGGACAACCCGGTACTGGACAAACTGGATGATATCGATCCGGATGAACTGACACCAAGGGCAGCGCTGGATCTCGTCTATAAACTCAAAGCACTAAACGACCGCTGATTACACTGGTTACGCCACTTAGCTCTTTTGGGCTGGGAGAAATTGTCCGCAGATTAAGAGAGCAAGAGCTGTGTGTTCCTGATTCGATCCGCTTGTGTTCAATTTCAGGGTGAGGTCATCAAACCTCAATCAAAACCAATTTTAATCTGCGGATAACCCCGTTCTTTATCTCACTTAATCTATGGACAAACCCATCAAACCCAGATATTAATTTTTTTCTGACCAACCCAAGCTACTCAAAGTCTTGCTTAAAGCGTACTATCCGGCGTCGCTGACGTTTATCCGGTCGTCGTTCATGCGTCGCGCGCTGTTGGTGTTCCAGTTTGCGTTGCTCTGCAAGCTGTTCACGTTTGATGCGGCTTTCTTCAGACTCTTCATAAAAAGTCCGCGCAATAACTGCCGGGCCACGGCGTACCGACAGTTCGACCACGGTAATTGTGTATTCTTCTTCACCGCGCTGAATGCGCAGTTCATCACCAACATTGAGTGACCGCCCGGGCTTTGCACGGTTGCCGTTGAGATGCACTTTACCGCCGGATACCGCTTCACGGGCGACAGAACGGGTTTTGAAAAACCGTGCCGCCCAAAGCCATTTGTCCAGTCTGACAGATGAATCCATTAACGGAGTTTAAACCGGGGAAGTGATGGTGGGCAACGAGTTGCCCACCTGACGACTTTAGCCGGTTTTGAGCATTAAGCGGTTTACACGCTGTACGAAGCCGGCGGGGTCTTCCAGTTGGCCGCCTTCAGCCAGTACCGCCTGCTCAAACAGCAACTCTGCCCAGTCTTTGAAATCCTCGTCGGAATCTATTGCAGAAACCTGCTTGAGAAGTTGATGGTCCAGGTTGACTTCCAGTACCGGTTTGCTGTCAGGCATGGCCTGTCCGGCCTGCTCCAGCATACGGCGCATGTGCATGGCGAGTTCCTGTTCGCTCAGCACCAGGCAGGAAGCAGATTCGGTCAAACGCTGGCTGGCACGAACTTCTTTAACTTCATCGACCAGCGCTTCTGACAAACGCTTCAGCAGCGGATCTTTGTCTTCGTCTTTTTGTTCATCGTCTTCTTCTTTGTCTTTTTCGGATCCCAGGTCAATATCACCCTTGGCGATGGAACGCATTTTCTTGCCATCAAATTCGGTGAAGTAACCCATCGCCCATTCATCGATGCGATCGGACATCAGCAATACTTCTACACCTTTCTTGCGGAATATTTCCAGATGCGGAGAGTTTTCAGCAGCTTTGCGATTTTCTGCCGTAACGTACCAGATCACATCCTGACCTTCCTGCATGCGGGAAACATAGTCTTCCAGGCTCACGCGTTGCTCTTTAGCAGCATCAGCGGTTGAGGAAAAGCGTAGCAAATTGGCAATCTTGTCTTTATTGGCCATGTCTTCAACCAGGCCTTCCTTGAGAACATTACCGAATTCATCCCAGAAGGTGTTGAACTTCTCTGCATCCTTGTCAGCCAGACGTTTGATTAAATCCAGGCTGCGCCGGACCACCGCCGAACGAATTTTCCCGACCAGCTCATTTTCCTGTAACAACTCACGCGAAACGTTCAAAGGCAGGTCAGCTGAATCCACCACACCGCGTATGAAACGCAGATAGTGTGGCAACAGTTGTTCAGCTGCATCCATGATGAATACGCGTTTCACATATAAACGCAGGCCATGACGCTCATCACGCTGCATCATCATGTCCAGCGGAGCTTTGGATGGAATGTACAGCAACGAAGTGTAGTTATGGCGGCCTTCCACGTGGTTGTGGGTCCAGCTCAGTGCATCCTCGAAATCATGGCTGACATGCTTGTAGAAAGACTGGTACTCATCACTGCTGATTTCAGATTTCTGCAAGGTCCACAGGGCAGAGGACTGGTTGATGGCTTCCCATTCCGGTTGTGCTTCTGCACCCTCAGCCTCACTATCTGCCGGCAACGGCTGTGTCTGCATGTAAATCGGGAAGCCGATATGATCAGAATACTTCTGTATCAGCGAACGAACCGTCCAGGACGACTTGAATTCTTTAGCATCTTCACGCAGGTGCAAAGTGACTTCAGTGCCTTGTTTGGGCAGGTCAACCTGTGAAAGTGTGTATTCTCCACTGCCATCCGACTCCCAGCGCACACCTTCTGAGGCATCACTGCCGGCGGCCCGCGTTAGCAAGGTGACCTTGTCTGCAACGATAAACGAAGAGTAAAATCCAACTCCAAACTGGCCAATCAGGTCAGAGTTAAAGTCCTTGTCTTTAGAAATGCTGTCGAGGAATTTCCTGGTACCGGAACGGGCAATCGTGCCAATATTTTCAACCACGCCCTTTCGCGACATGCCGATACCGTTGTCGCGCACAGTCACCGTCCCGGCTTCTTCATCTATTTCAATTTCTATTTTCAACTCGGCGTCGCCACCCAACAGTTCTTCATGTTGCAATGCTTCAAACCGCAGCCGGTCACAGGCATCCGAAGCATTGGATACCAGCTCGCGCAAAAAGATTTCACGGTTGGAATACAGCGAATGAATCATCAGATTCAGTATTTCGCGCACCTCGGCCTGAAATTCGTGTTTTTCTACCTTGGAGGTCTTGCCCCTGGCAGCCTTAGCCTTGGTGTTTTTGCTCTCGGCAGTTTTGCCCCTGGCTGATTTACTGTTCGTAGTTTCGGTCATAATGGTTTCCGCTAAATTTAAATGCTACTGCCCAAAGTTGGGTCTACTGACTGACTTTCAAGGCCAAAAAAAAGCCCGCAATGCGGGCTTTCTTCGGAATTGACCTGGTTTGATCAACCCAGCTTTTCCTTGATACGTGCAGCCTTTCCTTCCAAACCGCGGAGGTAGTACAACTTGGCACGGCGAACTGCACCACGGCGTTTTACCTTGACTGAATCAATCAGCGGGCTGTGGGTCTGGAAAACACGTTCAACACCCGTGCCGTGCGAAATCTTGCGAACCGTAAAAGCGGAGTTAAGACCACGGTTTTTAATGGCGATAACAACGCCCTCAAAAGCCTGCAGACGCTCACGGTTGCCCTCTTTAACTTTAACGCTAACGATGACGGTATCACCGGGGCTGAATTTCGGTAATTCACGGGTCGCTTGCTCTGCGTTGATTTGTTCAATGATATTCATCGTTCTGTCCTTTATAAAATAAGCCGCATCCGGGCTTTAACTATTGTGTTCCAGTTCATGACGAAACTCTTTTAACAGCAATTTCGCCTCTTCATCCAATTCCCTGCCTTCCAGCAGGTCCGGTCGCCGTTGCCAGGTTCGACCCAGCGCCTGCTTCCTGCGCCAGCGGCGTATCGCCTCATGGTCGCCGGACAACAGTACTCCCGGTACCGCCTTTTTACCCGCCTTTTCAGGTCGGGTATAATGCGGATGATCCAATAACCCATCCACAAATGAATCCTGTATAGCCGATTGTTCATCTCCCAGCACACCCGGTAAAAGTCGGGTGACTGCATCGATTATGATTGCAGCGGCCAATTCTCCACCACTGATAACATAATCACCAATCGACCATTCTTCATCGATTTCAGATTCAATAATCCGTTCATCGATGCCTTCGTAACGCCCGCAAACAAGTATCAACCCCTGCCTGCCGGCCAACTCATCTATGCCCGCCTGGTCCAGCCTGCGACCCTGTGGGCTCATCAGACTGACACGGGTCTTCCCGCCTTGTGCCTCTCGCGCTGCCCTGATGGTTGCGCTTAATGGCTCCACGGCCATCACCATTCCGGGGCCGCCGCCATATGGCCGGTCATCCACCGTCCGGTGCCTGTCGGTTGCCAGATCCCGTGGGTTCCAGGTTTTCAGTTCAACCCGGCCATCCCGTATTGCGCGACCCGTGACACCCAGATCAGCCAGGCCCTCCAGCGCCTCTGGAAACAGCGTAATCACGTCAATACGCATGATACTTAGCCTGCTCCCGTCTAAAACTCAGGATCCCAATCAACTTCTATCAAGCCACCTTCAAGGTCAACACAGGTTACATATTGTCCCTGGATAAATGGCACCAGGTGTTCCCGTTCACCATGGATAATCAGCACATCATTCGCACCGGTTTCCATCAGCCGTTCCACCCGGCCCAACACCTCGCCTTTGGTGGTATGAACATCCAGCCCTTCGAGATCTGACCAGTAATATTCATCTTTAACTGTTGCGGGCAATTGATCGCGCCTGACAAAAATCTGTAAACCCACCAGCGTGGCCGCCTGCTCCCGGTCTTCAAAACCCGGTAATAAAGCAGCCAGTCCTTTACCCTGTTTGCGCCCGTCAATAATTTTGACCGATCTTTTGTCATCTCCCAGCAACCATGGCTGGTAATCTAATATCGCTTCCATGGGCCTGGTCCAGGAATGCACCTTGACCCAGCCCTTGATGCCGTGTACTGCGGATACATAACCAAGTGCCAATTGTTTATCTGCACCCATCACGCAAACCCTGCGACATCAGTCACCCGTGTTTCAGGCAGCAGCTTTCCGTGCCTGTGAAACCAGGTTCTGTACCCGTTCGCTGATCTGTGCACCGACACCGGTCCAGTAATCAACACGTTCCAGATCAAGACGAAGGCCCTCTTCCTGACCTTTAGCCATCGGATTGTAGAAGCCAATCCTTTCAATACGACGTCCATCACGCTTGTTGCGGCTATCTGCTACAACGATGTGATAGAAGGGCTTCTTTTTAGCGCCACCACGTGACAATCGAATCTTTACCATTCCTAAAAACCTTTTGCTAAAACCAATTAATTGGCCAGGATTTTCCTGTTGATACCATGTCAAACAGGGTAAATCCATGGCTGATACCGGACACACAAAAACACTTCCGCTGAGCCGGCTCCACGAAACCGCACATTTTAACCGTGTTTACACCAAAAGAAAACAGTAGCTTGTACTTTATTTACTCAAACAGGCACTCTTGGCATAATATCAGCCCTACACCAGCCATGGTCCGGTGATTGCAAATGTCATACCCGGGCTATAAAGATTGGCAAACATCCACTGGTCATCGGCAGAAAAGCAGGCGCCCGCCCATGCAAAGCTGTGATAACGGAAACCTTCCGGCAATTTCAGAATGGGTAACCCGGTGGTCAGATTCCAGCCTAGCGAAAACCACCCGGCGGCAATTGACCCTTCAAGCTGGCCATTTTCCGCATCATGCCTTTCATGCCACCTTTGCCAAATTTTTTCATCATGCGTTGCATTTGGGAAAACTGTTTGAGCATCCGGTTGATGTCCTGGATTTTAGTACCGGAACCCGAAGCGATACGTTTTTTGCGGGAGCCTCGAATCACATCGGGAAAACGTCTTTCCTGTGGTGTCATGGAGTTAATGATGGCGATCATGCTGACGGTCTGTCCATCGTTTACACGGTTTTTAACCTGGTCTGGTAACTGGCCCATACCCGGCATCTTGTCCACCAGACTGCTCATGCCACCCATGCTTTGCATCTGCTCCAGCTGGCTACGGAAATCATCCAGATCAAATCCTTTGCCCTTTTTGATTTTTCTTGCAAGCTTTTCGGCCTTGTCTTTATCAACATGCCTCTGCACATCCTCGACCAGTGACAGTACGTCACCCATACCCAGGATACGTGAGGCCACACGTTCCGGATGAAATGGCTGCAGTTCGTCAATTTTTTCCCCGGTACCGACAAACTTGATCGGCTTACCGGTAATTTGCCTGACCGACAAAGCCGCACCACCACGTGCATCGCCATCGGTCTTGGTCAAAATAACACCAGTGAGCGCCAGCGCCTCGTTGAAAGCACGAGCCGAATTGGCTGCATCCTGACCGGTCATGCTATCAACCACGAACAGGGTTTCATGTGGATTAACAGCGCTATGTAACTGACGGATCTCATCCATCATGTCGGTATCTATGTGCAGACGGCCGGCAGTATCTACCAGTAATACATCAACAAACTGTTTTCGCGCCGCATCCAGTGCCTGTTTAGCGATCGCAACAGGTTTATCGGTCGCAGAAGATGGGTGAAAAAGTACATCTACCTGCGCGGCGAGCGTCTCCAGCTGTTCAATAGCAGCAGGCCGGTAGACGTCGCAACTAACCACCATGACTTTCTTTTTGGACTGTTCCTTAAGAAGTCGTGCCAGCTTTGCGGTGGTTGTGGTTTTACCGGAGCCCTGCAGACCGGCCAACAACACAACTACGGGAGGGCTGGCCCTGAGGTCAAGAGCCTCGTTTTCCTCGCCCATAACCCGGACCAGTTCGTCATGGACGATTTTAACCAGAGCCTGTCCGGGCTGAAGACTACTGATGACCTCCTGTCCCATTGCCCGCTCTTTCACCTGGCTGATGAAGGACTGGACCACCGGCAATGCAACATCGGCCTCCAGTAAGGCAATACGCACTTCACGCAAGGTTTCCCTGATACTGTCGTCGGTCAAACGCCCCTTGCCACGCAGTTTTTGCATGGTCTGGGTTAATCGTTGGCTCAGGTTATCAAACATTATTTACTCCGCGATTCAGCAGTCAGGTATTATAACGGCTGACCACCTTTAAACGGCACCGAATTTGCCATGCATGACAAGATTTTATTAATTACCGCAGCCTGCTACCTGGTAGCTGTAATTCTTCTTTACATAGCGGTAGCAGAGCAATCCAGCCGCAAACGCATGCTGGCCGCCAGCATCACCCTGCTGGGGGTGATTTTGCATGTCTGGGCTGAAAGCCATCACTGGTCAACCCCAACGTCACCGCATGTCAACCTGCTGAATATTTTATCCCTGTGCGCGCTGGTGACCGTCACCATACCGCTTGCTACATTCCCGTTACGTAATAGTCTTTTCGATGCCAGCCTGGTGGCTTTACCTCTGTCCGTGCTGATTGTGGTTGCGGAAGGAACGATCAGTGCGCCTACCCTGGAAATCACCCGGACCTCTTCGCATATCACCGCACACATCATTTCTTCAGTTATCGCTTTCGGCGTGCTCAGTATTGCTGGTGTGTACGCGGTATTTGTCGCCCTGATCGATCACCTTTTACGTAGCCACAGTCTGAATAAACTGGTGCAAACCCTGCCGGCACTGGACACAATGGAAGAACTGTTGTTCCACCTGATCAAAGCCGGTTTTGCAGTATTGACCTTTTCGCTGGTCACCGGGCTGGTTTTTGTCAATGATCTGTTTGGTCAACACCTGGCCCACAAGACGCTGTTGTCGATTTTTGCCTGGTTGATATTCGCATTGCTGTTATGGGGTCGCTGGAAGAAAGGCTGGCGCGGACGGGTTGCCGTGCGTATGACTCTCGCAGGCATTGCGCTATTACTGTTATCCTATTTCGGTAGCAAGCTGGTTTTGGAAGTTATCCTGGATCGTAGCTGGCACATTTAGTGTAGTGTCAACCCTGAGCTACAGAGGAATATAGAACCGACTTGGACGATATCCCGCTAGGCAGTCTTTATACCGCGCTGTTTATACTGATTATACTTTCCGCCTTTTTTTCGAGCTCGGAAACCGGCCTGATGGCCATCAACCGTTACCGCCTGAAGCATTTGGCCAACAGCGGACATCGCGGCGCACGTCTCGCACAAAAACTGCTGACCCGGCCCGACCGGCTGATCGGACTCATATTGCTGGGCAATAATATGGTTAATATCCTGGCAGCATCCATTGCCACCGTGATAGCCATGCGTCTTTATGGCGATAACGGCATCTGGATATCGACGCTGGCGATGACAGTCATCGTATTGATATTTGCCGAGGTTGCACCCAAAACAGTCGCTGCCCTGCACCCGGAAAAAATCGCTTTCCCGGCTTCATTGTTGGCATCGATCTGGATGATGACTGGGCTGACATACTGAGTCAGTTGACGCAGACGATGTATACACGCCTGCCGGTGTATAAGGAAAGTATCGACAACGTGGTGGGCCTGCTGCACATCCGCACCATCATTTCCAAACTTTCACTGGGGGGGCTGCGTTTTGAAGATTTACAACGTTCGGTGCGACGCCCGTATTTTGTCCCTGAAGGCACCTCACTAACCAGGCAGTTACTTGAATTTCAGGGAAAAGAGCGGCGCATGGCACTGGTCGTCGATGAGTACGGAGATATCCAGGGCCTGGTCACACTGGATGACATACTCGAAGAAATTGTTGGTGAGTTTACGCCTGAAGGCCGGGGACGTTCACGTTCCATGCGCCGTCTGGATGACGGCAACTACCTCGTAGACGGCGCTACCAGCGTGCGCACACTGAACCGGCGTCTTGACTGGGATTTACCTTTTGATGAAGCACATACACTGGGCGGTCTGCTGATCGAGGAAATGGAGAATATTCCAGTGGGTAAATGCAGCATTCAAATTGGCCCGCATATCATGACCATCGTGGATATCCGCGACAATGTCATCCACAAGGTGCTGATCAAACCCAACCGGGTTCAGGATACCTGAGTCGCATCATTGTCAGAAGGCGGTGGCAATGGCCTCGTCAAGATTATTGACAGCATTGATGGTCATCCCTTCGATGATCTGTCTCGGTTTGTTGGCCTTTGGAATAATTGCGCGATTAAAACCAAGACCGGCGGCCTCTTTCAAGCGCTCTTCACCGTTATAAACTGGCCGAACCTCTCCGGAAAGACCCACCTCACCAAAGACCACGGTTTTATCCGGCAGAACACGGTCGCGAAAACTGGACAGGATAGCCAGCAACAACGGCAAATCCGCGCCGGTTTCTGTAATCTTCATCCCACCCACCACATTGGCAAATACATCCTGATCCCCCAGGCTGATACCACCGTGACGATGCAAAACCGCCAACAGCATTGCCAGGCGACTGTGATCCAGGCCGATTGTGACGCGCCGCGGATTAGCCAGGTGACTTTCATCCACCAAAGCCTGTAATTCAAGCAGCATCGGACGGGTGCCTTCCCTGGTTACGGTAATTACGCTGCCCGCGGCCGGTTCAGAATGACCCGACAGAAAAATCGCCGATGGGTTGCTGACCTCTTTGAGGCCCTGACCGGTCATCGCGAATACACCCAACTCATTGACTGCACCGAAACGGTTTTTGAACGCCCGGATCACGCGGTAACGACTGCCTTCGTCACTTTGAAAATACAGCACGGCATCCACCATGTGTTCCAGAATACGTGGCCCGGCGAGAGACCCATCCTTGGTGACATGCCCGACCAGCACCATGGCACAATTCATCTGCTTGGCGTAACGCACCAACCCCGCAGCAGTCTCCCTGACCTGTGAGACTGAACCGGGTGCTGACTGAACCTGCTCCGAGTGCAGGGTCTGGATGGAATCAACCACGACCATGTCCGGTTTTTCTTTTTCCGCCACATTCAGAATCTGTTCTACACTGGTTTCGGTCAGGCAGCGCAAAGCACCCACATCAAGCCCCAGGCGTCTTGCACGCATATTGATTTGTTGCAGGGACTCCTCGCCACTGACATACAGGCATTTTAGTTGCCCCATCAGTCCTGCGAGCACCTGCAACAGCAGTGTTGACTTGCCAATGCCCGGATCACCACCGATCAGTATCACCGACCCCGGCACGATTCCCCCGCCCAGGACACGGTCCAGTTCATGGATGCCGATTTCAATCCTTGCAACTTTCTGATCTGAAACCGCGGCCAGTTCTGTCACCTGCTGGTTGATGGTGCCGGTGTATCCGCTCATGCGTGAAACTCCGCCGACCGCCGCCTGGCGGAATTCTTTCACCGTGTTCCAGGCTTTGCAATCAGGGCATTGCCCGGCCCATTTGCTTAACTCACTGCCACACGCACTACAGAAAAAAGATGTTTTTATTTTTGCCACGTTTGATTCCCGATTTATAGTGGTGCCGGATAGTGATGTTGTAGCAGATCAGACCCGTGACCTCCAGCCTAAGACAAAAATAAAGATATTGCTTACAATAAGCATCGGTCAGTTCTTACTCAGGTTGAGATGAATACATGCGCAAACCGCAGGATCAACAATTAATCGGTGAATCTCCGGCATTTCTGGGGGTGCTTGAACACGTATCCCGCGTCGCACCGCTGAACCGGCCCGTACTGGTCATCGGCGAGCGGGGTACGGGCAAGGAGTTGATCGCAGCCCGGATTCATTTCCTTTCCGGGCGTTGGGACAAGCCCTTTATCAAGATGAATTGTGCCGCGCTGGTGGAGTCATTGCTCGAAACCGAACTTTTTGGCCATGAAGCAGGTGCATTTACCGGTGCCGCCAAACGTCGGCTGGGTCGATTTGAATTGGCCAATAAAGGCAGTTTATTTCTGGATGAACTCTCCAGTACCTCCTCGGGTGTGCAGGAGAAAATTCTGCGTGTGATTGAATACGGTGAGTTTGAACGCGTCGGTGGCAGCGAAACCATTCGCACCGACGTGCGCATTATCGGCGCGACCAATGATGACCTGCCCACCCTCGCCGAAAAAGGAAAGTTTCGTGCTGACCTGCTTGACCGCCTGGCTTTCGATGTAATCACCCTGCCGCCTTTGCGCGAGCGCCCGGGCGATATTTTGACCCTGGCCAATCACTTTGCCGTGAAAATGGCCGGTGAACTTGGCAGAGACCTGTTCAACGGCTTCAGTGAATATGCGCGAAAAGAGTTGTTGAGTTATCAATGGCCAGGCAATGTGCGCGAACTGAAAAACGTCGTAGAGCGGGCTGTTTATACCTGCCAGGATGATGACAAGCCAATTATTGACATCATTTTTGACCCCTTTGACTCGCCCTGGAGACCGGGTAACAGGCAAACCACCAAGGATAAACCGGAACCATTAAACTTACCGGATAAGCCCTACGATTTAAAACAAAGCATACAGGATGAAGAAGTGCGCCGAATCAAAAGCGCCATGGAACAGTGCCGTTTCAACCAGAAAAAAACTGCCGAATTTCTCGGTATGACCTACCACCAATTGCGTGGCTATTTGCGTAAGTATGACCTGACTGAAAACGGAGAGTGACAAACCCGGCTTTAGTGATGGTCATATTGATAGGCACTTTCAGGTGCCAGGTTAACAAAGCGTAACCAGGGCCCCTGAAAGGCCAGGTGAACCGTCCCGGTTGCGCCGTTACGGTGTTTACCGATAATAATTTCAGCCTTGCCTTTCTCGCTGGTTTCCGGGTTATAGACCTCATCCCGGTAAATAAAGACGATCAGGTCGGCATCCTGCTCAATCGCTCCGGACTCCCTCAGGTCGGCCATTACCGGCCGCTTGTTCGGACGTTGTTCCAGTGCCCGGTTGAGTTGGGACAATGCAACCACCGGCACATTCAACTCCTTGGCGATGGTTTTCAGAGAGCGTGAAATCTCAGCAATTTCGGTCGCCCGGTTTTCCTTGGAATCGGGTACGGACATCAACTGGAGATAATCCACCACGATCAGGTCAACGTCGTGTTCCCGCTTCAGCCTGCGCGCCCTCGCACGTAACTCGGCAGGCGACAATGCCGGCGTATCATCGATAAATATTTTGCTTTTATGCAACAAATTCATCGCCGAAGTCAGCTTTGGCCAATCCATATCATCCAGCGAACCGGTGCGGATACGAGTCTGATCAATCTGCCCGACGGATGAAAACATACGCATGACCAGTTGTAATGAGGCCATTTCCATACTGAAAACCGCCACTGACTTGCCGTGTTTAATGGCGGCATGCTCGGCGATATTCATTGCGAATGTGGTTTTACCCATGGCCGGGCGCCCTGCAACAATGATCAGGTCAGAGGGTTGCAGGCCTGCGGTCAGGCGATCAAAGTCCTGATATCCCGTCGGGATACCGGTGATATCGCCTTCGAATGCATTGAGTTCATCAATTTTGTCCATCGCCTCTTTGAGGGCATCCTGGACAGATACAAAACCTGAGCCCCCGCGGGCCCCTTTCTCCGCAATCGCAAACACGAGACGTTCGGCTTCTTCCAGCAACGACCTGCTTTTCCTGCCCTCGGTGGAAAACGCACTGGATGTTATCTGTGCACCGACATCAATGAGACTGCGCAATATGCTTTTTTCACGCACGATATCTGCGTATGCACCGACATTGGCTGCACTGGGCGTATTATTGGCAAGTTGGGAGATGTAATTACCGCCATCAACCTGGTCCGCTTTACCATGTGACTCGAACCATTCGCTGACGGTAACCGCATCGCACGGTTGGCTAGCCTCATGCAAATCATGGATTGCCCGGAAAATCAGCCGGTGATCTTCACGATAAAAATCAATTTCGGTAACTTTGTCAGCAACTTTATCCCAGGCAGTCGAGCTCAACATAAGCCCACCCAGCACTGATTGCTCGGCTTCCAGTGAATGCGGCGGTACTTTCGGGGTTTCAACGATCGCTAGTTTGGGTGCAGCCATGAATGGGTCTTATCATTAGTAATGGGACAAAAAAAACTGCGAACCATCCGGTGACGATTCGCAGTTCAGCATATCAGAGCTTA
>PVMK01127857.1_pt1 | contig 50056 bp, 48 predicted proteins | sample 1853481 | NCBI WGS metagenome assembly PVMK01 (sample SAMN08533507, study PRJNA380276) | Marine sediment metagenome, whole genome shotgun sequencing project.
GCAGCGCTGCAGAGAAAGCCCTGGGACAAATCCCGGAACCCCTTGAACTCGGTTTTCCCCCAAACACCGAATTGGGCCATTTTGCTGTAGGGTGCTTTCCGCTGGCAAAACAGTTTCGGAAATCTCCGGCAGAAATTGCCAAAATAATTTCGGAAAAAATTACGCCGGATGACGTTATCCATAAAGTAAATGCTTCGGGCCCCTACCTTAATATAAGTATATTCCCCGGGGTCCTTTTCGGAGAATTCTGTTCCGAAATAACTTCTAAGAACACAAAATATGGAGAATCCACCGTTGGCAAGGGTATACGGGGGATGGTGGAATACTTGTCTCCGAATACAAATAAACCGCTACATTTAGGGCACTTGCGCAATGGTGCTTTAGGAATATCTATTTCAAGAATATTCGAAGCAACCGATCATCAGGTGGTCAAAGCAAACCTAATCAATGACCGGGGCATTCATATTTGCAAAAGTATGATAGCCTGGAAACGATGGGGAATCGGTTCAACTCCGGAATCCGAAGGTTTGAAAGGAGATCATTTTGTGGGCAGCTGGTACGTGCGGTTTGCCCGGGAAGCTGTTGAAAACCAAACCTTGGAACATGACGTGCAAACAATGCTTCAACAATGGGAAGCCGGTGATCCGGAAACCATAAAACTCTGGGAGACCATGAACAATTGGGTATACGACGGATTTTCCGAAACATATAAAAATTTCGGGCTTGAGTTCGACGTATTTTTTTATGAATCCGACACCTATAGAATGGGCAAGGATGTCATCCAAAAAGGTCTGGAAGAGAATGTTTTCTCGAAAGATGATCATGGTAACACGGTATTTCATTTACCGGTAGCGAAATTCGGCCAGGAAAAAGGTGGTGAAGCAAAAAAAGTAACGCTTTTACGACCTGACGGCACCAGCCTTTATATCACTCAGGATATTGCCACATCCATTTTAAAAATAGAGGAACACAAGTTATATTTTTCCATTTACGTGGTGGGCAGTGAACAGGAATACCATTTTAAATGCCTCTTTCAAATCCTCGACGCCCTGGGCTATGAATGGGCCAAGGATTGCCATCATCTTTCCTATGGCATGGTGTATTTGCCGGAAGGGAAAATGAAATCCAGAGAAGGAAAAATCGTTGATGCCGACGTTCTCATCGCTGAAATAAAAAAACTGGCCGCCGATGAAATTCGCCAGCGCGATCCCGAAGGTCGACTTTCCGATGATGAAATAAACCATCGTGCAGAAAAAATCGGCATCGGTGCCATAAAATTTTATCTGTTACGGGTTCGACCGACCCAAACCATCAATTTCGATCCGGCCGAATCCATTTCATTCGACGGGTTTACCGGTCCTTATTGCCAATATGCATATGCGCGGATCTCCGGGATATTGGCCAAAGCCCAAAACGGCGCCACCGATCTTCAACGTTGCGACTTTTCTCTTCTCGGAAATCAGGAAGAGCTTTTATTGCTTCAGAAATTGATTCAGTTTCCGGAAGAAGTCAATAACGCTGTTCAGGGATTCAATCCGTCAAAGATTGCCGTTCACATATTCAATACGGCCAAAACGTTCAATCAATTTTACAATAAACATCATGTGCTTCGTGCGGAAAATGAAACGCTGGTAACTGCCAGACTGGCCCTCATCAAAGCAACGGCCATTGTGTTAAAAAAGGGTTTGAATTTGTTGGGAATCGAGGTATTGGAGAACATGTAGGTTCCGTTTAATCTCTGAGCAACTTGCTGCCGAAATTCAGAACTATCTTATTTCTCCATATAAAGGACCCGTTTTATGACATCCAGGATTCTAATAAAAATTGGCGGTCTGGCCTTTGAAGGTGAAAACGGATTTAAGGATCTTGCTCAGGCCATTAGATCTATACAACATGCTGAAATTATAATCGTGCATGGGGGAGGGGCTGAAATTTCTCAGGCGCTCAAAGATGCCGATCGTGAATCTGTTTTCATCGACGGCATTCGCATCACCCAAGCCGAAGATATTAAAATTGTCGAAAATGTACTGTCCGAAACCATCAATCGACGCATTTCCGGATGGCTAAGTGAAAACGGTGTACCCTGCAGCAGCATGTCAGGAAAAACCAAGCGGCTATTTATGGTCGAGCCGCTAAGACGCCAGGGCCATGACTTTGGATTTGTGGGGAAAATCAGACAGGTAAACCCCGATGTTGTTCTGGATGCGCTCAAAACCGGACTCGTGCCTGTGGTCTCGCCTATTTCTGCCAATGAAAGAGGAGAAAGTTACAACGTCAATGCCGACAGTGCGGCGGCCGCTTTAGCCGCCGCCGCACGGTGTACCGATCTCGTCTTCATAACAGATGTACCGGGTGTTTTAGTGGAAGAACGAATTTGTCGTTCCCTTACGGTTCAAAAAGCCAAAGCACTGATTGCGGACAGCACCATCAAAGGCGGAATGGTCGCCAAAATGGAATCTGCATTTGAGGCACTCGACAATAAAGTCCCTCGGGTTCATATTGTCCAGTGGCAGGGACCGGGCACACTTGAAAATATTATCACAGGAAATTCCACCACTGGAACAACCATTCATAAATAGTGTCCTGAACCTCAATTAATCCTTTGGCGGAATTGATTTGGCGGCACAAATCTGTTACGATCCAAAAATTCATGGTTTTCCGACTTACATGGGAATAGAAAATCCGAGACTCAAATTACCGCAGAAACATTAGATAGAGCACTGCAAAAAAAGGAGGTGCTTTAATGAGTTGTGAAACATGTATGACCAAAGAAGATGTTTTAAGACTTGTCAGAGAAAAGGATGTCAGTTTTATTCAGTTTTGGTTCACCGATGTCCTTGGGGTGCTGAAGACCTTTGCTATCACTCAATCCGAGCTGGAGACCGGCATGAGTGAAGGTATGGGATTCGACGGATCTTCCATCGAAGGTTTTGCGCGCATCGAAGAGAGCGATATGGTTGCCATGCCGGATCCTACCACGTTTCAAATGCTGCCATGGCGTTCGGGTGAAAGGCCGGTGGCCCGGATGTTCTGCGACATTGTGAACCCGGACCAAACGCCCTATAAGGGAGACCCACGGTATGTGCTTAAACGGCTTTTGAAGAAAATAGAAAAAAAAGGATATACATTTTATGTGGGACCTGAACTGGAATATTTCTATTTCAAAAGCAACAAGGAGCCCGAAGGGCTTGATACCGGGGGATATTTTGACAGCCGGCCTCTGGATATGGCATCTGATTTGAGACGGAATACTATTTTTGCGCTGCAGGACATGGGGATAGAAGTGGAATACAGCCATCATGAAGTGGCACCGAGCCAGCATGAGATCGATCTTCGCTTTGACAATGCTTTGAGCATGTCTGATAAAACCATGACGTATCGAATCGTGGTCAAAGAAATTGCCAGCCAGCACGGTTGTTATGCCACATTCATGCCAAAACCCATCTTTGGCGAAAACGGCAGCGGCATGCATGTGCATCAATCTTTGTTTGCCGGAGACAAAAATCTCTTTTTTGATGGAAACGATCCATACCATTTGTCCAAAATGGCCAAGGGGTATATCGCCGGCATTATGAAACATGCCCGGGAGATCATTGCCGTCACCAATCAGTGGGTCAACTCCTACAAACGGCTGGTGCCCGGTTACGAGGCCCCTGTTTACATTTCCTGGGCCCGACGCAACCGTTCGGCCATGATTCGGGTTCCCATGTACAAGCCCGGAAAGGAAGTCGCCACCCGCATCGAGTTCCGGGCGCCGGATCCGGCCTGTAATCCCTATCTGGCTTTTTCGGTAATGCTGGCGGCCGGGCTAAAGGGGGTTGAAAATCAATATGAACTTCCTGACCCCATCGAAGAGGATATCTATGAAATGTCCGAAAAAGAGAAAAAGAAAAAGGGCATCATGACCCTTCCGGGGAATCTTTATGAAGCGATCCTTGAAGTTGAAAAATCAGAATTGGTGAAAGATGCCCTGGGTGAGCATGTTTTCAAAAAGTTTGTGGAAAACAAGAAGATCGAGTGGGATATGTATCGCACCCATGTCAGCCAGTACGAAATAGAAAAATATATGCCCATAACCTAAGGGCTCTCGCAAAATTGGACAACCTGTGACAATTTTTTTTAAGAACTCAAAAAATGTTCCTTGACAAATCCCACAAGAATCAATAAATTTTTGAGTTCAGATTTTTTTAACTTTGCACAATGGTGTACAAAGTTATATTTGACACTAAAATGACGAAGGCGTCTGCGCCCCTTGCTACAGGGTAGACGTCTTTTTTATTTTTTCAGACCGCCGTCTCTTCCAGCCTCGCAGGGACGTAAAACAATTAATGCCCGCTTCATGGTAAGGATGTAGATAGATAAACACTGGACAAACAGATTGGCGCATAAATATGAATGACAACTTTACACCAAAAATAACACTGTTTCACTGTATAAACACAGTTTCCGAAATTGACCGTTCCTCCTTGACCGGCCAGGATAATTTCGAATTGGAAACCGTCAAGTTGCCATGCTCAAGCATGGTAAAAGATGTTTTTCTGTTGCGGGCATTCGAAGCCGGCTCGGATGCAGTGATCGTACTGGTCTGTCCTGAGGGACAGTGCCGTTATGTAGAAGGCAATATAAGAGCAAAAAAACGTGTGGCGTGGGTTAGAAACCTGTTGGACGAAATCGGCCTCGGCGGCCGCCGGCTGTCCTTAAGCAACATTTCTGCCGGAGATAACGTCGCAGCATCTCAGATTATACAGAACATATTGAAAGATCTTGAAGGCTTGGGGCCCAACCCGGCTGCTTAATATCGCTCCCAACACAAAAACAAACGTAACTACTCAGGTGGATAGGCTGAAGGCTGAAGACTGTTAGGAAAAGCGTATTTTAAAGCCATGTTTGATGCAAGAATCAGATATTTTCGCCAAAGTACGGCAAGCGTGCTTTTCTGACCCCTTCAGCCTTCGGTCTAAACAGCTTCAGCCTGACTACGTGAGTAGTTACAAACAAACAAGGATACTTGCTATGATCGTTGGAGAACAAAAACCCATATCGGAAATCAAGGAAATCATCGCGCCCTACAAGAAAATGCTTATTCTGGGCTGCGGCACCTGTGTGAAAACCTGTTTTGCCGGAGGTGAAGACGAAGTTGCAGTGCTGGCATCCGCACTGAGACTGGCCTGTAAAAAAGACGGCAAGGAGATTGAAATCGAAGAGTTTACTATAGAACGCCAATGCGAAGACGAATTTATTCAGGAAAGCGCACCGGCCATCTCTCGCAATGACGGGGTTTTATCCCTGGCCTGTGGAGCCGGCGTTCAGGCCCTTGCCAGACGGTTCGTTAAAAGTCCGGTTCTGCCGGGTGTAAACACAACGTTCATCGGTGTTCTGGAAAAACAGGGTGTCTTTACCGAGGAGTGTTCCGGCTGCGGCAATTGCAGACTTGACATATTCGGAGGAATTTGCCCGGTCACCCGATGTGCCAAAAAGCTTTTGAACGGACCCTGCGGCGGATCACAGAACGGCAAATGTGAGGTCAATCCTGAAACCGACTGCGCCTGGCAGATGATCATCGAGCGACTCGGGATATTGGGACAAGCGGACAACTTGAGGATCTATGTTCCCCCCAAAAATTGGCAAACCAGCCTTTCAGGCGGTCCAAGAAAATTAGTGAGAGAGGATCATATGATATGAATATGAAAGCTTCAAGCAGATTACAGGAAATTTTATCAAAAGGAGAGTTTGCCGTTACCGCCGAATGCGGTCCCCCACGGGGAGCAAATCCTGAGGTCATCCGTAAAAAAGGCGAATTATTAAAAGGGTGGGTAGACGCCGTAAACGTAACCGACAACCAAACCGCAATCGTAAGAATGTCCAGCATAGCGGCGTGTACCGAGCTTCTGCAAATGGGTCTGGAACCGGTCATGCAAATGGTCACCCGGGATCGGAATCGGATTGCCCTGCAATCGGATATTTTGGGCGCCTATTCTTTAGGGATAAAAAATATCCTTTGCCTTTCAGGTGATCATCAGAGTTTTGGCAGCCAGCCGGATGCTTTGAATGTCTTTGATATCGATTCTATGAACCTTATCCGAACCGTGCAGACCATGCGGGAAGACGGAAAAGACATGAGCGGGTTCGAACTGAACGGCACCCGGCTGTATGTTTAACGAAACCGCCGCCAACCCGTTTGCCGATCCTTTTGAAGAGCGAGTCGATCGGCGGGCAAAAAGGAGCGACGCAGGCGCTGATTTCATTCAGACCCAGTGCATTTATAATATGGATCGATTCAAAGAGTGGATGAAAATGGCCAGGGAAGAAGGCCTGACTGAAAAAGTTCATATCCTTGGCGGAGTAACCCCGCTGAAATCTGCAGGTATGGCCAAGTTTATGAACTACAAAGTGGCCGGCATGGACGTTCCGGAATCTCTGATCAAACGAATGGCCGGCGTCCCCAAAGAAAAGGCCGTTGAAGAAGGCCTTAAAATATGCCTGGAAACCATCGCCGAATTGCGTGAAATCAAAGGGGTTCACGGTGTTCATATTATGGCCATTGAATGGGAGGAAATCGTCGCTGAAATCGTCGAATCGGCCGGCCTGACACCGAGACCCTGAGGATTGATGATGGATGATTGATGATTGTGAAAGGCATCATTCAGCTGAAAATTGGGTTCTCAATGAAATAAATAATGAATTTCGAATAACGAATCTCGAATGTAGAAGGATGGAATCGCTCCGCTCTTTCTTTTTATATGAACAAAATACGGCAGTCCATTTCACCGGGACCTTAATTCGACATTCATTATTCAATATTCGACATTCGATATTCAAAAATAACATATTTTTTACCATAAAAAAAATCAAAATTAACGCGCTAACATTTTAGTTTGTCGATGAATTTTTTAACGTCGTCAATTCAAATTGGAGAGCTTTATGCCCAAGAAGTATCATATACCCATTAAAACCGCTGATCCAAGGCACCATCCCATCGGCAAATACGCCATAGTCGAGTTCCGGGAAGACTGTGCCGGCAGCTGCAAAGAGTGTGTGAAGAAAAAATGCGTCTACGGTATTTTCAAGGATAACTACCTTCACATGAGCACCATGGGCGAACCTGAATACCTGTATGCCTGTCATAGCTGTTTTCGTTGTGTTCAGGAATGTACAAAAGGCATTTTTTCCCGGGTGATCAATCCTGAATATCGTACACTTGGAGACGACTACTGGCGGCCGGATTTCATCAACACCCTCTGGTATCAGGCCCACACAGGAAAAGTCCCGGTTTCCGGGGCCGGATACCGCGGTCCGTTTGTTGCCGCCGGTTTCGATTCCATGTGGACAGACATGTCTGAAATCGTTCGACCAACAAGAGACGGCATTCATGGCCGTGAGTATATCAATACCTGCTTCGAAATCTCCCGCAGGTTATCGCCCCTGAAATTTGAAGCCGATATGTCTTTGACTTCAGACCTGCCGCCTATTTTAGAGGTTCCGATACCATTGATGTTTCAGGTGCCGGACAGTCTTATACTCAATGAGCAGGTTATTACTTCGGCGGCTAAGGCGGCTAAGGCTCTGGATACGTTTTTGTTAATCCGTCCTGAGGACTACTCAGATAATCTGCACCCATATGCTCGGAATCTGATTCCCTGTTTAACCGGTGGCAATATCCAGGCTCACGAGGATCTTATCCTAAAAAGCCGTGTGGTGGAGTTATCATTTGAACCGGGTATCGAAAAAGCCGCTTTTAAAATTCGCACGGCAAAACCGGATATTACGATCATCATCAGCATTCCCCTGGATGCAAAAGCTGCATCCCGCGCACTGGACCTGTCCAATGCAGGCATCGACACCCTTCATTTCTTTGCCGACCCATCCGGCAACGAACTTAACACTGAAAACCCCAGGTTTTTAAAAGAAATGATTCGAGAAATTCATCTAAAGCTGGTGGACAATTCAATGCGGCAAAAAATCAATCTGGTATTTTCAGGTGGAATCGCCATGGCCGAGCACATGGCAAAATCGATTATCTGCGGGGCTGACGGCGTGATCGTGGACTACCTCCTTTTGATAGCCCTGGAATGCCGGTTATGTTACCGGTGCCGGGATGATCTGCCCTGCCCTGTAAAAATCGACCATCAAATCGATCCGGAATGGGGCAGCCAGAGAATCATTAACCTGATTGGGGCCTGGCACAACCAGCTCATCGAGGTTATGGGCGCCATGGGAATTCGGGAAGTCAGAAGGTTAAGGGGCGAGGTTGGACGCTCCATGTGGTTTGAGGACCTGGAAATGGAAAACTTCGGCCCCATATTCGGCCAAAGAAAAATAACGGAATTTACGGCACCTTAACTCTTTGAAACTTCAGCGGGTTCAAGAAACCGTATCAATTTAAGTGTAGTAAACAACGAATAGGATTCTCGTAAGATATGAGTCATAAAAAAAATAAATATAAATCCCCGGAAATTGTCGAAACACCGGATCGGTTTCGCAACCCCATCGGCAAATATACCATCCGGCGAAACTCCCGATGTATCTCATGCGGATTATGCGCAAAACTTTGTCCGTATGGCGTGCATCCACGATATGATATTTTCTCCAGGCCCCTTCGACCGCAGGATTATAAATGCATCGGGTTTAAATGCAAAGAAAATGATTTTTTCTGCATAGATCAATGCCCGGAACAGGCCCTGACACTCCGCCGCAACCCGATCCTGGAAACTCTGGGCGATTATCGATGGACGTCCGAGATGCTCATCGCCCACTGGACAATGGCGGAAACCGGCAACCTTCCGGCCGTTGATTTGGAGTACAACCTCGGCAACTCCGGCGGCGGTTTCGATAAAATCCGTTTCAGAACACCGGACACCGGCGACTACCTGGACTTACGCGATGAGGATATTGACACCCGTGTTCATCTAAACAAAAGGGGGGACGGAAGACCCGAAAAAATAAATTCTATCCCGTGCTATGGGGGCGGTATGTCATATGGCTCCACCGCCCTGTCCGTTATGGTCAGCAGAGCACGGGCAGCCAAACTCCTGAACACAATGACCTGCACCGGAGAAGGCGGTTATCCCCAGGAGCTGCTACCCTATGCCGAACACGTCATCACCCAGATCGCAACCGGCCTCTTCGGGGTAAAAGAGGAAACAATCCTTTATGCGCCCATAGTGGAATTCAAGTACGCTCAGGGTGCCAAGCCCGGTCTGGGCGGTCACCTGCTGGGGCGACAAGGTTACCCCGGAGGTGGCGGCGATGAGAGAAACGGTTGTCGGGAACGCCCTCTTTTCGCCGTTTCCGTTCCACAGCGTCTATTCTGTAGAGGATCATAAAAAGCACGTCGATTGGGTCAAAGAAATCAACCCGGACGTACTGGTTTCAGTCAAAGTCTCCACACCGACGGATGTGGACATGGTGGCAGTAGGTAGTTACCATGCGGGGGCACATATTGTCCATCTGGACGGCAGTTACGGCGGAACCGGTGCGGCTCCGGATATTGCCAAAAAAAATATTGCCATGCCCATTGAGTATGCCATACCCAAGGTGCATAAATTTTTAAAGGAAGAAGGCATTAGAGAAAAAGTCTGTTTAATTGCCAGCGGCGGCATTCGCAATGCCATGGATGTGGCCAAAGCGATCGCACTGGGTGCCGACGGGGTGGTCATCGGAACCGCAGAACTGGTGGCCCTTGAGTGTGTCCGCTGCGGTCATTGCGAAAGTGGCCGGGGCTGTGCCCGGGGCATCGCAACTACGGACCACGAACTGGGCATCATGATTACCGAAGATTGGGCAACCCAGCGAATCGTCAACATGTATATTGCCTGGCGAAAACAGTGGTGTGAAATTTTAAGGCAATACGGCATGCGGAGTATCGGGGAACTTGTGGGCCGCACCGATCTTCTGGTCCACCTCGATTATCTGGATGAAGAAGAAAGAGCTAAATATCAACCGGCACCTCAGGCAGAGCTAATAATTTAACATCTCAGAACTCTACGACTTAATAAAAATATAGGATATTTTATGAAGTTTGAACGTTTGCCTTGAATATGGAACAATGAAATACTGGAAGGTTGGGTTTTAAAAGGATATTATCCATTTTTAGTTTTTATCGTCAACATAAATTTTACCATTAATCCAACATTGCACTATCCCAGAATTCATTATTCCAGCATTCATTATTCCAGCATTCCAGCATTCCAATTGTGAGCGAAGAGAACTAAGTTCGATATTTCAATATTTGTTTAATTAACTGATAAAGGTATGAAAAATGTTTCACGGTTTTGACTCAACAATTAAAAACATACTGAAATCTCGGGCTCGCCTGCCTCACGGCGAATTGCCGCTTAAAAAGTCCGCTGAAGAGGGGGGATGCGGTGTAACCGGATTTATTTCATCGATTCCCGTTCGTGGCCGCCATATTTACGAACCTTCGGTTCAGATGCACAATCGCGGCAACGGCAAGGGCGGTGGCATCGCAGCACTGGGACTCTCCGCTGAAGATTTGGGGGTAACTCAGGAAATTTTAGACACTCATTATCTACTTCAAATCGCCCTGCTCGAGCCACAATCCCGGTCGGATTTGGAAGAATTCGCCATTGCACCGTTTCTGGAAGTCCATAAAGCCGAACGTATCCCCATGGTGGACAATTACCGGGACATAGAAGGATTGACGGTTAAACCTCCGGATGTATGGCGCTATTTTGTCAGGGTAAAACAAGATGTTTTGGATCGCTTCATAGACGAAAATACCTTTCAGGATTTGGATCATAGGAAGGCTGAAGATGAGTTTATCTACCAGAACTCCTTTAGATTAAACCAGAAGTTTTATGCTTCGCTGGGTGAAAAACAGGCGTTTGTTCTGTCACACGGGCGGAATATTATGATTTTAAAAATCGTCGGCTATGCCGAGCAGGTAACCCAGTATTACTGCCTGGAGGATTTTAAAGCCCATGGATGGATTGCCCATCAGCGTTATCCCACCAAGGGAAGAGTCTGGCATCCCGGCGGAGCGCACCCCTTCATCGGCATGGACGAGGCTCTGGTTCACAACGGCGATTTTGCCAATTATCATGCAGTGAGTGAATACTTAAAACAACACAAAATCTTTCCGCAATTTTTGACAGACACCGAAGTTTCCGTTCTGTTGCTCGATCTGCTCAACCGAACATTTGAATATCCGATGGAATATATTATCGAAGCCCTGGCTCCCACCTCGGAATACGACTTCGATCTGTTGCCGGCTGAAAAACAGCATATTTATCGCTATCTACAAACCGCCCATATCCATTCTTCTCCGGACGGCCCCTGGTTCTTTATTATCGCGCGCAACAATCCTTACAAAAACTATTTCCAGCTTATCGGCATTACAGATACCTCCATGTTGCGTCCACAGGTGTTCGCCCTCCAGGAAGGAGAAGTTCAGATCGGCTTGATCTGTTCGGAAAAGCAGGCCATTGACGCCACGTTACAGAACCTTGCCGCTGAAGACAGTCGCTTTTGTCCAATAGCGGATAAGTACTGGAATGCCCGGGGCGGCAGTGCAACGGATGGCGGCGCTTTTATTTTTACCGTCAAAGACGCCGGCAAGGGAGATGGATCTAAGGAACTCATCTGTACAAATAAATTCGGCAACGTCGTTAAAACACCTGAAAATCAGAAACATTATAAAAAAATCATCGAGGTTTCAAAGCCCGTGGTTTCAAACGAAATGACCCTGGCCTTAAAAAAAGGCCTTTCCACGGATGATCTATCTGATTTTAAAAACTATTATTGTCAGCAGGTAATGAACTGGGATTATGCTGAACTTATCCATTTTTGTGAAACCCTCAAAAAACTGGCCGGCGAAGATGACGGCACTAAATCCAAAACCATAGAGGTTTTGACACACCTTATGGACCGACGCTTTCCCACCGGAGATAAAAAGCGGAGTTCGATACTGCAAATCATTAGAGAAAGCCTGACTTCAGTTTTTGATGTATCACCGGATCTCAATGAAAACACCACCAGCCGGTATCGTTACGTCGATTTTGAAAAACGGGATACGCTCCGGTCTCCCCGGAATGATGAAAGCGTTCTGGTGATAAATACCCGAGATTTTTCCCCCGAAGGTGAGAACTGCGACTCGAGACTTATTTGTAAAGCCTACAGACTGGGATGGAAACAGTTCATTTGCTATGGATACAAAGGACAGCGCTTTTGCGGATGCGGCTTTTCAAAAGATTCCGACGGTGTCCGTATAGACGTTTATGACAGCTCCGGTGACTACCTGGCTTCGGGTATCGATGGTCTGGAAATATACGTCCACGGAAATGCTCAGGATCAGCTTGGCCAGATCATGAATCGCGGAAAACTAGTCATCTATGGGGATGTGGGCCAAACCCTCATGTACGGGGCCAAGGGCGGAGAAGTGTATGTGCTGGGAAATACCGCCGGCCGCCCTCTGATTAATGCGGTGGGCCGTCCCCGGGTTGTCATAAACGGTACCTGCCTCGATTATCTGGCTGAATCGTTCATGGCCGGCGATCCCCTGACCGGCGGCGGGTTTGTCGTTCTCAACGGCATGGAATTCGATGAAGACGCCACTGTTGTCGACCAGCCGGTCCCCTACCCCGGCTCCAATCTCTTCTCACTGGCTTCAGGCGGCGCCATCTACATAAGGGACCCACACCATAAACTGGTGGATGACCAGTTGAACGGTGGCGAGTTTGTCGATCTTAGCGCAGCCGACTGGGACCTGATTTTATCTTATTTAGAAGAAAACGAAAGACTTTTCGGTATTTCCATCGAAAACGATCTGTTGACAGTCAACGGCCAAAAAATGTATTACACCGACGTTTATCGAAAGGTCCAGGTGGTTGCACTCGATGTTCTGGCCAAAGAATCTGTAGCCGCAGAAGAATGGGGCGAAGACTGGCAGGATAGTTAAAAATGTTCATAACGCGCATAAAAGGGCCGTAAAACCATACCGGCCTTATTCGGCAGCTACGGCGTTAATGCCGAAGATTGGAAAAAACATCAACGTTACAATTAAGGGACTCCATGGATTATTCTGAGAAACCCCGTGAGGCATGTGGGCTGTTCGGTATTTACGGTCATCCCGAAGCCGCAAGGCTGAGCTACTTTGGCATGTATGCGCTTCAACACAGAGGGCAGGAGAGTGCCGGAATCGCTGTTGCCCGGGAAAACAACATTGTGGAGCATAAAGGCATGGGTCTGGTACCTGATGTTTTTGACGTGACCCATCTGGAGCATTTAGAAGGAGAAAGCGCCATAGGGCATGTACGCTATTCAACCACAGGAAGCTCGATCCTCGGCAATGCTCAGCCTTTTGTCGTGCATCACCGCCAAAAAGCATATGCCATAGCCCATAACGGTAATCTTGTAAATGCGCACCATCTGAAAAAGGAGCTCGAAGAAACAGGCTCGATTTTTCAGACAACCATGGATAGCGAAATTTTCCTCCATTATTTTGTCAAAAGCCTGAATTATGGATTCGAAGGTGCGCTTAAAGAGACGGCATCACGGCTAAAGGGTGCCTATTCTTTTGTGATGCTCACCAGCAAAGGAGAGGTTGTCGGCATAAAGGATCCTTATGGTTTTCGGCCGTTATGCCTGGGCAAACTCAACGGCCATTACATTCTGGCTTCGGAAACCTGTGCGTTGGATCTGGTCCAGGCTGAATTTATACGCGAGCTCGATCCGGGTGAAATCGTCATTATCGATGAAGACGGCATCCGGAGCATTAAAACTCCGACACCTCAAAATCGAGCTTTTTGTATCTTTGAATTTATCTATTTTGCGCGACCGGACAGCACCATTTATGGGATGAATGTGTATTTAACCAGAAAGGCCCTTGGGCGGCGCCTCGCTCAGGAGGCACCTGCCGAAGCCGACCTGGTAATGCCCTTTCCCGACTCGGGGACTTACGCTGCTTTAGGCTATTCAGAAGCCTCTGGAATCCCCTTTGAGATGGCCATGATCCGCAATCACTACGTTGGAAGAACATTCATTCAGCCCACCCAGAGCATGCGTGATTTTGGCGTCAGAATCAAACTGAATCCTGTAAAGCAGCTTCTCAAAGGAAAAGAGATCATCATTATCGAAGATTCCATAATCAGAGGAACCACCGTGAAAACCCGGGTAAAAGCACTCCGTGAGTTGGGCGTAAAAAAGATACATATGCGGGTGAGCGGGCCTCCCCATCGTTTTCCATGTCATTACGGAATAGACTTTTCCACAAGAGGAGAGCTGATTGCAGCACAGATGACAGTTGAAGAACTCAAAGACTTCCTCAAGCTGGACTCTCTGCATTATCTCAGTCTCGAAGGACTTCTGAGTTCAACCGGAATCGAACATCCGGAAGACAATTTTTGCAAGGCATGCTTCGATGGATGTTATCCAGTGAGTTTCGATGAGGATCTGTCTAAAGATTGCCTTGAAAAAATATAGCAAATCTTATAGAATACACACAAAACCGCCGATTTTATCGTTTCAGCCTGCATGGTGTATCATGCATCTTTAACAACGAATTTCATGCCTGACAATTGGTCCATTTTGAAACTCGGCATCTTCAACGATCCAACGATTTACAACCGATGAAAAAAACCGTCGCCTTTTCTAAAAATGCCGTCAATGTATTTTTTCATATTCTGACCCGCTGCAACCTCAAGTGCAGCCACTGTTACATAAACAAAAAAGAGCATGGAGAAAATACCCTTCCCATAGACACCATTGAAGCCTGGCTCGAGGTATTTGCATCAAAAAAAAGAGAAGCCAATGTCATTTTCCTGGGGGGAGAGCCCACCCTTCATCCGGACCTGCCGAAGGCCATAAAAAAAGCAAAATCTATTGGTTACAGTTCGATCACCGTTGATACAAACGGATACCTGTTCCATGACATTCTTTCCAAAGTTGATCCTGATGATATTGATTATTTTAGTTTCAGTCTGGATGGTGCCACTCGAAAAACCAACGATACCATACGGGGAAAAGGATCATATGACACATGCATTGCCGGCATCAGAAAAACGGTTCTCCGCGGTTTTACGACCAGTCTGATCTACACGGTGAGCACAAAAAACATACATGAACTTGAAATGGTTGCACCCCTTTTGAAGGATTTGGGGATCCATCGTTTTTTCATACAGGTCATCGGTATCAGGGGGAAATCCGCTGAAAACAGGCAGGAAAATTTACAAGTTTCTCGAATCCAATGGCTAAAAACCATTCCTGAAATTGCTCAAAAGATATCTCGTCTTGGCATCACCGTCATCTATCCGAAAGTTTTTTTAAACCCGGACGAACCCTTTGAATGCGCCGGTCTGGTGGCGGAAAACTATTTCATATTCCCCAACGGCAGAGTATACCGGTGCCCTTTGTGCGAAGATTTTCCCCTGCACAGTCTGCGCTTAAAAGATGACGTGCTGGTGGATACCCCGAGGATTAATGAAAACGATCTTTTTGCCCTCCACATCCCGGAAGGATGCGTGATGAACAGACTGGTCCAACCGGAAAACCTAAGCTACAACAGTGACGGCACGCCGAAATACAAAATCGCCTGTTGCTTGTTAAAAGAACAGATCCGAAGTAAAGAATCCTAGCCCAGAGGACCAGGCTTTGGTTTCACCCCATAGGGGTGTAGTATAAACTTCAACTCAAACAGTTGGAGTGTTGGAATAATGGGGTATTGGATTATTGGGTCTAAAAACGTAATTTTTCTGAATAAGAATCATAGAAATACTCATGGCACTGATAAAATTGATCATGTTTCTCAAGCCCCTCATCCCATTACTCCATCACTCCATTATTCCGGCAACAAGATTCTCAGGCAGAGCCAGAGAACTCTGACTCCCGCAATGCGGGACAGGCAAGGCCAGAGGACCAGGTTTTTCAGGGCAAAATAAATAGGAGCATATATAATTCAAGGTGATCGGTTGTGCAGACGATACGAAAACAGATGATCTCACTGTTGTGCAAACAGGAAATGAGTGCCCGGGAACTCTCTCAGGCAATAGGAATTCGGGAAAAAGAGGTTTACACGCATCTTTCCCATATTGAACGCTCTGTTGCAGCCCGGAAGCAAAAACTTATGATCATACCCTCAAGATGCATGAACTGCAGTTTCGTTTTTAAAAACCGAAAGCGTTTCACCCGCCCCGGTCGCTGCCCACACTGCAAAAGCGAACACATCCAGAATCCAATGTACCAAATTAAATAGCCCGAATTTCTCTTAACACCCTGGTCCTGTTCGCTTTTACGCGGTTTTATTTACGAGTTCTTGCCGGTGGAAACGGAATTATTCTGAGGCTGAAACGTAATGTTATTCTGAGGAAGGCTATAACCCATATTTGAAGTGCTGAATGTCGAAGGGTCATCTGTTCTGCAAACCATCGGGATCAGGATTTTCCTTGTGCGGTGTGGACGGATGTCCTTCTGCTGCGGGACCTGGGTTTTTTCCTTGCAGGGATAGGCTTGGGCATGGTGAGCCATTCTTCCTTGGGCTCGATGCAGCTCAGCTTCTGTTCGATGAACGCCTCAATGGCGGGAAGGTAGAAGGCGTCCTTCTCATCGGCAAAGCTGACAGAGGTACCGGTGGCACCCGCCCGGCCGGTGCGCCCGATCCGGTGCACGTAATCTTCCGGATCACGGGGCAGCATGAAATTAATGACGTGATCCATGCCTTCGATGTGGATGCCGCGTCCGGCCACATCCGTTGCCACCAGAACTCGGATCTTTCCGGTCTTGAACCCCTCCAGGCGACGAATCCGCTTTTTTTGGGGGATATCACCGGAGAGCGTCGAACAGTTGATGCCGTGGCGGGTCAACATCTTTTCGAGCCGTCTCACTTCGTCGCGCCTGTTGCAGAAAATCAGGACCCGTTTGAGATTCTTTCGATGGATGATGTTGAACAGGAGTGCAAATTTATCGATGGTGGTCACGATGTAGACTACCTGGTCCACCGTCTCCACCGCAATCTGTTCCGGTTCGATTTCTACGGTGACGGAGTTGCGGGTCCATTGGGAGGCGAGTCGGGTGATTTCACCGGTCAGCGTCGCGCTGAAGAGCAGCGTCTGACGCTTGTCTTTTTCCGGGGTGCTGTAGATAATCTTTCGGACATCGGGGATAAAACCCATGTCGAGCATCCGGTCGGCCTCGTCGAGGATCAGCACCTCGACCTTTTTCAGGGTGATGTCGCGGCGGCGCTGAAAGTCGAGCAGCCTCCCGGGCGTTGCGACGACAATATCCACCGGATCGGCTGAAAGTTGCTTTCTCTGCTTTTCATAATCCATGCCACCAAACACGGAAATGGTTTGAAGGTCCGTGTACTTGGAGAGCTGACGAGCTTCCTCGGAGATTTGGAGCACCAACTCCCGGGTGGGGGCTAAAACCAGAATCCGGGGCGTGCCGGGTTTTCGTTTCCCCTGGATGGGGTTATTCAGCATCCTGGTGATGACGGTAATCAGGAATGCAGCCGTTTTCCCCGTTCCTGTCTGGGCCCGGCCACTGGCATCTTTTCCGGACAGGCTGCTGGGAAGGATTTCAGCCTGGATCGGTGTACAGTACTCGAAGCCAAGATCGCAGATGGCATGAAACAGCGGGGTGGGAAGATCGAAATCGTGAAACCGCGTCTTGCCTTCGGCCGGCGGGACCTTGAACTGTGAAACATCCCATCTCTCGTTCACTGACACGCCCAAGGATGCTGCCGGTGCACGCTTGCTCCGGTGGAATTTCTTTCTTTTTTTATGAGAAGAGTGCCTATGAAGGGAACGATCCTTTTGATTTTTTGGGTTTGATTTATTGATTTGATCTCGCAATCAAAATGCTAAAAATATTATATTTATAATACACTGACGCAATCTGAAACGCTCAATTTAGGTACATGTTCACGGGGTGCACTCCCCCGCTTCACTTTTGCGTCTACGTGTCTGGTCATTTCAATAATTTAGGTTCTAGTAAATATCCTGGTCCAGAGGGCCAGGCTTTGGGTTACCCCTGGAAGGGGCTGTTTCCCTGAAAGCCAAACAAGTTAAAAGTGATCTAAAGTGATCTAAAATGCCTAAAGTTATGGAGTCGCTTCGCTCCGTTGATTTTATATAATTGGTAGAATTCCTTAACTTTAGCTCACTTCAAACTTTAGTTCACTTCAAACTCTTGCAGCAATTTTTTAGGCAGAGCCAGAGAACTCTGACCTGGCCCAGAGGACCAGGTTTCATAATTTAGGTTCTAATAAATGGTGCGCTAAACTACGATGACATTTTCTGCAGCAGGGCTTTTTCGGCCCTGTTCGATGTTAAATAATAACAACTTTTTGAAAAAAATCAAGTTCTTTACTCGGGATTGGCGCCCTTTGCTTTTCGCTGTGTTCTAATTATCGTGAGACGGATCTATTTTAACATTAACAGCGTTTCACCCGTTATTCTTTTATCTTCTTTTCTCTGTACTGCAGATAGGAATTGCGGAGTGCGACATAAGGATCTAAAGCCGAATTTTTGAGGGCCTCATATTCACCGATGTGAAAGGACGTCTGATTGACCAAATCGAAACTCTTTACAACAACCCACGTTTCCGAATACTCAACATAACTGAGGGGATTCAAGAAAAAGTCCCCCACCAATCCCACTGAGTCACGCAGCGTGGAGGGGCCTAGGATCGGCCACACTATATAAAATCCATTGCCGATGCCGTATTTGCCAAATGTCTGGCCGAGGTCTTCACCTGTGGAAACAACAAGATCAGGATTTTGATCTGCCGGATTTCCAAAGCCAAGAAAACCAACTGTGGTGTTGACAATAAATCTGGTGAATTCAGATGCGGCTGCATTTCCTTTACCTTGAAGGAGGCAATTAACAAATCGTATGGGCATCGTAAGGTTATAAAAAAAATTTTTTACTCCCCTTCTGAAATAATCCGGAGTAATTGCCATGTATCCCCTGGCCAGAGGCTTGAGCCCCCAGAAGTAGAGTTTGTCGTTGAAATGAAACATACCTTTGTTCCAGAAAGAAAGGGGATCTGCCACCTGCACCTGATGCGCTTCAAACTCCTCATCAAAAAAATCGTCTTCAATACTGTCTTCAACATCCTGGCTTGACGGTGTCTGTTCCGCTTTGTCGGGTATTGTCTCCCGAGGTTGAGTTAGTGGGGTATCGTCAGATGTTTCAGGTAAAGACTTCAAGGGTTTGTGAGCACATCCTGTGGACAAAAAAGCGGAAAACAAAAGAATCAACAGCAGATAGGTTACCTGTTTTTTGTTCATGTCATCAAATGCCCTCCGAATTCCCCTGGGCTCCGGGACCAAACGGCTTAATAAGGATCAATAACTGGGGCAACAGCGTCAGCGAAGCCATTAAGGCAATGAACATGGCCAATCCGGTCAGGAGGCCGAAATAAATACTGGGAATAAAATTGGACAACACCAGGATTGAAAAACCGATGATGATGGTCACCGATGTATAGTACATTGCGTGGCCGATGCTGCCATGACTCCGATGCATTGCCCCAACATAATTAGGATCCATAGTCATCTCGGATTTAAATCTGTGGATATAGTGAATGGTATCATCCACGGCAATCCCTACACTGATGGCAGCGATGGTAATGGTCATCATGTCCAGCGGGATATTCAGCCATCCCATTAAACCCAGGACAACGCCAATGGAAAGCAGGTTTGGAACAATAGCGATACACGCGATTTTCAGAGATTTAAACAGAATCATAAACATGCCCATCAGCGCCAGTATGACAACTCCCAGAGTAAGGATTTGCGATCGGAACAGGCTCTGCAGCATATTGTTATATAGCACCAGCATCCCTGACAAATGGACCTGCTCTGTCTTTAAACCGAAATTGCCGACCAGATCCTGCCGGATTTTTTTCAGCAATTTGTCACGGTTTAGTGTTTTTTCGGAATCTCTGACACGGACTGAAAAACGAACCTGATCATTTTTTATTGATACATAGGGCGTTAATACCATTCTTTTGTACTTTTCAGGAATCTCGCTATAAAGGAGGGCCAACTGGAAATTATCAAGGGGCTTGCCGTTGTTGAGCTTTTCAGCGATTTTCATCATTGTCCCCAAAGACAGGACTTTGCCGGTTTCAGGGAGGCTGTCAAGATAATCATTGATCTTCATGATCCGGGCCATCCTATGAGAAGTAAACCAGTATTTATCTTTATCCGCCGCAGTATCAAATTCATCAAACTCATCGAACACATCATTATTGTTTTGACCGGTCTCATATGCAGCAACAGGTTCAGATGCTTCATCTTTATCAAAATCGATAATGACGTCGAAAGGGGTGGTACCGCCCAGGTTTTGGTCGATGACTTTCATGCCCTGATATATCTCGGTGGTATGTTTAAAATAGTCGATAAAGCTGTTTTCAACCGTCAGTCGGGTTATCCCAACCGCGCTGAGTATAAAGGCGATGCCACAGGTTACCCGTATCATTAAACCGTGGGTCTCGGTGAATCCGGCTAAAAACGGCGTTAATGAAAACCGTGCATCTTTTCTGACCGGGGGCGTCTCTCTATCCATCAGCATCAGAACGGAAGGGAACAGAAGGAAGGTCATTACCAGAGAAAGAGAAATACCGGCGCACATCATCCATCCAAATGTTATCACCGGCAAAATATCGCCAAGGAGCAGTGAACCGAACCCGGCAATGGTCGTCAGCGCAGCATAAAGACAGGGCTTTCCCATGAAACGGACGGTATCGAGGACAAGTTCCCGCTGCTCGGCTTCAGGGTTTTTAGAACTAAGTTCGCGGTACCGAACAATCAAATGGATGGTTATGGCCATTGTAATGATGAGCTGTAAGGATATAAAATTAGATGATATCACCGTTACTTCCCAGCCGAACAATCCCAGCAGACCCATCATGGAAATTGCTGAAAACGCGCAGCAGAGTATCGGTAAAAAGATCCAGCGTATCTTTTTAAAAATTACACCCAACGTAAGGATGAGAAAAAACAATACGCCAAGGCCGAACACTTTCAGATCGTTTTTGATAAAGCTGATCAAATCGTCCGCAATCATGCTGACGCCCCCGAGAAAGAGTTCGGCGTCCTGGCGAAAGTTGTCCATAATCCCACGGATTTCAACGATATCTTGATGCCGGGTTTTCTTCATCCCGTCCCGGCACGTTTCGAATTGTTCAATGACCGCTTTATACTCAGCCGTCTCTTCCGCAGAGAGCGGTCCTGCAGCCTTTTTTTCCTGAAAATTGTTGCGGCGGGCCAATAGGTCCCGATATACATCATTAACAGGGAAATAGATAAGCAGAGATGTGATTTTAAGGTCCGAGCTTATCAGAAGGTTTTGATATAGCGGATTGTTCTTAAACTCGAGTTTTGCCAGCTTTTTGTCAACGGTGGGAGATTCAAGGGTCCGAATATTGTCCACCAGTTCTTTGATAGGAACCGGCGGGCTTTCAAGGAGTGGAACGTCCAGTATGGAAACCACGGACGAAACCCTTTTTAACCGCCTCAACTCATCCCTCAAGCGGGCCAGGTTTGCCAACGCCGTGTCCGAAAACAGGTCCCCTTTGGGGGCATAGGTCATGATTAAATAATCTTGCAGTCCATATCTGAAATCGATAAGTCTCGAGTATCGAAGATCTTTGTCATTCTGCAAGACCAGGGTTTCCGCTGATGCGTCAAGCTTAAAATCCTTTGCGTTATAACCGAGAAAAGAAACCACCGCCAAAATGAAGACAATAACTCGTTTCGGCCGCCCGATGACGACCTTATGGAAAAACTGCATGGGCAGAGTAGAATAGTGTGTCATATCCATTGATGAAACAGAAGCGTTCGGGCCGAGTGGTGCTAAAAGAATGTCATTTATTTTCCGGGGTTTCCAGTTTCAGCAGAAGATCCTCAAAGGTTCCTTTGTCGAGAATCTGGTCAAACTGAGACCGGTAGGTCACGATAATGCTGATGCCTTCTATTTCCATGTCATAGATTTTCCAGTTTCGCTTTGATTTATAAAGCTTATATGTCATGGATATTATTTTATCTTTGGAAATCACTTCCGTCGGTATCTCAACCTTTCTCCCGTTTTGAACCGGCGTTTTATAAACGACAGTTTCATCGGTATAAAGAGACAGTTTTTCAAGATACGACGCCTCCAATCGTTTAATAAAAAGATCGGTGAATTTTACCTTATGTTCTTTTGAAAGGCCGGGCCAGTACTTTCTTCCCAAAGAGAGTTTCGCCATGAGGGGAAAATCGAATATCGGTCTTACGATTTCGATAATTTGTCTGTCTTTTTCCTGCTGGCCCATGTCTTTTTTCTGCAAAACGGCCTTTGCCGCATCCAGCTTACCTGCCAATATTTTTTTTGCACTGTTCTTGTCATCCGTTAAACCGGTTTGTGCCGTAATGAACAGAATAAGAACCGCATAGAGCAGACGCTTCATAACAGAATCCTTTGACCAACCTATATTTTGCCCATGCCTAACCGAAATTATTTTTTTATGCAACCTTTAAAAATAGATCAAGGGATTGTTTTTGAAATTTTTCTTGGGTATGTTGAATATAAAAAAATGGGACGCAGCAGGGCATAATTTTTTAAAGAGCGGAACATTTCAGAAAGATCATTGTCTAAACAGAATGAACAAAGATATTAACAATCCGGCCGGTCTATCCGACCGAGACACAGAACTTATCAGGGCCGTTCAGGCCGGCGATATTGCTGCATTTGACAAACTGGTCCTCAAACACAAAGACAAATTGTTTAACATGGTCTTCTGGTTTTTAGGAGATTACCAGGAAGCCGACGATTGTGCCCAGGAGATCTTCATAAAAATCTTCAAGGCCATAAAAAAATTCAGGTTTGAATCGACATTTTCCACATGGCTCTATCGGATTGCCATGAACACCTGTAAAAACAGGGTAAAATCATCCGCTTACCGATGGAAAAAAAAGACCGTTTCCATAGAGGGCCCGAAGAGTTCAAAAGACGGCAACCCTTTCCATGAAATCGAGAACGGCTCATCATCTCCGGCAAAAGAACTTGAAAAAAAAGAGCGGTTGATGCTGATTCAAAATGCGATAAATTCACTGCCTGAGGCGCAAAACCAGATGGTTGTGCTGCGTGACATCCAGGGGCTGTCTTATCAGGAGATTGCAGATGTAACCGGGCTGAGTCTCGGCACCGTCAAATCGAGACTTGCAAGAGGAAGGCTCGAGTTAAGGAATAGACTAAAAGGAAGGATATAAAATGGAGTGTGCCTTAATTCAGGAACGTTTGTCCGAATATATAGACGGCACTTTAGATGCAAACGACCGTGCAGCGGTCGAAAACCACATTTCCTCCTGCAAAAACTGTAAAGAAGACCTCGCTTCATTGATCGAGATGGTCGAAGAATTGCACGCAATGGATCCGGTCGAAGCGCCGGCAGATTTTCTTGAAAAAATCCATGAACGCATTGATTCTCGATTTAGTTTAGACCGGATAATTCGAAAATTATTTATTCCATTCCGCATCAAGATCCCGTTGGAGCTTGCCGCGGCGGCGACTATCACCATTCTTGTTGTTTTTGTTTTAAATATTCAACAAAAAGAGGTCCCGTCGGTACAGATCCTTTCAGATTCCATATCCGAAAAATTGGCCGAAAAGCCAACAGAAGAACGTATGAAGATGGCATTTGAAAAGGAAGCCAAAAGTGTAGCGCCGGTCCTTGAAGCAGACCCGACAACACCATCAGACAAAAAACAAATTCGATTAACCCGGAAATCCAAGGCAACAACCACCGTTCAACCCTCAATCCAAAGGGAATCCAAACCACTCACATCTGTTCTTGGAAAAGCTGAAGAGGCGCCGCCGGTTATAAAAGACAAGACCATCCAACTTGCCATGGTACTCAAAACAACCCTCACCGGAGGTGTTTACAGACCGGGTATCGCCATGGAACCGGCTCAACTCCCAAAAAAGGACGAGAAAACCGCCGGAACCAAGAGCTTCGACAGCGATTTCTTCGAGCAAAACGTCACAGCCAAGCATAAAGCGCCGGTTTCTGACCTTCTTCCCAGCTTGAAAAATATCATCAGCCGAGCCCAAGGAAAGGTTTCCTCCGTGGAATTTGACCGGCAAACCGATCGATTAAAATCGATTGACGCGGAAATCCTCGCCCGGAGTTATCCATCATTTTGTAGAGAATTGACTCGGTTGGCCACATTCCAGACCCCTCCCCGCCCCCTTTCTGATAAAGATCCGGATACCATTCAGGTTCGTATCAGTTTCATCTATCAGGAATAAGATTATTCGACAATTTTTTCCTTAGAAGCCGTTTCAAATCATCCCAGCGGGTAATTTTTGAGTCTTTTGCCGAAAAGCGTTTTGCCATGCGGCGCGAATAAAAATCTTGATTTTTTACTCCAAGATGATATGAATGGATTATCTGAAAATCAATAATAGTTAAATAGAGGAGGTTTTAAATGAATTTTCTAAGAGTTTTTACCGTATTCATCTTTCTTACCCTTGGTGCCGGTTTTATTGGATGTGGTGGTGGTGGTGCCGACATTAAAACTTCCAACACAACCGTCGGTCAAGAATTAATGGATCTCGAAAAAGCATACAAAAACAACATCATTACTGAAAAAGAATATAACAAAACCAAATCGAAAATTTTAAAAAGGAAATATTGATAAAAGTGAAATGTGAAATGTAAAACGATTGCATTTAGCACATTAAAAGGCAATATTAAACAACATATAGACTTTTCACTTTTTACTTTTTACTTTTTACGGAACTATCAATATTAGACGGCACAACCGGCGTTTAAAACTTCGCTGAAATTCTGGATTTCTCTAAAATTTTCATATCTTGTATTATAACATGAAGGCAAGGGCGTTAAGCTCTTGCCTTTTTATATCCCCGCACCAATCTAAATTTTTCTGGAACTTTTTCCCAACCTCCTTGTCTAATGGAACCAAAGGACAAAAAATTAACCCAAGGAGGTTGGAAAAATGACCAAAGAGAAAAAGATATGTATTATCGTTATCCTTGCAGTAATGGTAATGGTTGGGAACACTTCTTACGCACAACAGGAAAGTGATGCAAACAAAACACTGTCCCCATATTTCCTGGTACTAAGCGACGATCCGGACCTGGACCGGCTCCCTTTAAAATCCACATACGCCGAAGTCAAAATTTCAGGCGTCATCGCCGATGTCAAGGTCACACAGGTCTATAAAAACGAAGGAAAGAAACCGCTGGAAGCCGTCTATGTCTTTCCGGCATCCACCCGAGCGGCTGTTTATGGAATGAAAATGACCGTCGGAGAACGTACCATTACAGCCAAAATCCGGGAGCGTGAACAGGCGCGGCGTGAATACAACCAGGCCAAACAGGACGGGAAAAGTGCATCGCTTCTGGAACAGCAAAGGCCCAATGTTTTTCAGATGAATGTGGCCAACATCCTGCCGTCTGACGTCATCAAGGTAGAACTCAGATATACCGAACTTCTGGTCCCCACGGATAATGTTTATGAATTCGTCTATCCCACGGTTGTCGGACCCCGCTATGTAGACCAGGCGTCTCATGAAACCAGTCCTGCTGAAACGTGGACCGCCAACCCATATCTGCATCAGGGAGACCCGCCAACGTATACCTTCAATATGACCGTTGATATTGCAGCGGGCCTGCCCATAAAAGACATCACCTGCGCTTCACATCAGACCAGCGTCGATTACAAGGGACCCGCCTTTGCCACGGTTCATCTCAATCCCTCCGAAAAAAACGGGGGCAACCGGGATTTCATCTTGAAATACCGGCTCGCCGGCGGCAAGATTGAAACCGGGCTTCTTCTTTTTGAAGGAAAAAATGAAAACTTTTTTCTCCTTATGATGCAACCGCCCAAAAACGTCGTTCAGAACCAGATCCCACCCCGTGAATACATATTTATTGTGGATGTGTCCGGCTCTATGCACGGCTTTCCCCTGAACATATCCAAAAAACTTCTCAAGGATCTCATCGGCAATCTTCGTTCCACAGACCGGTTCAATGTGCTTCTGTTTGCCGGAAGTTCCCACCTGATGTCGGAGCACTCCTTGCCGGCAACCCAAGAAAACATCAAACGGGCCATAAACACCATTGAACGTCAGCGCGGCGGCGGGGGCACGAGACTTTTGCCGGCCCTTAAAAGAGCGCTTTCCCTGCCGAAAACCAAAGGATACTCCCGAAGTATTGTCATTGCCACCGATGGGTACGTCTCGGTGGAAGCCGAGGCATTCGACCTGATCCGGAACAATCTCGGTAAAGCCAATATGTTTACCTTCGGCATTGGATCCAGCGTCAACCGTCACCTGATCGAAGGGATGGCAAGGTTGGGAATGGGAGAGCCCTTTGTCATTACAAATCCTGAACAAGCACCTGAAACTGCCAACAAATTCAGAAAGCTCATTGAATCACCGGTGCTGACCGGAATCGAAATCGACTTCGGCCGATTCGATGCCTACCATGTGGAACCGCCTGGCGTTCCGGATGTTCTGGCGGATCGGCCCGTCATTGTCTTCGGGAAATGGCGCGGCACACCCCGCGGCACCATCTCCCTATCGGGTTTTACCGGAAAGCATCCCTTTTCAAAAAAGATGGATGTCTCCAAGATAACGCCGTTGAAAACAAACTCGGCTCTGCGCTACCTGTGGGCGCAGCACCGGATCGCCCTTTTGGCCGACTACAATCGGCTTAACCGTCAGGACGAGCGGGTCAGAGAAGTCACCAATCTGGGACTCACGTATAACCTGCTGACAGCATATACTTCATTTGTCGCCGTGGACACCCGTGTTCGCCTTCAGGATGGGCAGTCGATCACCGTCAAGCAACCCCTTCCCTTACCTCTGGGCGTCTCCGATTATGCCGTAGGAGGGAACCGATCTTTTGCCGGAAAATCGGCCTCCTCCTTTGCAGCCGCCCCTTTGGTATCGGGCATGAAGAATCAAGTCGTCGAAGAAAGCCTTGAACGCAAAAAGGAAGACCGCTCGGGTTCCGAGCCGGAAATGGATGCGTCCGTGAGCGAGAAAAACCATGTGGAATTGGGCAGCGTTACGGTATCAGACGGCGTATCTGATCAATCTGTTCAGAAACTGCTGAAAAAACACCTTCACGAATTCAACCGATGTTACAAAAACGCCCTGAAAAAACAGCCCCGTATAAAAGGAAAAGTCGTGTTCAAAATAATGATAGATCGTACAGGTCGCGTTTTAAACGTTCATCTGGATAAAGACGACGCAAAAGATAAAACTTTCGGACATTGTATGCTCAAAAAACTGAAAGAACTTCGATTTCCGGCATTGAAACAAGGAAAAAATGGTGTGATCACCGTTACATTTGTTTTGAAATAAAAATCGAAAAAACGACGGGTATGAATAAAAATAGCCGTCTATCTCGAACGTACGAGGCAGACGGCTATCTTTTTGTTACGTTTCAGCAGATATCTGGCATCGGCAGTCGCTAACATCAAGCTAATGCAAGTCCCCTTTAAAACAGCTCTTATAAAACTTCAAGATCTGCATCGCCTTTCTCAACTTTTCTTCCACATGCTCGATTGCAAATATGTCATAAGGTTGATGTCGCTGTTGGTAATCTTGAGCTTGCGGCGGATATGTTCCCGGTGGCGGTTGATTGTTCCTGCTGATACACCCCGGGTTCGAGCGATTTCTTTGGTCTGCAATCCACTTCGAATCATGTTGCAGATATTGACTTCCGTGGATGTTAAAGAAAGATGGTTCTTGGACAAATCACTGACAAAAGGCGAGGTGATATCTTCCAGGTTATTTCTTAATATCTCCGCGTATTGCCGCTTGGTTTTGGGCAGATGAAACGCAAGCTCATGCAATATGGGCAATAGAACCTTATCTACGTTCTCTTGCACATCAATATAGATTTCTTTTTTTTCTTCTTCGATTCTTGCTAAAACCGCACGCAGAGCCACGTTCGATTCCTGCAATGCCTTGCGCTCTAAACGCAACTGCCGGTTGCTCTCCTGCAATTCCAGCTCGGCGGAAATTCGCATGGCGGCGGAGCCGATTCGCTCTGCCAAGGCATCCAGCAGTGCGCGTTCCTCTCTGAGAAATGGTCCCTCATCCGCCGCCGGACGTTCTTCGAGATACAAGATGGCAACTTCGCCCATTGGTTCATTATACATAAAAATCTGTGACGACTGGCGCCATTTTGTTAATTTGAATCCCTTGCTCTTGTATGTTTTTCCTTTGAACATAATTCGAACGCATGTGATTTCCGGATACTGCCATGAATACGGCAAAAATTTAACAATGTCTCGCAGCAGATCTTCAACCGAATCTGAATGACGTTCGGCCAATTGTCCGATCCCGTACAGGCAGTTTAGCTCCTTGATCCGTTCACGCAGGGCAGGCATTAGTTTTGAAGGTTCGATGTCGCTGTTAAAGGGGATGCGCCAGAGACGAAAAAGTTCCTCGGGCAAATCTTGAAAATCCTTATGGGTAGTCTGCATTGCTGAAGATTCGTTTTTAACCATGGGTCCCTTTCTTATTGCACATTATAAATATGCATTAAATGGGCACTGTATTAGTACTCATAGTGCATATGATTTATGGGTATTATGGGTGCATTCTTATTGTATTTATTTTTTTTAGCCTGTCTTATATTCTAAGCGCTGTCAATTAAAAAAAATAAACCAAAAGGAGACCCGTATGCCACCACCGACACTTGACTCAATCTTGGAAGAACGCCGCAGTCAACCCCAGCAACTCATTGAAGTGCTGCAGGACGTACAGGAACATTATGGATATATCTCTGAAGATTCCATGAAGACCGTATCAAATGAACTTGGGGTTCCGCTGATGGACGTATACAGTGTTGCTTCTTTTTACAAGGCTTTTGCACTGCAACCGCGCGGCAAGAACGTGATTCGGATATGTACGGGCACGGCCTGTCATGTGCGCGGCGCAAAATTGATTCTCAACCAGGCTGTGGGTCAACTCGGAATAGAGCCCAGTGAAGTATCGGATGACGGCCTTTTCACGATTGAACATGTGAACTGCCTGGGCGCCTGCGCGCTTGGACCTGTGGTTACCGACAACGGGCACTATCATGACCACATGAGTCCCGGAAAACTGCGCAAACTAATCAAATCCATCTGCAAAGCCGACGCGGAGGAAAACTCCAATGACTAAGATCAAAACTATCAAAGGCTTGGAGGCCCTGCGTAAAAGGCTTCTCAAAGACCGCAAAAAAATTCAGTCAACACTGGTTATGTGCGGAGGAACCGGGTGCCAGGCATCACGCTGCCAAAACGTTATTGATGCCGTCAAAGATGAATTGGATAAACAGGGCCTGGCAAAAAGTGTCTCTATCCGTACCACAGGATGCCACGGCTTCTGCGAGCAAGGCCCCCTGATGGTCATCGAACCGGAAAACACATTCTACTGCCACATTTCACCTGACGATGCCAATGAAATTGTCACCAAAACCATCCGTGACGGTGAAGTCGTCGAACGTTTACTATACACTGACCCGGTTTCCGGCAAGCAGATTCAGACCGAAGCGGAAATTCCTTTCTACCGCGCTCAGGATCGCCATTTGCTGGCCCAAAACCGTCTGGTTGATCCATGTTCTATTGAGGATTATATCGCCATGGGAGGGTATGCGGCCTTTGCCAAAGCCCTGTTTGAAATAGCGCCGGAATCGATTGTTCGGGAAATCAAAGATTCCGGGCTCCGAGGCTGCGGCGGAGGCGGATTTCCCACCGGCCGCAAATGGGCCGAGTGCCGTAGCGCGCCGGGTGATGAAAAGTATGTCATCTGCAACGCCGATGAAGGCGATCCCGGGGCGTACATGGACCGCTGTGTGTTGGAAGGCAACCCGCACCTGGTTCTAGAGGGCATGATGATCGGCGCTTTGGCAATTGGCGCCCTGCAAGGCTACGTCTATGTGCGCAATGAATACCCTTTGGCGGTCAAGCATGCACGGACGGCCATTCGGCAAGCCAGAGAGATAGGACTTTTGGGCGCTAATATATTGGGGTCATCATTTTCTTTTGACATGGATATCGCCCGTGGCGGCGGTGCGTTTGTGTGTGGCGAATCAACCGCGCTGATGTCTTCTTTAGAGGGCAAAGTCGGCGAACCGCGGCCAAAGGACGTACACACTGTAACTGACGGTCTGTGGCATAAACCGACCACACTCAATAATGTTGAAACCTGGGCCAATGTACCTGCTATAATTTTAAACGGTTCGTCCTGGTTTGCTTCCAAGGGATCAAGAAAGAGTAAAGGAACGAAAATCCTGGCCCTCACCGGCCATATCAAAAATACCGGACTGGTAGAAGTGGAGATGGGTACCACAATCAATACGGTTGTCTTTGATATCGGCGGCGGCGGTTCAAATGGAAATTCCATTAAAGCCGTACAGACCGGCGGTCCCTCCGGTGGATGCCTGCCGGCGGATAAATTTAACCTTCCCATTGATTTTGACGAACTTGCCAAGGCCGGATCGATGGTTGGCTCAGGCGGAATGGTGGTGATGGACGAAGAGACCTGTATGGTGGATGTGGCCAAATATTTCCTTGCATTTTTACAAGACGAGTCGTGCGGCAAATGCGTGCCCTGCCGTCTGGGAATCGATCGCATGCTCGAGATCATCACTGATATTACGGAAGGCAACGGCACCCTCGAGCAAATCGGCCTTTTGGAAGAATTGGGATCTACCGTGAGTCAAACAGCGCTCTGCGGGTTGGGCAAGACCGCGGCCAATCCCGTACTCTCCACGTTGCGTTACTTTCGGGATGAATACGAGACCCACATAAACGAAAAAAAATGTTCTGCCGGTGTATGCCAGGCATTGGTCACGTACAGTGTTGACCCTGAAAAATGCACCTGCTGCGGTATTTGCAAGCGCGGGTGTCCACATGAAGCAATTATCGGCAAAAAGAAACAGGTCCATGCAATCAATTTGGATCTATGCCAGAAATGCGGAATCTGCAAGAGTGAATGCGATTTTGAAGCAATTCAAGTTCAATAGCGAGGTGTAATATGACTCCACTAGTAACGATAAACATTGACGGTGCTAATATTAAGGCTACAAGAGGATCAAGCGTGCTCGATGCCGCTTTAGAACACGGGACCTGCATCCCCCATCTATGCCGTGTCCCCTATATTGCAAGTATCGGTGCCTGTCGCCTCTGCATCGTAGAGCATGTTGTGAATGGTTGGTCAAAAGTCACCACATCCTGCACACTGCTTGTGCAAGAAGGTATGGTAATTTTGAGCAATACGGAGAAAATCAGAAAACTGCGTCGCAACGTTGCAGAACTGCTCGTTTCACAGGCTCCTAATTCCCGTGCTATCCAGGACATTGCCGTACGCTGCGGGGTAAAGGAGGTTCGCTATCCTTTCAGGAACAGTGACTGTGTTTTGTGCGGGCGCTGTGTCCAATTGTGCCCGGGAACCTTTGGGGTAAAGGCCATCGGTTTTGTCGGACGCGGCAAGGATCGCCGCGTGGAATCTCCGTTTGACCTGCGTTCCAAGCTCTGCAATGACTGCGGCAGGTGTCTCGACCTTTGTCCCATGACAATAGTCCCTTGTGGTGGACCTATGAAATCCGGGGAAGAATATCTGTGCGGAAATTGCGAATCAAAAATGGACTCGGCAGAAGAACAGGGGATTTGCATATCGTGTGATTTCGGCGAAGGTTTTCAATGCGAGCGCAGTCCTCAGAATTTTTAGGACAGAGGTTCGGAAATTTAACATGTAGTGAAAATCAGTTTAATTAATACCTCACATAGGGTTTTCCCCTCTGGTTTTGGTTGTTATTATGGTGGTTCGAATCCGGGGGGTACTTTTTCCCATGGGTAGCCGTTTTTGGTCATCTGGTAGCCCAAGTCAAACAATTTGCCCATGTACTCAGGATCGAACACTTCTTTCGGCTTTTCATTAAAATTAGAAGGAATGAAAGATAGGTTGTAATCCATTCCGTCCCGCTGGGCACCAAGGTAAATCCGGTAGAGATCACCGAGCCCCTGTGTTCGGATTAAAGTGGAGATGGCATTGCCCAAGATGGATACTATCTTGGGCTTAACGGTTTTCCAATCCGGCTTGATGAACGAGTTCCGAATGACATATATCCGGGATTTTCCTTTCAATCCGACTTGTCTCATTACCCATCGCATATCCAGTGAAGCGGGGTAGAGGAACACCTGAGACGACGTTCCCCCGTCTACGTGGATTTCGTCGTAGCGACGCCCGTCGGCTTCCACCTCGATGTATACTGGTGTGAACGCACCGGGTACGGATGCTGAAGCCACCATGATGTCGCGAACCAACTGCAGGGCGTTGGGAGCCCCGCTTTTAGCGATGATTCCGATGTTCCAAATAACCGGACGCTTGGCATCCAAATTGGTGGTACCGATGAATAACCGCCGGCCTTTGTCGTGTTCGACGACAATTTCTTCGAGCATCTTAACGTCAATGACATCTTCGAGCATTTCCCGCAGTGGTGTTGTGTCGGCTGCTGAATCGGCCGTTAGGATCGAGAACAGTGAGCGCTTATCCAGGATGTCTTTTGTGGATGTGGTGGTGTAAAATTTCTTTAGTTTTGCATCATATTCCGGACCAAGAAAGGCAAACGGTGCAATGAGCGCGCCAGTACTAATGCCGGTGACGACCCTGAACTCCGGTCGGTTGCCGGCCGCTGTCCAGCCGACCAGCAGGCCGGCACCGAAGGCACCGTTGGCACCACCACCGGAAATTGCCAGGTAATCTATCGGTTTGTATTTCGCTTCTGGTTCTTTTTCTCTGATCTCTTCTCTGATCTCGGCAAGTTTTTCCTGAATCCCGGACGGCAGTGTATCTCCCCAGAATCGAGCATCGGGGATGTAAGGTATCTGAGCAGTGTCTCCGTAAGCTTCCGGCAAGGGATTGCGTTTATGGCTTGTGGCACAACCTGACATCAGCAAGGCTGACAGGATAAAGATAATGATTAAAATCTTTCTGTTGGTCTTCATGATGCCCATCCATTTCGAGTTAATTTATTTATGATCACAAGACACAAATCTCAGGTGGATTTCAGTACGCTTTCCTGAATGACCCTATCATCAAAGCATGCTTCTACCCATTGTACTCATTAATAGATACCAGACTTATTGTATTGGATGCAATCGATAGTACGCTTTCGTGTCAAACTTGAATTGTGAATTGATTTTTCACTTCTTTATCGTTTGCCATCTTCTCTTTAAATATTTTCACACTATGACTGATAGCGGAGTGACTTATATTGAAAAGGCGCCTTAATTATCAAACATTAATTCAATTCAAGCTTTGACACCAATCTTTTGAGTCTCTTATCATTCGTCCAAAGAGAAATGCCGGACAATTGAGCAGATGCTAGAAGGTGCACATCGACAAAACCGATTCCGGTTCCACTCAAATGGTTCTGTTTTGTCATGATTTTGAGACTAGAGAACCATTTAAATACTTATGCACGATACTGGAAATGAGTGTTTGATATGGAATCCCTTCTTCAATAGCCTTTATCTGCATTTGACGATAATCCTTTTGAGTAAGACGAAGATTAATACGCTTGTCTTTTTTTAAGGTATTTCGTGCCGCTGCTATTGCCTTCTCTTTTTCCTGTTCGATATTGTTGACAGGTTGCCATTCATCACGTTCAATTGATTCCATCAAGTCTTTTTCTTCCTGATCAATTGGTTTAAAAGCACCTTTATTTAATTTTTTCATTATTCCCCCTTTAGACCGTATCGTTTTGTATATTTACGGCTTGGAAAGAGAAACGCCTAAATTCAACCCCGTCCCCCTTTATGAGCGATCCTTGTGAAGACGCAGGTTCGAAGATTACAAAAGTCTATTTCTAGTCCATGCGGGACTCCTGCGACAATCCAAAACGGCATAGACCCGAATGATGTCATTTTGTAAACGATAGTAGATGGCAAAGGGAAATCTTTTTGATAGCAAACGGTGATATCCGAAATGGAGGGCGTGAACACCGGCATAGAGATAGAGCGACTCTATGTCTGAGAAGAGAGAGTCGAGAAAATAATTACCGAGTCCTCTCGACTGACTTTCATAAAACTTGAAACCGTTGATCAAATCTTTCTCGGCAGAATCAAGGATCTCGATTCTCATTTGGTCTGGTTCCTGATTTTTTCCTTAGCCCGATCAAAAGCTGTAAATTCTGCTTTCCCTTCGTTTATCTCCCTTTCTCTCGCCTGTAAAACTTCCTTGTGCCATTCTGGCGATGAAATGGACTCAGGATCTCGACAAAGATCATCCCATAATTTTTCCATTACTGCTATTTTATCCAGGTTTGTCATTTTGTCTAAAGGTAATGAAATTTCCATATCATTCTCCTTTTAAGGGTAAATATACCTCCTTAAAAATAATTAATTTTTCAATATTTCGCAATAAAGAACTTCCAGAGTCTTCGAACACTGCTAATCAGCCGCGCGGCTTTTTTGCGCGTCCCTTGCAGCAGCAAGGTTAGGCGGTGGCGCCTTCTTGTTTTTTGCATTTGACGGCGAACCATCCCTTATTTTTTTTCTCAAGTGCATCGAATTCCGAGTACCCAACACCTTCCAATACTTCTCGAAGTTCTTCGATGCTTAGATACGTCATTCCAATGGAATCTACAATACGCCGATTTCTGCGGTCGTATTTTTTGTTTTTATAAACGGCTCCCACAATAAGGAGTTGTCCGTTTTGCTTCGTAACTCGATGAACCTCTTTTAGGTCATTACGAAAATCTGGCCAGAAATAGTGGGTCTCAAAAGCGGTGATGAGACCAAAAGCACAATCGCTGAATCTCATCGAGGAGACAGCCTCTTGAAATATTTCCACTCGTCCTTCGTTAATAAGCGCACGATTCTTCTTCCTGGCCACTACAACAGCATCTGGCGAATAGTCAATGCCGACGACTTTGCCATCTATAGCGATTCCTGCAAGTCGCTCAACAGTCTTTCCGCCGCCACATCCAATGTCAAGTGCGTCTATATCACTTGCGATGTCGATAAAGCCTAAACCCCATCTCGTGAGACCGGAATGCCCAAAATTCATTCCTCTAGCGAGAAATCGACCAAATCTCCCACTAGGTTTTTTGCTCTGACTTAGCATTCTTTTTAACAAGCTCATACAAGACTCTTTTATACCTGCAGTATTGCACAGCACCGGGTAGCCGGGGGCTGTTGCCAGCCCCGAGCCCCCTCACAACCGTGCGTGACAGTTTCCCGTCACACGGCTCAAGCATCCAGTAAGGCCAGCCCTTGTGGAGCTGCCCGCTGATGCATTAATTAACATTACATCAACTTTGCGATACAAGCTGACAGCCATAATCCATACGGTGAAGGTGCACACACTGGCCGAAGCCGTGTTCTTTTGCTTTCCTTCTTTAATATGGTTCTCTCAGTGTTCTCACAATCGGACACCCGTCGGACGTCTGCCCCCTTTCGGGCCAGGCAAATTTTGAACCTGTATCCACCCCATTACAGAATGGCATTCGCTTTTTCCGACATCTCAGTCCAGCATCTCCAACAGTATGCCTTGCGGTTTACCTGCCTTTCGGCAAAGATACTGGGTTTCCACGTTCCGTACAATTGATCCTATGAGTGACTTAGGTGCGCCCTCTACGCCGGTCTTTAGATCCCGGCTTGTCGGGGTGGTTCTACAGTTCCGTGCAGGCACGTTAGAGACTTGCAACCTGACCACATGCTACTCACACGGGGGAGCAGCCTTCGACCTCTTAAGCCTCGGTAGGTCTGTCTAGCTTGACGATGCGTGCGGACATTCAATTATTTTCACCATATCACTCGTCCCTAGCCCTGTAGCCGGTGGAACATCCCGATTTATCGGGAGGAGGCTTCCCGGCTTTCTCCGCCCTCGCTTAAAGCAAAGATGGAAAGGGTCGTCCTGTCACCATTCCGACCCAATTCGGTACGTTGTCCGTGGGGCTTCGCACCCCGTCATCAGCGCAACGGCAGCACGCCCACGTAGGGACCGACAGGAACATGCCGGGTACTCTCCAGACGGACTAACCGTCTGTTAATACACTTAATTGTGCGACATCGTGTCGCAACTAACGCTGCTAATCAGCCGCGCGGCTTTTTGCGTCGGCTGAATTAGCCTTGTTCTGTGCTGGTACAAATGGATGCCAATTGACAATTTGGTTAATTCACATTCCTGGTAACCTGCGAGTCTCGCCAATTTTCATTATCCATGCTTCTTCAGAAAGAAAACCTGATTTTTCAGCCGAAACTTTAAATCGTTTTGGAGGTTCCCAAGGATCTTCATCCGACAAGTCAATTGTTCCCCAATGTATTCCAAGCAAGACTTTTGCTTTTATTTCTTTTCCTATCGTTACTGCTTTTTCAGGAGTAGTATGATTATTTACACCATATTTCCTATTTCCATAAGTTCCAATTGTCACCATTGCCAAGTTAAAGGAATTGAACTTTGTTCCAATTTCTTTAAAGATAACTGGTGAATATGCTGAATCTCCAATAAAGAATAATTTCCCATCGCGATTGGAAATAGACCACCCACACCATAATGTATCGTTTTTGTCGCCGATTCCTCGACCTGAATAATGGACTGTAGGTAGTGCCGTAAACTCAATATTATGCATTGACTCCGATTCATACCAATCCAGTTCATGAACGTTGGTATAACCACGTTTAGAAAAAAATGCTTCCAGTTTAAGCGGTACAAAGACGTGGATATTTTCTTTTTTGGGAATAGACTCAATAAAATCTTCATCTAAATGATCGTAGTGATTATGCGATATAAGAATAATATCAATCTGTGGAAGGTTTTCGGGACTAATCCCTGGGTTGACATAACGGCTGGGACCGATTGGAAAAGGTGATGCATATTTTGAAAAAAATGGATCGGTAAGTATGCATTTTCCATCAATCTTGATTAACATAGTACTTTGCCCGATCCATGTTACAGTATTCTTGTCTTGTAACTTTTGATACAAGGCAATAGCACTTTCCTCGGATAAAATATGATTTTCGGGAGCTACCGGTAAATTAAATGCTGAAATAAAACGGTGCATATAAAAGCTGAACCCTATCTCTGAAGAATCTTCGACAATCGGGAAATTACGAAACCCGGTTGTTGTGTGATGCTTCGGCGTACCTTTTTCCCATGTTGGATTTCCTGCCCAAACTTGCATTGCCATAATAATAAGAAAAATTAATAGATAAAGGATTGTCTGAAAATTATTTAGTGCTTTTAGCATGATCGTTTAAAATTGGGAATAACCGTATTTTTGTTAATGATACATTCTTAAGAGAACACAGAACCAGTTATTCTATTGTTTTCTGCATAATATTCGAAAAAAATATCAATCGACAAGAAAAAGACGGCATTGTATGTATTTTCTAACTACATAACTCCACAATAAAGATGTTATATAGAAAACTGTTATGTCACAATGAAACCAATTCCTCATTATCGAAAGTGGCTTCGGTATTATCTGGATTTTTGCCAAAAATACGGTTTTAGACAATCAGACACAAAAAGCCTGCCGCATTTTATAAAGAAACTGAAAGAGAAAAAACAAACCGATCTGCAACAAAAACAAGCTGCTGATGCAATATACATATATTATGGTGAAGAAACGGGACGTGAAGATAAGAATGCTTTATCTAAGACCAATAACAAGATAATATCAAGCAAAAATGCTGACCTTTATCCCTGATGCCGGAGAATACAAGCGGTATCATCTACATATAATTAAGAGCCGGACAATCAAAGAAGCCAAAAGTCCTTTAGATCTGCGGTAAAGGGGTTGGGCCACAGTAACATATTGAAAAATCGAGAAAAGACACCTAAAAACACCGGTATTTGGGTCTTAATCGACCGGTTTTTCCCTAAAACTGGCCGATTAAGGATGGTGGTGGTTGATCCCATAAAAATGTGTTTCCGGAATCCAGATTATTAGCTTTGCCATATGGCATCTGCACTTCCCGAAGTGCAAAGGTATCATCATCGGAAATTATCTTCCTACCTTTTGCTCGAAACCCGAGGGCTTCCTTCATCTTCACTACAAACGTTTTACTCCCAACTGCAATGCTTTGTGTCCAGCTATATCTTTTCTTTGCCTGGTATAGCCACTCAATCCATCTGCGCCGATCTCTTGGGAATTTTAAAAGAAATTCTCTCTTATGGCACCGACGTGTCGGGTCGTAGCCGAAGGCGAAGCCTGATGGGTAATTTACCCTGTTAAATGCGAAGCCAATTTATCCGGGGTATGCCAGACATGGCCGGGTATAAAATGTCTTTTTGCACGAGCCATTTTTCATTGTTTCTCTTAACAGGGCAGTTTTTGGGGGTAAACCGGTCGATTAAGACCGTTTTAGGGATGTTTTTACGCCATTTTTGACGCAATGTCAATCACTTAACATGACCCGACCCCCAATTAACCCCAATTAATTCAGGCAATTGTTCTATCTTTCTCTCCCTTCCCTTACAATATCCACTATTTCCTGTGTTGTGATACTGGCTTTAATCGAAGGAACGTCTAAGGGAGAAGAAGCTATTTTTTCTGGAACCAACGCGAAAGTACGACCGTCCTTCCTTCGGATTAGCACTTTGCCTGTGTTTTCAGCCTGTTCAAGGACGAGAGCAAGCTTTTGCCGGGCTTCTGAATATGTATAAACTTGCATATTAAACCTCCATGGTTTCAAGATTTAGATTTTGAGCTGATGCCTTAAGTTTTTTATCCAACGTCAATAAAGGTGCTTTATGCCGAATAGCGCATTCTAAGAAATAGGCATCATAGGCATACATGTTGTATTGTTTAGATAACTTTAATGCCATGACAAAGTCTGGATCAATAAACCGAAGTGGTATACTTTTAAAAATCGATAAGCCCTTTTGGGCCTCCTCAAGCGCCAACCGATTTTGTTTAAACATCGCCGAAAATGCATTACCGATCTCCCAAGGAATAGAGCCAGGCCCAATAAGGGTAGTTCCTGTTGTAATTTCAATTATTTTGTTGCGTTCGGGTTCGCCGACAATCACAGCAATCAATGTGGTGTGATTTGTCAAGTCCTGAGATAGAACGTATTTCTCACCTGCCTGGTGTGAAGCGCAGCGGAACACCAGTCAGGTGCAGAAAATGGTTAGAAGTCTTTAATTTATTTTGTATATATATACTTAACATACGTTTGACCACAATTCATGGCAATTCAAATCATCTCAGAAGAACTCCAGGACGTCATAGACTCTCGCTTCTAGTTTCTTCGTCATTACGATTCGAAGTATTTCAGATAGCCCAACCGCATAAGGTGCCGGCCCTATAACCTTCGATTCGAGAGTGATGCTTGCCGAGTCATCTTTGATCTTAATTCTGTGGAAAGCATGCCTTCCAAGATGACTCGCCGGGATCCCAAGTGTGTTTTCCTGTATTGCGGGATCTCTGATTGACTCGATCTTGTTAATCTCGATTCCAAGAGATCTCGCCAGACTACGCGCAGTGCCAGCTTCAGAGGTCTTCGTGGACTGATGTGACTCAAGTATCGTTCGTTCGTACTTTTTAAATCCTTCTCCAGCCTGCAGGACCATTGCCATGAACTTGAGCATTAACACATTTGTGTTTGGACAGACAATTACCGGAAAGTTCGGATCAAAAGAGCCCTCTATATGCTTTACAAAAAGACAAAGCCCTTTTTCGCTTTCTTGTGCAAAGAAGGGCTTTGTCTTTTTCAATAGCCATGGGATCGGGCTCCCAGTATGTGCAAGATGTTTACATCCAGCCGTGCCGGAAAATCGAATATCAGACCATAAACTATAAAATCAAAAAAAGCAATGCTTAGGACCGCGTAGAAAAATGCGTAGCCAAACTACGTATTAGGACCGTAGCGCCTGTGGCGCCGGCGAAGGAGCGCCCTGCAAGAGAGGGTGTGGGGAGCGTCCAAAGAGGGACTTGAGGAGCGCCCCGCGAAAGCATTCGGCCGCCTTCGTCTGAAGCTTCGTCGTGCCAAGGGGCTTGAGGAGCGGCTCGGGGAGCCTTGATGGGGGATACTGGATGCTGGTTGCTGGATACTGGATGGGAAAATATTTCATAGACCAAAGTCACTTCCAGATACGCCTGGCATTGAATGATACTTTATACGATTTAAAAAATCTTTCAGCAGCCTTCTTTTCAGAAAAGGGAATCAATACACAACCACTACCAAGCTTTTCTCCTTTCAGCTTGGTAAGCTCCCCTGGATAATTATAATTCGCCCGTGCTCTTGGATAAAACTTCCGGTTGAATTTTGCCTTTGTTTTTTGGTTCAAATTTCCTAAATCAAAGGTATAAAGCAGAAACGGCCTTAGATTGAGAAGCATAGAGACATCAATGTCGAGCAGCTCGCGCAAAAACAGGATCTTTCCCTCAAGAAACAGGTTCTGCAACAGTCCGGAATCTGTTTCGGCCAACTCCTTTTCCGTTCTGATAACTGGCTGAATGTTACGGCCAAGTTCCAGTGATATGATCGCATTTTGTATTTTTTCGACGGTCTCTTTTTTATTTGTAATTAACATCAAATCAATATCAGACCTCGGACCATAGTCTTCTCTCGCAAAACTGCCGTAAAGGATTATAGCTTTTAAATCTTCTATGGGAGATAGTTTGGTGACTATCTTTCTGAAAAGATTTTTATTTTTCAATCGGTTCACCAAAGTTTTTCCCGAAAAATTTCAATATTTGATCGAGATTTTCCATCGCTTTTTTGGCCCTGTCACCATTAACACCGTCATAACCAAGATCACCATAGGCACCGCATTTATTTCATCGGGGTATCTTTTTCCCGAGAATTGATGTCTCTCCCGATGAGTTCCAAAGTGTATGTTCTCCCTGGCGGCATCGGCTTCAATAAGTTGCTCAACGACTTTTGTAGCAATATCTCCGACAACAGTATACAGACCTTTGTCAAAGGCATCTCTTACCGCTTTTAGTTTTTCCCGTGCAATTTGTAAGTGCTTTTTATAGTTGCCCATTCAATCAGCCTTCTTGTTAATTATGATAACGAAAAATAAATGAAATGCAAGCTTTTTCGTTACGATATTGAAAGTTACAAGATGTTTTTGCTCATTAACCGCGGATTAACGCATATGAACACGGATTGTTTATTTAACCACTCCGGTACGATCTGCCGGCTTGTCCCGGTAATTCCACGGGGTCTGTCCCGGCAATTCCATGGGGAGCTACGGGGCAGGCAGACGCACACAGACAGATACTGGCCACGTAGGTTAAAAAGTAATTTTCTATTCGTTTGTCAGTCCCATTTGGGGGTCGGACCACGACAACCGACTATAATAATCCATTTGGGGGTCGGACCACGACAACCGACTATAATAACAGCAAAAGAGGCTTAAAATAGACCCTAAACTTGTCTTAAACGACTCTTTTTGGCTCCAAAAAGGACCTTTTAAGCTAAATAGTATTTCAAAAAAATCTTAGACTTTTCTCTTAAATGTGTGTTTTTGGCCACCAAAATGCCCTTTTGAGGCCCTATTTGACGCAAAATTTAAATGTCTTATATATTATATCAAGATGTGCCTGTGGCTCGACCCCCATTCAGTTCACGCATAAGTCAGTTGGCAGGTTGTGCCGCCGTTCCTAGTCGCCGGTATAGCCACAAACACCGGTCCTGGGGGAGTTGACAACTGTTAGAAACATTTCATCATCACATCCATGGGTTTGAGAACACTCTTCACAAAGCCAACCCTTTTCATCCCACTGGCACTCTGAACAAATTTGGACTGCTGGTTTTACGCCACATTCATCACAAGGGATTATAGGCTGGGCATTTCTTGTTATTATTTGAACCTTTTTGTTCCCATCTGTGGCCCCACGATAATTCTCAATTGCTTTAATAGATAGTTCAGTCGTACTTCCAAAATCATACTGGTAGATTAATTCCACTCCGGGAATAAATATATCTTCAACTTTATGCTTCATATTGATTTCATCTCCATATCTTTGACGGGAGAATGAACTCATATGTCCACAACACTCAAGCCATATGTCTCTTAGGAAGACATCGAGATTTTTGAGAGTCGAATTTCCGACGATTAATAGATGTAAAAAATAGTCAGGGTTGAAAGAATCGCAAATATTCAGATAAAGTAGATTCCGAGGTTTAGCTTTAGATGGCTTCTGAAGGTGTTTAGTTAGACATGATTTTATGTGCCTAGTTAATCCTCGCCTCGTGAATTCAGAATCGCACAAACTGCAACTTGATTTGGGTATTTGATATGCCATATCACTTCCTCTTCATCATTTCCTGGTTATATGACCAGTCGTGTCTTTGTAAGTATATGCGGTACAACGTGGGCATAACCTGCTGGGGTTGAGCGCCAGCGAAAACCCAGTCAGCGTTCATGCCATGGTTGTGCGCTGGTATCTTCCCAGTTTGACAAAAGTTCGCATATATGCTAACAATGCTTTATGCGAAAAATCAAATTTTATAGACTCGAAACAGGCAAATCCCCTGTCGAGAAATATTTTGATTCGCTTACAAACAAACAATTTGAAAAAATATCCTTTGTGCTTGATCTGATCGAGCAAATCGATATCGTGCCACGCAAATATTTCAAAAAGCTCAAAGGTACTGACGATATCTGGGAAGTACGAGTTCAGCATGGCAATAACATTTTTCGGATTCTGGGCTTTTTTGATGGGAAAAATCTTGTGGTTTTGAACCATGCTTTCACCAAAAAATCTCAAAAAATTCCACGAAAAGAAATTGCCGTAGCCGAACAACGAAAACGTAACTATTTCAAACAAAAGGACTTAAAATGAGCGATTTCCAAAAATATAAGAAAAAACGCATGAAACAGAACCCTGAATTTTGGTCCGGTTACGATGAGCGGCTTGAGACGTTTAAACTGGGTATCCTTTTAAAACAGGCTCGTTTGGATGCGGGTCTTACCCAAGAACAAATCGCAAAGCGTCTCAAAACCACAAAATCCGTCGTATCACGCATGGAAAATCATGCAACCGATATCCGCCTATCCACCCTCGAAAAATTTGCCAAAGCAGTGGGGCGAACAATTCATGTTGCTTTAAGATAAAAGAACCTCCTCTTCTCTTTTCTTTCTGTTTTCCTTATTGGCGCACAACGTGGGCATCACCTGCTGGGATGAAGCGTAGCGAAATCCCAGTCAGAGTTCATGCCATTGTTCTACTATCAATTTGCAATTATTATCAATCTTGACATACCACACCTCGTGATATATACTCTGGTATCTATCAATAATAATCGGAGGTGTGTCATGCAAACTGCAAAAATATTCATTAATGGTCGCAGCCAGGCTGTAAGGTTGCCAAAAGATTTCAGATTCTCTGGAAATGATGTTTTTATTAAAAAAATCGGCAAAATGGTTGTCCTTTTGCCAAAAGATGATCCCTGGGCCTCATTAGTCAAAAGCCTCGACCAGTTTACCGATGACTTTATGGATAGCAGAGATCAACCCAATCAAGATTCCCGGGAAAATTTCTGATGAAATTCATGCTCGATACAAATATTTGTATTTATATCATTAAACGAAAACCACCCGATGCAATAGAACGTTTTAATCAGACTGAGATTTCGCAAATTGGTATTTCGTCGATCACACTGAGCGAACTTTTATATGGTGTTTCAAAAAGCTCAAAGCCTGAACAGAATCAAATTGCTTTGATGCAGTTTGTTGCACCACTGGAAATATTGCCCTATAGCGATGAAGCCGCCCAGTATTATGGCGACCTTAGAGCCCATTTAGAAAAACACGGTACGCCCATTGGTTCTCTCGATATGCTAATCGCCGCCCACGCACTTTCGATCGCCTGTACTCTGGTCACCAACAACGAAAAAGAGTTTATTCGAATACCGAACTTAAAAATCGATAATTGGGTAAAATAACATTCCGATTTTTCCGTCATCGCATTCCATTTTCAGATCGCCCCTGACAGCGGATAACCAGCGGGCCTGAGGCCTTTTAAGCTATCACAGTCTATTACGATAAACCCCCCAAGTTTCTCCCGTCTGGTTCATCCGCCTGGTTAGCGACTTCTATCGATTAGAATAGATTTGGCAAACCTTCTCCCCAATTCTGAAGCCTTCGTCATTATCTTTTCGTCTTTCTTGACCGCGCCTCTGTCAAAAATTCCGAATACAGGAAATTCTTCAAGGATCTCGTAGCCTAATGCCTCTAATGGAAGACGGATAGCTTCGATTGTAAATCCCATGTCCTTTTTATTGTTTTGCTCACATACAGCTACGATAACAGCTTTTCTTTTTTGCCCAGCCAAACGACTCGACCAGCCTCTCGGACGCTTATCATCAAATTTATAAAAACAGTACAGACGATCGATAAAGGCTTTCATCCACGCAGTGATATTATAGTTATGGGTTGGAGATAGGAGGATTAATCCTTGAGATTTTGTGATTTTCGGATATAGAAGATGCATACCGTCATTTAGGCCCGTGCATATTTTATCCTTTCTGCATCTCTCACATCCGATACAAGGTTTGAAATAATAGTCTCTCAGTTGTATTCCCTCTGTCGGAACATTCTCTTCTTGAACACCATTTAGAATATGCTTTAATAGCACATCGGAATTACCATGAATTCTTGGGCTACCGCCGATTGCCAGAATTCTTTGTTCCGGTAAAATACCCACAGACGCTTTTCCCATCAAGTTATCATTTGCATTCATTTCTAAATCTTTCACTATTCATCTTTTTCTATGTACGCTAACGCTTGGGATAACCGGTTTTAAATGCGTCAGCATTTTAAAATCTGAGTTAATTTGCCTTGTTAGGTGCTATCTCCGATTTTTCTTGTGCTTCATTACAGTTTTACATAATTTCCCAAACTGTTTATCTTTTTGTTTTTTCTCTAAATATGACATTTCATAGTAACTTGATTCTTTTTTCATTTTTATATAATTTTGATACCTATTCTCCGGCACTTGCCCATTTTCCACTGCCGTTAAAACTGCACAACCTTTTTCATTAAAATGAGTACAATCATTAAATTGACATTGTTCGGATAGCTCTGTGATTTCAGTAAATGTTTCACCAATGCCTGTTTCTACCGAAAAATTACCGAGCTCTCTCATTCCTGGAGTGTCTATTAGCATTGCTTCGCAATCCAACCTTATCAATTGACGATAAGTTGTAGCATGCCTACCTTTGCTATCCTTTTCTCTAACTTCCTTTGTGTTAAATATTGATTCACCGATAAGATTGTTTAATAAGGTTGTTTTGCCGACACCTGAAGATCCCAATAAACAATACGTTTGCCGAGGAGCCAAAAGATCCTTTACGTTTTTCAAACCGGATTCATTTTCATTACTGAATGGCTGCACATGCAAAAAGGGCATTATCTTATGGATTTCTATGACCTTATTTGCGATGTCTTCTGTATCGAGGAGATCACTTTTGCTCAACAATACGATTGGCTTGATGTTGCTTTCTTTAGCCATCACTACATATCGTTCAAGTCTCCTGAGATTATAATTTGTGTCAAGAGACTGGACTATAAATGCGACATCAATATTCGCGGCAATTAATTGAAAATCAATTTTTTTCCCTGGCGTTTTCCTTTTAAGCAATGATTTTCTCGGTAATACATTATGAATTAATGAAAAGGTACTTTCATCATAGAACGTTGTGAATACCCAATCCCCTACAGCGGGAAAATCGATCGCAGAAGCCGCACTAAAAACCATTTTTCCGATCAGCTCAGCAAAAACATCGTTCCCACCATTATTTATCGTGTAGCTGTCTTTATGAACAGTCATAACTCTTGCAATATCAAATCTATTCAAATCCTCAGGATCAACATTATCCTGGAACCATTTTCCGAAGCCAAGTTTTTCTATGCCATATGGAATCATATTCATGGGATGTATTTGAGCACCTAATAACGTTTAAATCAGCGGCGCGGCTTTTTGCGTCCGCTGAATTTATTTGTTCGGCAATTTCGTGGAGGGTTAACAGATTGTTATTTAGGCCTTTCATGAAGGGTCTCTCTGATTACCCTTGAGTTTATAGGCAAATATAAGAATGCTCACGGCATTCAAATTCCTATCCTCAGCCATACCATGGTTTGTCATCCCGTTCGGTATCCAAGCCTTTCATGAGGTTGCTGAATCCGCTGAACAAATCAATAACCGCCATTATTTCCAAAATCGCTGCATCGTCCAATCCCAGCTTCCGCGCCGCGGAAGTGTGTACCCATGTTCAATAATCGCAGCCTATCGTCGTTGCAACTGCAATCGCGATGGCTTCCTTGGTCACTGCGTCCAGCTTGCCGGTCTGATGCATTACGGTTTTTGATTTGTTCCAGTTCACTTCCAGGTAATCGGGGTTATGAGCCATCACCTTATACAAATTTGGAACGAAATCGATTCCCAGTCTCTCCATGATCTCATCATAAATTTTCTTTACTTTTCCTTCCGCCTCGTTTTCGCGGATCATTTTTATCGCCGCCATAATCCTCTCCTCTTGTACTGTTTTTACAAACAAGAATATTTATAATGCTGACATTTTAGAAGCCGAACGGCTGCGGATAACCAGCGGGCCTGAGGCCTTTGAAGCTAGCATGACCCTTAACGATAAATCCCGCAAGTTTTTCCCGTCTGGTTCATCCGATTGTTATACGAAAAATCTATTTAATCCGTCTCACCTTTAATAAAGGCAGTACGGACTTAACGTAAAACCGCTATCTTCACGCCGTCTGCTCCAGTGGCATTGTTATGCCTTGTTTTATATCCTTTTGTAATTATAAATATTATTGTGGTTGCTAATGTGGTCAAATAGGTTTGACTGAAGTATCGCCTTAGGCACCCAGGAGTGTACAAAAGGTGGAAAAAGCCATACAGCCATTGTTGCATCATGCTTTAGAACTCGATGCATCTCGGGTAAAAGCTTATCTAAAGGTAACAAAGGGAAAGGAATCACACCAAATAAAAGTACCTTATCAATGCTTGAAGTTTCTAGCCCTGTGTTCAATGCATCCCTTTGGACTACACTAACATTATTTAGATCTGCATTTTTCACCTTCTTGGCGACAGCTTTAAGAAATCCCGATGAAGCATCCATCGCGATCAAGGCCCCTTGATCACCAATCATTTTTGCTGCTGGTATTGTAAAAAAGCCCGTACCGCACCCCACCTCTAAGATATTTTGGGAAGGTTGGACACCGGCAATTTGAAGCGTTTTTTCAGGGTTCATGAGCCATTTTCTAAGCCTACTCCCCATAAGAATGCCAGCTGGCTTGAAAATTAGGTTTAATAATTTTGAATTTCCTAAATCTTCTGTTTTCATTTTTTATCGTTTTTGGACATAACGCTGCTAATCAGCCGCGCGGCTTCTTGCGTCGGCTTCCGGGTAAAGGCACCGGTTGCCCAGCGCCCTCCCCACAGATCCGGACGTGAAGATTTCCCTCATCCGGTTCCTCGGTGCTATCCCTTTTTGAGGATAGGAACCACGCAGGCGACACCCCGCATGGCGCATAACTTTGCCGCCCAGGCGTTAGATATTGTGAACGATTCGCGGCTTCGGCAATGGATACCTGCCTCGCAGATCCTCAAACATGACCACGCCATTACTGCTTCGCCGGCTTAACCACCGCCGCCAGGCCTTTTCGGCGTATTCGAACACCACTTCCAACGCCTTGTAGTTGCCTCGGACTCCAAAATACTGATAGAATCCTCGCAGTTTGGAACTCAGCATCATATGCTGATCTCCCATCGGTTCATGCCGATTTGCTTTACACCAACGCCATAGCTGCTTCATAAAGCGGCTTAGACGTTTTCGTGCAGTCTTCTTCTTGATCACCCAATAGCCTTTGAGCGTTTTGCCCCAATGGAACGTAAATCCCAGAAAATCAAACGTACCGCGTTTGCGGCCCTGCTCATTCGACCGGGGTCGACCAAACTCGATCAGCTGGGTTTTATCCGGGTGCAGCGATAGCTTGAACCGCCCGAAACGCTTGGGCAGCACTGCCATTATGCGGTGGGCATCGCTCTCTATCTCACAGCCGATGATAAAATCATCGGCCCAACGGATAATAAAACTGCGGCCTTTGAGTCGGGGTTGTACCTGATTAACGAACCAGTCGTCCAACACGTGGTGAAGAAAGATGTTACTGAGCATGGGCGAAATCACCCCGCCTTGCGGCGTTCCCTTATCGGGATATGTCGTGGCACCTCCCTCCACAACTCCGGCATTGAGCCACTTTCCGATCAGACGCAGTATCGCGCCGTCGTTGACCCGTTTTTGAATGATACTTTTCAGAAGACTGCGATCAATATTATCGAACAGTCCGGTAATATCTGCGCTCACGATCCAACCGATATTCAATCGCCGGCACTGCTCCCTAAGCTCCCTAATGGCCTGGTGCTGATTGTGGTCCCGTCGGAATCCATGGGAAAACTCGTAAAATTGGGTGTCGTATACTGCTTCCAGCAACGTCGCTGCCGCTTTTTGGACAATTTTGTCCTCAAGCGCCAGTATTCCAATGGGACGCTCTTTCCCATCTTCCTTGTCAATCCATATTCGTTTCACCGGTAACGCTCTATAGCGACCGGTTCGCAATCGTTGGTGAAGATCATGAAGGTTATCCATGAGCCTCTCCTTGTATCGCTTCGCTGTGATTTCATCCACGCCGGACGAGTCACTCTTGCGTAATTGCCGAAACGACTGTCTCAACAGGAAAACGTCTATCCGATGAGCTACACTGTTGAACACCAGCTCGGGATCTGCTTCGGCCAGCATCCGCAGTTGCAACAGCGATGACTCGCGTACCAACAGCGGACTTGTGCCTGCCTTCCCAGTGGTTGCGCGAGCGGCCTGCTGTGCAATTTCCTGGCTTTGTGTTGATATGGTTTGTGATCTCGGTGTATCTTCCATAGTTCCTGCCAGAAAAACGTTATGCCCTGCTTCACCTTCCCTACAGTGGGTCCCGTGGGCGAACAGTTCCCCACCTTCCCGGTTCCGCTGTTGCTGGAACCATCGGTACTATGATCCGCTAAGACTGCCGAACGTCTGTCTCCGGATCGTTCGCTGTTCGCTATCCGGTCCGGATACCTTGCGCTTGCTCGTCTGGTTCGTATCTCATCGCAGGGCACGAGTCTTTCTCTGCGATGCCTGGGTTTCTCCGGTTCTTCGCCGGACGGACTCACCATACCGATATTTTCGCAAGGAGATCATTCGGCTCTCCCCAGTTTCCAAGCTACCCCTTTGAGCACATGCCCTGGTCTAAGACCCCGATGGTGACCTGCATACTTGCCAAATCGCTTACAGGCCTTCTGCCTTCCGCAAAATCCAATGCGTCGACTTTCCTCACGCTAAACGCGCGATTTATCCTTTCGGACCACAACTATACATTTTTCGGGGCTCAATACAGAGCCTGCGCCCTTGATTCCTCCGGCTCCAGACTCCCGTTACCGGGCTTGCCTGCGGAGTTCTCTACTGAGCTGCTGGCTAAGCTTTACTCAGGCAGGACTTTCACCTGCTGGGTAACAATATCGAATTTCATCTACCTATCGGTAGAATCCCAACGACTTGGACTTCGCTGGGCGCGAGAATTAGCCTTGTTCTGTGCTGGTACAAATGGATGCCAATTGACAATTTGGTTAATTCACATTCCTGGTAACCTGCGAGTCTCGCCAATTTTCATTATCCATGCTTCTTCAGAAAGAAAACCTGATTTTTCAGCCGAAACTTTAAATCGTTTTGGAGGTTCCCAAGGATCTTCATCCGACAAGTCAATTGTTCCCCAATGTATTCCAAGCAAGACTTTTGCTTTTATTTCTTTTCCTATCGTTACTGCTTTTTCAGGAGTAGTATGATTATTTACACCATATTTCCTATTTCCATAAGTTCCAATTGTCACCATTGCCAAGTTAAAGGAATTGAACTTTGTTCCAATTTCTTTAAAGATAACTGGTGAATATGCTGAATCTCCAATAAAGAATAATTTCCCATCGCGATTGGAAATAGACCACCCACACCATAATGTATCGTTTTTGTCGCCGATTCCTCGACCTGAATAATGGACTGTAGGTAGTGCCGTAAACTCAATATT
>PVMK01124233.1_pt1 | contig 50055 bp, 47 predicted proteins | sample 1853481 | NCBI WGS metagenome assembly PVMK01 (sample SAMN08533507, study PRJNA380276) | Marine sediment metagenome, whole genome shotgun sequencing project.
GCTCTGTTTTTATGGTCTCGACCATCCAGGCCCAGACAGACCCGGCCCAGACGCCCGGGGAAGCAGCAAGCCGTAGTGATGAGGCCGCTGTTCGGTTTGTTGGCCTGCTTGTCCTTGATGTCCAGCATGTTCGTGAAAACCTAGCCTATATTGATAAAAACTGGCATCCGGGTTTCGCTGCCATGACACTGGAAGTCTTGCGATTGACCCGAAGCAGTGATGTCATTTATTCCCTGTTTGTGATGTTGCGCAAGCACACAGGCATGGATTTTGGAAATTCCATTGATGAATGGAATCAATGGTTATGGAACCGCCCGCAGGATAATCACCCTGCATACGCCCAGTTTAAATCACAGCTGTACCGGCTTATCGATGAAAAGTTTGAGTACTACTTTGATGGCAATCCTGAATCGGCTATCAGGCTGGATGAGGTGGTGTGGGGCGGAGTCCGGCAGGACGGAATTCCGCCCTTGCGGCAGCCCCAAATGATCGCGGCTGTCAGTGCTGGCTACCTGCAGGACGACAATGTGGTATTCGGCGTGGAAATTAACGGTGATGCCCGGGCCTATCCGAAGCGGATACTGGCCTGGCATGAGATGTTTATTGATGAAGTGGGCGGCACCGAATATGCGGGTGTTTACTGTACGTTATGCGGGGCGCTAATTCTGTACGAAACTCATTTTGACGGTGTGCGACACGATCTGGGGACAAGCGGATTTCTATACAGATCCAACAAGCTGATGTACGACCGCGCCACCCAGTCACTATGGAACACCACCTGGGGCCAGCCGGTAATCGGCCCCCTTGCGGGTAAGGGTATCGAACTACAACGAAGCTATGTTGTAACCACAACCTGGGGGGAGTGGCGTCGTCGACATCCTGCAACTACGGTGCTTTCACTGGAAACAGGATACCAGCGGGACTATGGCGAAGGGGTTGCCTACCGGGACTACTTTTCAACCGATGAATTGATGTTTAAAGTCCCGGTGGTTGACACCAGGCTTGGTAACAAGGATGAAGTGCTGGCCCTGACCTTCCCGGATGCTTCGGATGAAAAACTGGCTATTTCTGCACAGTTTTTATCGACCACCCCTGTTTATCACGATCAGCTTGGAAAATTACGCTTTGTCGTGGTTACCGACCCATCTGGCGCCAACAGGGTTTACTACAGAGAAGGGTTCCGATTCGAAAGCTATGATGGCGACAGCGAACTGGTGGATAGTGAAGGCAACAGCTGGACCCTGAGTGAACACAGCCTGACCGACAGTAACGGAAACCAATTGAATCGTCTCCCGGCCCACCGGGCATTCTGGTTTGGCTGGTATGCCGCCAATAACGATACCCGGCTGGTGTATTAAATGCGCTGGCCTGATAATCATGCCATGGGTTCAACAGTCACTTTTCCCGGTACAAAAGCCATGTCCGCACTCGGCCAGGGTACCTGGCATATGGGGCGGAATCGACTGAAGAGAAACACCGAGGCCAATGCAATCAGGCTCGGCCTTGACCTGGGTATGACCTTGCTGGATACCGCAGAGATGTACAACGACGCGGAACTCGTTGTGGGAAAGGCGCTTACCGGTCGACGAGACGAGGCATTTGTGGTAACCAAGGTGCTGCCGTCCAATGCGTCTTTGCCCGGTACAATTTCCGCCTGTGAGCGGAGCCTGAAACGGCTCAATATCGACTGCATCGATCTTTATCTTTTGCACTGGAATGGAAGTATCCCGGTTAGTGAGACACTGGAAGCATTTGTTCGATTGCAGCAACAGGGCAAGATTGCCGCTTTTGGGGTCAGTAACTTCGATACCCATGACATGGAGGAAGCATGGGTTGAACCCGGTGGGGACACCATCGCCACCAACCAGGTGTTGTACAACCTCGAATGCCGGGGAGCCGAGTGGAGCCTGATGCCCTGGTGCCGCAAGCACCGGGTGCCACTCATGGCCTATTCTCCACTCAACCAGGGTCGAATGAACTTTCCTGTGCTGCAGGGAGTTGCCGACCGGCACAGTGCAACTCCGTCACAGGTTGCGCTGGCCTGGCTGCTGCACCAGTATCAGGTAGTGGTTATTCCCAAGAGCGCTGACCCCGCCCACATCCGGGAAAACCACAGGGCCACAGAGATCATTCTGACTGCCGGGGACCTGCAGGAAATTGACCGGTTATTTCCCCCTCCATCCGGGGAACAGCCCCTGGGAATGCTCTAGCCGCAGTTTGTATCATCGCTTTTCACTGCGTCTGCCGACGAGGGGTCACATTAATTGTGAAGTGGCATCCGTGCAAAATCGAATTTATGGTGGCAGCGAATCCCGGGTGACAGAATGCTGGTCCAGCGCCCATTCCACATGTTCACGTACCAGTTCAGATGGATGGTTTCTTCTTTGTAGCAGTGCATCAATTACGGATTGGTTGCCCGGGGCGTTACCGAGGGCTACCGCGATATTTCGTATCCAGCGGATATAACCGATGCGGCGTATCGCCGATCCCTCGGTGTTCCGCAGGAACAGGGATTCATCCCATCCAAAAAGTTCTACCAGCTTGCTGTTATCGAGAGAGTGTCGTGTCTGGAAATCCGGCTCACTGGTTATTTTGGCATAGCGATTCCACGGACAAACCAGCTGGCAGTCATCGCAACCGTAAATACGGTTACCCATTGCTTTCCTGAATTCAACCGGGATAGCGCCGTGCAACTCGATGGTATGGTAGGAAATACACCGGCGCGCGTCGAGCTGGTAGGGTCCGACAATGGCCCGGGTCGGACAGACATCGATACATGCAGAGCAGGTTCCGCAGTGGGACGTTGCGGGCGGATCCACTGGAAGCGGCAGGTCTGTATACAGTTCTCCGAGGAAAAACCACGATCCATTTTCCCGATTGAGGATGTTGGTATGCTTCCCCAGCCAGCCCTGGCCGGACTTTTCTGCGAGCGCTTTTTCCATCACCGGCGCACTGTCGCAAAATGCCCGGTACCCGGTTGCGCCCACCTCCCGGGTAATGCTGTCCGCCAGCTTCTGCAGCCGGGAACGAACCATGCGGTGATAGTCCCGACCCAATGCGTAGCGTGATACATAGCCGATCTCCGGGTCGCCCAGTGCTGCCTTGACCTCATCCATAGCCTGGTTGAGGTAGTCCAGCCTGACTGTAATGACCCTGACAGTTCCGGGAACGAGTTCGGCCGGCCTGCTGCGTTTCTGACCGTGCACCTGCATATAGTGCATCTCTCCGTGAAAGCGTTTTTCCAGCCATTCTGTGAGCCGTTGTTCTGCCCTGGAAATGTCAATATCGGTAATGCCGGTATGTGAAAATCCAAGCTCGAAACTCCAGCGCTTTATTTGTCCGGCCAGCCGATTGAGGGTATCATCATTCATTCCGCCTCAATAATACGATAACTGCGTCATACGCTCACTAACAAAGTTAATCACCGGGAATTTATGAGCCAGGAAGTCAAAATGGGAAGTTTGTTTGGGGGCCATGCCAGGGGCGGGTTTTTTGACATACCCATGGCCAGTCCTGGAGATGCTGCGGGTGCCAGGATGGTGGTGATGGGCGTGCCGATCGCAACACCCTACCAGTCTGTGGGTGCTTACTGTGCAGATGCGCCGGATGTGATTCGAGCTGCTTTTGGGTGGCCGGGTGTGATGGAGCATCATGATTTCGACCTCGGTGGGCTCATTCTGGAACAGGCCAGTCATGCCGTGGACTGGGGCAACCTCGCCTGCAGTCAAACTGATTTCGCCGAAAATCGTTCATTGATAACGCACAGTGTCAAGATCGCCCTGGAAAACGGGGCGATCCCCATTGTAATCGGCGGTGATGATTCGGTTCCTATCCCTGTACTGCAGGCCTATGAGAACCATGGCCCTGTGAGTATTTTTCAGCTCGATGCCCATATTGACTGGCGTGACCAGGTGCAGGGGGAGAAAATGGGCTTATCCAGCAACATGCGAAGGGCATCGGAAATGCCCTGGATCGAAAGCATTGTCCAGGTCGGTGCCAGGGGTATTGGCAGTGCGCGGCCACAGGATTTCCAGGACGCACGAAGTTGGGGGGTCGATTTTTTTCCTATGCAGCGGGTCCGTTCCGGTGGATTGCAGCAGGTTATCGATTCCGTGCCGGCGGGTGATGTCTATATCGCGCTTGATATAGATGTAATGGATCCCGCTGTAGTGCCGGGGGTAATCGGGCCTGCTCCAGGCGGCTTCGACTACTATGATGTGCTGGATATCCTGGCGGGCGTAGCCCAAAAGGCAAGAATTGCCGGCTTCAACCTGGTTGAATTCATGCCGTCAGCCGATATCGGAAACCGCGGGGCCCTGGTAGCTGCGAGGCTCATCGCCTCGGTGATGGGACTGATAGAGCGTCAGACCTGAAGCTGTAAACCATCGCGGAATAGCAATTGAAGGAATCAGCCCTGGCTGCACTCACATTCTGGAGCGCCTTCGCATTCTCCATCGGGCCGTTCTGGATAGCGACCATGGATGCCGCCAAGCATACGTCGTTTTATACCCTGTACCGGAACTACCTGATCTACATGTTTGTCGGCTGGTTGCCAATCAATTTCTTCATTGGCATGATTGTTGGCGGCGTTGGAAAGATAAACGAGGACATCTATACGGTGATGTATTTTATCGGCGCCGGGGTCATATTCTGGCTCGCCTACCGGGTCATGGGAAAGAGCGGCGGCGATGGCAAGCCATTCGAATTTAACTGGAAAACCATGGTGCTGGTATCCTGGACCAACCCCAAGGTGTGGCTGACACTTCCGGCAGGCTACCTGGCGGCAAATTTTACCGGTAATCTTCCGGTCGATGTGCTCATATTCTTTTTTATCGGTTCGCCGCTATTCCTTGCCGGGGTTTATATCTGGGGCATGATCGGTCGCCAGGGTGCAAAAATCGCGCGGCAGAAAATCGGCTACTTTAATGCCGCGTTGCTGGCTGGGTTCGCGGGGTACCTGTTATACCAGGGCTTCGGTTTGCTTCTGGTCGCATAGCACATGTCCCGATATTCTCAACCAAAAACCGGGCTGCGCGCATGGACAGCACGCGTCCTGCTTGGGTTGCTGACCCCGCTTGCAGCATTTGTCGCTTTCACGCCCGGGCTGAACCTTGCTCACTATACCCCCAACAAGACAATGCGCGGGCTCGGTATCAGTTATGAATACATTCTCGCCTACGAGCAGCATTTTCATATTGGTGTTCATATTCTGGTTGCCTTTGTGCTGACAATACTGATTTCAGGGTCCCGATTGTTCTGCTCTCGGTACCCCACAGCAAGGATACTGTGTAGTGCCGGCACGGTCCTCGTCATGGCGGTGGCCGCAGAATTTGTCCAGGCGAAAATCGGGCGCAACGTGGAGTACCAGGACCTGCTGTTCGGAATCTCGGGTATCGCGGTTGCAGTTGCAATTCTTTTGGTGCTACGGCGGCACAGTGAACCCGGATAGTACCGGGGTGTTAGTATTCCGGGTATGTTGAAACGTATTTCCCTTGTGGCGGTCATTGCCATCGCTATTGGCGTGATTGCATCGTTGCTGTCCCTGCTTTTCGTTTATATCGTAGAGTCCATGAACGACGTGCTGGGGATTTCAGCAGGGTCCCGTAGCGAACAGACAATCGAGCCGGGAACATTACTGGGATGGGTGCTGGTGCCCGCGCTGGGCGGCCTTGTTGTCGGGCTGTTATGCAGCAAAAATGAGGACGGGCAGCCGTTGACTCTCGTGGATACCATCAGATCGGCCCAATCCATGACTTTCACCACGCCTTTGCGAAATGCCCTGGCCACTGCGCTGGCCGCAATTGTGGCTCTCGGCACGGGCAATTCTGTCGGTCAATATGGTCCACTTGCCCACCTCGGTTCGAGTATCGGCCTGGCGGCCAGAACGGTTACCCGAAATACAGGATTTACTGCCACCATGGGCCTGGGCTGCGGTGCCGCCGCAGCGATTTCAACCGCATTCAATGCGCCCATCGCCGGGCTGATATTTGCCCACGAGGTTATTTTGAGGCATTACGCATTGCGATCATTTGCGCCGATTACGGTTTCTTCGGTGGTGGGATACCTGTTTGCCAACCATGTGTTTTACAGACCACCCATATTCCAGTTGCTGGACCCGGTGCCGGTCAGCTCCGGTGAGTTCCCGGTATTTGCCATTATCGGGGTGGTGGGAGCCTATATTGCCATGTTGCTGGTAAAGTCGGTGCTGGCGGCAGGGCACATTGCCCGCAGATTACCGGGGCCTGGTTACAGCAAACCGGCAATCGCCGGAGCCGTCGTTGGAATCGCTGGAATATGGCTGCCCGAGGTTCTTGGCATCGGCGAGGAAACAATGCGTGAGGTTTTGCTGGGAGAGGGCTTCCCGGCGCTGCAGCTGGCAACTATCCTGGTTGCCAAACTGGTTTTGACCGCACTGTGCCTGGGTTTTGGTATAGCCGGGGGAATTTTCAGCCCGGCGCTGTTTATTGGAATAATGTTTGGAGCGGTTGCCGGTCTCGCCGCCGAGCCCATTCTTGGGGACTATTTTTCATCACTGACGCCCTATGTGATTTGTGGTATGGTGGCTGTAGCAAGCCCGGTTATCGGCGCACCACTGACCGCTATCCTGATTGTATTCGAGTTGGCGCGAAACTATGATCTTGCAGTTGCAGTGATGGTTAGCGTTGTATTCGCCAACCTGGTTGGCTACCAGTTGATGGGGCGATCAATTTTTGACATACAGCTGAAGTCCCGGGGATTCGATCTCACCCTCGGCCGCGACCGAGTGATCATGGACAGCCGGGATATTTCCGGGTACCTGTCAGATGATTATATCTGTGCAGATGGCAACATCAGCCTTGACAGCGCCAGGAAGAAGTTGATTTCGGCACAGAAAACCGAGATATTTATTACCGATGCAAGCGGCAGGTTTATGGGCAGCGTGTCATTACTGTCGATTTTATCTGCGGAGCGAGAAAGCATCGACCTGTGTGATGCGCTATGCAAGGACCATATGGAACAGCCCCTTGTTCTGTATTCCAATACCAGCATTTGGACTGCGATGGAACGGGTCCAGGATTTTGTTGGTGAAAGCATTCCGGTTCTGTCTGGTGAACAGGATCGTATTCTCGAGGGGGTGGTGTTCGAGGCTTCTGTGTTGCGTGCATATATGACATCGCTGCACGAAGTCAGGAGGGAGGAATATGGAGCCGATTGACGGGCCCTTTTTCGCAGGCCTTTTTCGCAGGATTGTACAAAGATGAACCCGGATAATCTGTATAACGCCGCGCAGGTCAGGGAACTGGATCATATTGCCATTCACGACTATGGCATCCCCGGGGCCCAACTCATGCAAAGAGCCGGTGAGGAGTCCTTTTCCAGGATCATGTCAAATTTCATCGAAATCGAACCCGTGATTGTGATGTGCGGCTCCGGCAACAATGGCGGCGATGGCTATGTAGTTGCGGAGTGCGCGCGGTCCATTGGCCTGGACGTCGTCGTAGTCCGTTCATCCGCACCCTCCACAGATGATGCAAGACTGATGTGCGACCGGTTCGTGTCCAATGGGGGCCGGGTTGACGGTTTCCGCGAACAGTTGCCTGCCAGGCCCGGGCTTGTGGTCGATGCACTGCTGGGGACAGGGCTAAACCGCGCACCATCCGCAAAGTTGGCGCAGATGATTGATTCGGCGAACCATGCAGGTTGTCCAATCGTTGCGCTGGACCTGCCATCCGGGCTCGACAGCGATAGCGGGCGTGCCTTCGATCCGTGTATCGTGGCAGCGATGACAGTGAGCTTTATTGGCAGGAAGTTTGGCAGTTTTACCGCGGCGGGGCTGGATCATTGCGGCACCCTGCAGTATGCCAGTTTGAATGTGCCGGACGAGGTATTTGCAGGGGTGGAAGTGACAGCCCGTATCATCCCGCAGCCACAATTGCCGCACCGAGCGGCCAACAGCCACAAACGCCAGTTTGGCGATGTGGCAATTGTCGGAGGCGATGCAGGCATGCTTGGTGCTACGTTGCTGAGTGGCAGGGCTGCGCTTAAATGTGGTTCAGGGTTGGTGACTATTGCCAGTACCAGCCAGCACCTGGACCTGCCAGCAATCCATTGCCCTGAGTTGATGAGTGCCTGTATTGAAAACACAGAGGCCTTTGAGCTGCTCATAGACCGTTGCGGAGTCGTTGTCATCGGGCCGGGGCTGGGGCAGTCTTCATGGAGTGAGGCGATATATGAAAAAACCATGGGTTTCACCGGGCCTATGGTTGTTGATGCCGACGGCTTGAATCTGCTTTCTAAAAACCCGACCCGCAAAGACAACTGGATTCTTACGCCCCCATCCCGGAGAAGCAGCGACTCTGCTGGGCTGCAGCGTCGGGGAGGTGCAGGAAAATCGGCTCGATGCGGTTAATTCAATCGCCGCCCGCTACGGTGGGGTTTGTGTGTTAAAGGGGGCTGGATCCCTGGTATCGTCCGGGCAAGCCCCGGTGTGGCTGTGCGATCGGGGAAATCCCGGTATGGCCAGTGCCGGAATGGGAGATGTCCTGTCTGGAATTGCCGGGGCATACCTGGGCCTTGGACTGGACCCCATCGAAGCGGCAAAAGCGGCTACCTGGCTGCACTCGGCGGCGGCAGATGAAGTGGCTTCGACGATGTATCCTGGAAGCCTGCTCGCCAGCGATGTAATCAACCAGTTACCTTATTTACTGGCTAGAGGCTGAACTGATCAGAGAGGATTCAGGCGAGACCGGATTCCCATGATAAAATACTGCGCGGCAGGCCACGGGCTATCACCCATGCCTTTCAAGTAACCCCTGAAAACACATTCGTCATAACCTGATCGACAACGATGCCGGAATACATTGCCCCAGATGAAATTTCCATGATTTCTCTGGGCAGCAGCATGGCTGAATCACTATCTCCCGGCACCGTCATTTTCCTGGATGGAGAACTCGGTGCCGGGAAAACCACCCTGGCACGGGGAATTATTGGAGGATTGGGGCATTGCGGCACTGTTACCAGTCCGACCTATACCCTGGTTGAGCCTTACCAGTGCCGTGGGGTGCCGGTTTATCACTTCGACCTGTACCGGCTGGAGAACCCCGAAGAACTCGAAACAATCGGTTTTCGAGACATGATACATGGAAACTCAATTTGCCTGGTGGAGTGGCCGGAAAGGGGGCATGGAATCCTTCCGAAAGCGGATATCACAATCAATATTACCTATAATGGAGCAGGGCGAATAGTGAAAGTGGGGGACAATGTTTAGACCAGGGTTCGGATCCGGAATTATTACCGCATTTTCGCTAATGTGGATGATATCCGGCAGTGTCTATTCCGCCGATATCAAGGATATCAGGATGTGGCACGCGCCAGAGCGTACCAGAATCGTATTCGATATGGATAATGGATCAAGGTTCAAGGCTTTCACCCTGCAAAATCCCGACCGTGTTGTTATAGACCTGCCCGGTACCCGCCTGAAAAGCCGGGTTCCCGGGGCCGGAACCACGGGCCAGTTTATCAGTCGAATCCGCATTGGCCGGCCAGACAGCAATACCTTGCGGGTCGTTTTTGATGTCAAAAAGCCGGTCCGGTATTTTATCCAGTTGCTCAAGCCAGTTGATAACTATAGATACCGCCTCGTTGTGGATTACTATCACCAGGATGCAATTCTCGATGCAGATAAACCAGCCCAGTCCAAAATTCCCGATTCGACCCGGCAGCGCGAAAAACGCCAGGGTGACCTGTTGGTGCTGATCGACCCTGGTCACGGCGGTGAGGACCCGGGTGCGTTAGGGAAATATTCCCGGGAAAAAATCGTTGTCCTGCAGATTGCCCAAAAACTCAAGGCCCAGCTGGATCGGGAACCGGGTATCCGGGCAGAGTTGACCCGAAAGGGTGACTATTATATCAGCCTGCGAAAAAGAACACGGATCGCCAGGGAATTGCAGGCAGACCTGTTTGTCTCCATTCATGCTGATGCATTCAAGAATAGAAACGCCAGGGGCGCCTCTGTATACGCACTGTCCCAGCGCGGGGCATCGAGTGAAACGGCGAGGTGGCTTGCTAACAAGGAGAATTCATCTGACCTGGTCGGAGGGGTCAGCCTGGCTGACAAGGATAACTTGCTGGCTGAAGTCCTGCTTGATCTTTCAATGACCAAAACCGTCAGCGAGAGCATCAGTTTCGGCCGGGATGTTCTAGGGGAATTGAAAAGAATCGGCAGGGTGCATAGCAAGCGGGTTGAGCAGGCGGGTTTTGTGGTGCTCAAATCCCCGGATATACCGTCTATCCTGGTAGAAACCGCGTATATCACTAATCCCACCGAGGAAAAACTGCTGCGCAACCCGGGGCACCAGGAGCGAATTGCCAGTGCAGTGGTGCTGGGAATCAAACGTTATCTGAGAAAAAATCAGGGTGTGTACGCCTATGCGCACTGATTCAGTAATCGAACAGGATATCGAAACAGCGAAAATACGCCAGCTCGACGATACACTGATCAACCAGATTGCCGCCGGTGAGGTCGTCGAGCGACCCGCCTCGCTTCTCAAGGAGCTTCTGGAAAACAGTATTGATGCAGGATCCACAAAAATAGCAGTTCAGATTGACCGGGGTGGTATAAAACGGGTCATGGTAAGGGATAATGGAACTGGTATTCCGGGAGACCAGCTTCGCCTTGCCCTGTCCCGGCATGCGACCAGCAAGATCAGTGATATTGAAGATCTCTACCATATGCAGACCATGGGATTCCGAGGCGAGGCCTTGCCAAGCATTGCCGCAGTATCCCGTTTGACGATCCAGTCCCGGGCAGCAGGGCAGGAAAACGGATTCTCGATATCGGTGCATGGCGGAAACCAGGTCGGCGAAATCGACCCGGTAGCTCACGGCATCGGTACAACTGCCGAAGTGGAAGACCTCTTTTACAACACCCCAGCCAGGAGAAAATTCCTGCGAACCGAAAAAACCGAATTTTCCCACTGTGACAACCTGGTCCGGAAAATAGCCCTGGCCAACCCGGGGGTCGAACTGGGATTGATTCACGATGGCAGAGTCTCGTTTCATGTCAAAGAGTCCCGCAGTGACGAAAGTCACCGACTTCGAATAGCCAGGATTTGTGGAAAACCATTTTCCGAACAATCAGTTTTTTTCGAAGATGATGCGGAGGGAATGTCGTTGCACGGCTGGTTGGGACTGCCGACGTTCTCAAGGAGCCAGAAGGACCTGCAGCATTTCTTTGTCAACGGCAGGCCGGTCAGTGATAACCTTGTGGCCCATGCCGCCCGCCGTGCATACAGCGATGTACTGTATCACGGCCGCCACCCAGCCTACGTTCTGTATCTCCATATTGACCCTCAATTCGTGGATGTAAATGTTCATCCTGCAAAAACCGAGGTTCGTTTTCGTGAGAGCAGGGCGGTTCATGATTACATTTACAGAACCTTGCACAGAGTAATAGCGGAACTGTCTCCCGAGGATGGGGAAGTTTCCCTGCCGTTCGCGCAGCCGGTGGCCGGGATGCCAATGAATACTGGCGGATACGGCGGCAGGCAGGCGCAACAGAATATTCGCATGATGGTCAGCGACCAGCTCTCAGCCTATGAAAAATTTTCGGCCGCTGTTGAAAAATCCCCGAGCGATCCGGATGATGCGGATGCAGGTGGTGAAAAAGAAATACCGCCCCTGGGATTTGCCATTGCGCAGTTTCGCGGCATTTACATACTTGCGGAAAATAGCAGCGGCCTGGTGTTAGTGGATATGCATGCGGCCCATGAACGCATTACCTATGAAACACTGAAGAAGCAACTGGACGAAAATCGGGCAAAAAGCCAGCCGCTTCTGGTTCCATTACAGTTGAATATTCTGCTCCCGAGGTTCGCGCTTTTGAATCCTTCCAACAGCAGCTGGATGATATGGGGTTTGAAATCGGCCTGCTTGGAGAAGAGCAGATTGTCATCAGGTCAGTTCCCGAACTGCTCCAGCATGCAGATGTTGAAACCCTTGTCAGGGATATTATTTCCGATTTGCAGAAATTCGGGTCCAGCGACCGTGTTACCAACGCGATGCATGAAGTTTTGTCCAGCGTGGCCTGTCACGGCTCGGTCCGTGCTAACAGGAAACTGGAAATCGAAGAAATGAACGCGTTATTGAGACAAATGGAAATAATCGAACGCTCCGGGCAGTGTAATCACGGCAGGCCAACCTGGATGAGTGTTACCCTGTCAGAAATTGACAAGTGGTTCATGCGTGGCCGCTAACAAGTCCCATGCCATCTTCCTGATGGGCCCAACGGCGTCGGGGAAAACCGATATCGCTACCCGACTATTTGAGACGATGGACTGTGAACTGGTTAGTGTTGATTCGGCCCAGGTGTTTCGGGGTATGAATATCGGTACCGCAAAACCCGATCATGACTTCCTGCGAAAATATCCCCATCACCTGATAGACATACGCGAAATTGAGAGCAGTTACTCTGCGGCGGAATTCCGTGCTGACGCACTGGAATTGATCGATTCCATCACAGCACGTGGCCGGGTTCCGGTCTTCGTTGGGGGAGCCATGTTCTATTTTTCGGCTCTGGAAAAGGGAATTTCGGCATTGCCTTCGTCAGACCCCGAGACCAGGAATGCTATAGAGCGTGAGATGTTTGTCAAAGGCAATCTGACCCTGCATGCCGAGCTGGAAGAAATCGACCCGATTTCAGCAAAGCGAGTCAGGCCCGGGGATACCCAGCGATTGCAGCGCCTGTTTGAAATTTACCGGATAACAGGAAAGCCTCCATCCGAGGTAATGGCACAATCCCAATTGCACGGAATTGGTAATAATTGCATCAAAATCGCATTGTCCTGGGGAGACAGGAAACAGTTGCATGGAAGAATCAAACGTCGTTTCATGGAGATGCTGGAACAGGGCCTAGTCGACGAAGTGGAGACGCTGGTCCAGGGCCTGGATGATCCGGAGAAACTCACGTCCATGCGTATCGTGGGTTATCGGCAGGTGCTTCGGTACCTGCAGGGACAGTCCAGCCTTGAAAATATGAAAAACACGGGAATTGCAGCGACCCGCAAGCTGGCCAAGCGCCAGCTGACATGGCTTAGAAACCAGTCCAGTGTGACCTGGTTTGATGCGGGGAACCCCGCAATACTGGATGCCATACCGGTTTTTCTCGAGGCCCATCCTGGCATCAGCTCGAGAATGGATTACCAAACCGGATAACCTGGAGCCCCATCAATAAGGCAATTTGAAATGAGAAACAGTCCGGTTACTGCAACCATAGATTATGAATCCGATGGCGTCCAGCATGGTCACCTGAAACTCCCCCATTCAGATAATCGCTCGGCGTGGGGTGCGATCATGACCCCGGTCACGGTGATACAAAACGGCAACGGCCCTACCGTCATTGTTACCGGGGCCAACCATGGTGATGAATATGAAGGTCCGGTTGCGCTGCTCAATCTATGTAATGAAATTGCGCCCGAAGAAGTAACCGGGCGCATCATTTTTGTTCCCATGATGAATTTTCCTGCTTTCTGCGCAGGCCAGCGTAATTCCCCGATTGACGATGGTAATATGAACCGCTCGTTTCCTGGCCGTCCCGATGGTTCTGCGACCGAGAAAATGGCCGATTATTTTAACCGCGTGCTGCTGCCAATGTCCGACTTTGTCCTGGATATTCATTCCGGCGGCAAAACGCTTAATTTTGTACCTTTTGCTGCCGCCCACGTGCTCGCTGACAACCAACAGCAGCAGCGCTGTGAAGAGGCGATGCGAGCCTTTGCGGCGCCTTACAGCGTTATGCTGCTGGAACTTGATGCATCAGAAATGTATGACACCGCAGCAGAAAACCAGGGAAAGGTCTTTGTTTCAACAGAGCTTGGCGGTGGCGGTACAACCAGTTGCGGTAGCAATGAGATTGCCAAAACCGGGATAATCAATTTCTGCGTCCATGCCGGCGTACTGTCTCGCCAGCTGGTAGCCAGGGAAACCGTTAACGTGGATATGCCCGATAGCAGCTGCTTCGTAACCGCGGATTACAGTGGATTGCTTGAACTGACTGTGGATATCGGTGGTCTTGTTGATGAAGGGCAGCTGATCGCACGAATCCACGATATCGAGCGTAGCGGCGTGGAAGCGACAAATTACTACGCCCCGTTTACCGGAATATTGATTGGAAGACACCATCCAGGGCTGGTACGGCCCGGGGATTCCCTGGCCGTTTTTGGCAAAATTCTGAAATAATGCGCCTGAGCCTGGCATTTCCTGTCAGGTCAAATGCCCCTGACCGCCCTGTTTGTTAATAAAAATTAATCTGCATTGCCCATTTTGCAGGTGTTTTATGCAATTAAATACATTAAAAACATATAGTTAAGATAATCTGGCCCGAGTGATAATTTTTCATCATTCAGGTGGAAGCAAAATCTTTGTGATAACATCGATTTAGAAATTGCCGGTGGGTGATCTGTTACCACGGACGTCATATCGGCATCCCTGTTGCCTGTGTCAACGCAGTGTATGGGCGGTGGCTGACAGGAAAATTGAAGAAAAAGGCAGCGGGGCCAGGGGCTTATGCTAACAGTGCATAAAGTTAAACAATAACTAGAAGGCGCAATCCATAAATCAGGCTACCCTCTTGATTTAAATGGATTCTGCTTCATATTTAAAACCACTGAAAATAATAAAGGTGAATAAAATGGCACAACCAAGAGGAACGGCTTTACAGGACCCATTTTTAAATGTCCTTAGAAAAGAGCGAATCCCGGTATCAATTTTTCTTGTTAACGGAATTAAGCTACAGGGACAGATCGAGTCCTTTGACCAGTTTGTCATCCTGCTTCGCAACACAGTCAACCAGATGATATACAAGCACGCGATATCAACAATTGTTCCGGCCCGTGCAGTTCGTATTGCAACGGAAGAAGACTCGGAAGAGGAAGGGATTGATTGAGGTCTGTTTTTTTCCAGTTGTATCCGGGGTTCACAAATTCGGGGCCATAATAAAATCGCCGGCATCTGGTTTTGACCCAGCCTGGTATGTCCCGGGCAAGTATTCTGGTCGGTAGTAGAGGTAGTAGTTCCTGTTTAACCATATAGAAACGGGCCACAGGCAATCAGGCGCTGAAGCAAGGGCGATCCTGGTATGCCAGGTGGGCAACCGGATGCTGGCTGGTGCCGAACCCGTGGCCGAGCTGTCAGAGCTTGCACGTTCCGCAGGCGCCGAAATATGCGATAAACTGGTTGCTGTTCGTTCGAAACCCGTTGCTGCAACCTATATTGGCAAGGGCAAGGCGGAAGAGCTGGCCGCACTTGTCCACCGACACGACGCCAGCCTGGTGATTTTCGATCACGGGATCAGCCCGATCCAGGAAAGAAATCTTGAGCGAATAGTCAAATGCCGCGTGCTCGACCGGGCCGGGTTGATACTCGATATATTTGCACAGCGTGCTACCTCGAGCGAAGGCAAGCTGCAGGTAGAGCTGGCCCAGCTCAGGCATCTTTCTACCAGGCTGGTCAGGGGATGGACTCACCTCGAACGCCAGAAAGGCGGGATAGGATTGCGTGGACCCGGGGAATCCCAGCTGGAAACGGACCGACGTCTTATTGGACGCAGGATAAAAACCCTGACCCGCCGGTTGAAACGGGTTGAATCCCAGCGGCAGCTCAGGAGACGGGCCCGTCACCGTACTCCCATCCCCACGATCTCACTCGTTGGTTACACCAATGCGGGAAAGTCATCACTGTTCAGGGCGATTACCGGTGCCCAGGTCCTGGTGGAGGATAAACTTTTCGCCACCCTGGATCCTACCATGCGCCGGGTTGAATTGCCGGGTGTAGGGGCAGTCGTGCTTTCAGACACGGTGGGATTTGTCCGTGACCTGCCGCATACACTGGTTGCTGCTTTCCACTCCACTCTGGAAGAGGTGAGAAGTGCGACGTGTCTTCTGCTTGTGTGTGATGTCTCGGACCCCTGATCACCTGCAAATGAAAGCTGAAGTGGAGAGCGTTCTTGCCAAGATTGACGCCGGTGACATTCCGGTTATAAATGTTTTTAACAAGATTGATTTGACCGGTGATGCCCCGGCTGTGAAAAAAGACGGGCAGGGTATTACCAACCGTGTATGGTTGTCTGCGCAAACGGGTACGGGAATCCCTGCTTTACTCAAAGGCGTTGCCGAGTTTATTGGCAGGGAGTACCAGTTCTATTATCTGAACCTGAAACCCGAGGCGGGTGAATTACGGTCAAAGCTGTTCCAGAAGTGTGAAGTGTTGAGTGAAAATGTAGATGATGCGGGAACCATTACATTGAAAGTGAAAATGGAAGAAGCAACCATGGGATGGCTGAAATCACAGGCCCGGTTCAAAGGCCTTTGGCAGGAAATTCCTGGAAAGTATCCGGGTAAATTACCCGACGCCATATAACCCCGGTAAACCTTACACACTACACTAGTGCGGCACAATTCATACGCCTGGCAGGAAGTACCTGGAGCGCCTTCACGGACATAACAACAGGCACCGGTCGATGTATGTTTAAGGGGTTCAATGTGGTAAAATTCTGCTACCGATGAAGCCCGTAAAAGTTGCCACATTGACGACCCAATGAAATAAGTTATTACTATATATTTCAATAACTTATTTTATTATCCCATACCTGTTCTGGAAACGGAATTTAACCTCGTATTACCGTAATGACTGAAACCTCTTTCGCCCGGGAAACACTTCCTGCAATCCTCGAAAAGGAAATGCGTAAATCCTATCTGGATTACGCCATGAGCGTGATTGTAGGGCGAGCTCTGCCGGACGTTCGTGACGGGCTGAAGCCGGTACACAGGCGCGTACTATATGCAATGTCCGTGCTTGGTAACGACTGGAACAAGGCCTATAAAAAGTCCGCCCGTGTGGTCGGTGATGTTATCGGTAAATACCATCCCCACGGGGACACGGCAGTGTATGACACCATCGTGCGTATGGCCCAGAATTTTTCCATGCGATACATGCTGGTGGACGGGCAGGGTAATTTCGGATCTGTAGACGGCGATTCTCCTGCTGCCATGAGGTATACCGAAATACGGCTGTCCCGGATTGCCCATGAATTACTGGCTGACCTTGACAAGCAGACCGTAGACTTCGGCCCGAACTATGATGAATCGGAAACCCAGCCGCTGGTTTTACCGACGCGATATCCGAACCTGCTGGTGAACGGTTCCACTGGCATTGCCGTGGGCATGGCCACTAATATTCCCCCGCATAATCTTGGGGAAACTATTGATGCCTGTTACGCGCTCATGGATGATCCGGACATCAGCATTGCCGGTTTAATGACCCACCTGCCTGGTCCGGATTTCCCTACTGCTGGAATTATCAATGGCCGCAGCGGTATCCGCCAGGCCTATGAGACCGGCAGGGGTAGAATATACGTGCGGTCACGGGCAGAGATCGAGACCGCGGTCAATGGAAGGGAATCGATTGTGGTCCATGAACTGCCTTACCAGGTTAACAAGGCAAGGCTAATGGAAAAAATCGCAGAACTGGTTAAACACAAACGCATTGAAGGGATATCTGCCATGCGTGATGAATCAGACAAGTCTGGTATGCGCATGGTTATCGAAATCAAGCGCGGCGAGCAGTCCGAAGTTGTGCTTAACAACCTCTACAAGCAAACCCAGATGCAGACAGTATTTGGCATCAATATGGTCGCCTTGAGCAGAAACCAGCCGAGACTGTTCAATCTCAAGGATGCCCTGGGCGAATTTATCAAGCACCGCCGCGAGGTGGTTACCCGCCGCACAGTGTTTGAACTGGGCAAGGCCCGTGATCGCGCCCATACCCTGGAAGGCCTTGCCGTTGCGCTGACAAATATTGACCCGATCATAGCCTTGATCAAGGCTGCGCAAACCCCTGGGGAAGCGAAAGATAGCATGCTTTCACGGACCTGGGAGCCGGGCTCAGTATCGGCCATGCTGGGACGCAGTGACGCAAACCTGTCGAGGCCGACCTGGCTTGATCCGTCATGCGGTCTCAAAGAAAACGGCTACCAGCTGTCTCCGGAACAGGCCCAGGCAATACTGGAACTGAGGCTGCACCGCCTCACCGGACTTGAACAGGAAAAAATTCACACCGAATACGGCGAAATTATAGAAGAAATACTTGCCCTGCTTGAGATCCTCAAAAATCCGGACCGGCTCATTGAGGTAATTCGCGGGGAGTTGCAGGAAATCAGGGATCGCTACAGTGATGAACGACGTACTGAAATAATTGAAGGCGAAATTGACCTGTCCATGGAAGACCTGATTCCCGAGGAAGACGTTGTTGTAACTGTTTCCCACGACGGTTATACCAAGTCCCAGCCAGTCGCTGATTACAGCGCCCAAAAACGCGGCGGCAAAGGCCGAATCGCTACTCGAACCAAGGAAGAGGATTTTGTCAGCCAGATGTTTGTGGCGAATTCACACGACACCATCCTGTGTTTCTCAAACATGGGTAAAGTATACTGGCTACGCACCTTCCAGCTGCCCCAGGCCGGCCGGCAGGCGCGCGGTAAACCGCTGGTTAACCTGCTCCCTCTCGATACTGATGAGCAGGTGACAACCATACTGCCAATCAAGGGATACGATGATGGCAAGAACCTGTTGATGGCGACCACCCGGGGGATTGTCAAGAAATGCCGGTTGAGCGATTTTTCCCGACCCAGGAGCAATGGCATCTGGGCTGTCAAGCTTGATGAAAATGATCAACTGGTTGGTGTCGCAGTTACCAACGGCGGTGAAGATATTTTATTGATTAGCGATGCGGGCAAAGCGGCCAGATTCAGTGAAAACGATGTTCGTATTGTCGGGCGTACAGCGCGGGGCGTAAGGGGAATTCGCCTGGACAGCGAACAGCGGGTAATTTCCCTTATGGTATTACCGGCCCTCGGCAGCGATGAATCCGGCGACGGCGCTGCTACCCCGGCAGTCCTGACCAGTACCAAAAACGGCTATGGCAAGCGTACCCTGGTATCAGATTTTCCGCGCAAAAGGCGGGGAGGAAAGGGGGTTATCGCAATCAAGACATCCAGTCGTAACGGTCAGGTGGTGAGCGCCCACATCGTCGATGAGAGTGATGAAGTGATGCTGATTACTGATGGCGGTATACTCATACGAACCCGTGTTTCGGAAATTTCGACACAGGGGCGCAATACCCAGGGTGTAAGACTGATTTCCCTGAAGAATGACGAACGCCTGGTAAGTGTAAGTAAAGTTGCAGATACAGAAGAGGAAGAGGATTCCGAACAGGATGACTCGTCAATACATTAGATATAAAACAGCAAGTTGACTAGAAAAGCTGACAACAACCTTACCGAATTTCGGGATCGCATTGATGACATTGACGCACAGATTCTGCGCCTCATGAACCAGCGTCTGGAAGTTGCCCAGTCCATTGCTGAACTGAAATCGAAACTCAGGGAGCCAGCGTTTTACCGGCCGGAGCGTGAGGCCCAGGTGTTACGGCGCTTGCAGGATTTAAATGATGGAATATTGCCGGGCAGTTCCCTGGAAAGCCTGTTCCGGGAAATTATGTCAATAACACGAGGCTCCGAAGCTGGGCTGACAGTGTCTGTACTGGGCCCCCCTGGAACCTACACCGAAGCTGCCGCGCACCAGCATTTCGGCAGCACCATCAAAATTATTGACCATCCGACCATCGATGAAATTTTTCGTGCTACGGAATCGAAAAAGACAAATTTTTCTGTGGTTCCCGTAGAAAATTCAACCGAAGGCGGGGTAACAGGCACGCTGGACCGCCTGGTTAACACCTCCCTGACTATCTGTGGCGAAATTAACTTGCAGATTCACCACAACCTGCTAAGCAATGAATCTTCCCTTGAGGGCGTAAACAAAATTTATGCCCATACCCAGTCCCTGGGCCAGTGCAAGAAATGGATTGACAGCAATTGCCCCGCGGCCGAACGTATTCCTGTGGGCAGTAACGCCGATGCGGCAAGAAAAGCGGCCACAGAAGCTGGGGCAGCGGCGATTGCCGGGGAAGTGGCTGCAGAGAGATATGACATCAAGGTGTTGTCTGCCGGAATTGAAGACGAGCCGGGTAACACCACCCGGTTCCTGGTGCTGTCAGACAGGACAACTCCCCCAAGCGGAAGCGATAAAACCAGTTTACTGCTGTCAAGTCGGAGTAAGCCCGGGCACTTTTGCATTTGCTCCAGCCGCTTCTTGAAGAACAGATTGACATGACCAAGATTGAATCCCGGCCTTCCAGGGTTGGTCTATGGGAATATGTATTCTTTATAGATATTGTCGGGCACCAGGAGGAAGAGCATGTTGCCAGAGCCCTGAAACAGTTGAAAATAGAAGCGGGCCTGTTCAAGAACCTCGGTTCTTACCCGACATCAATCTGAACCTTTAAGAGTCGGGAACGAGTGAATACTACTGAACAATGTAAAATTCCTGTGCTCGGAATTTTTGGTGTTGGCCTGATTGGCGGCTCTCTTGCATTGAGCCTGAAAAATGCCGGGGCTGTAGGGCGTGTGATCGGTGTTGGGCGAAGCAGGGAAAATCTTGAAACCGCGCTTGAAAGAGGTGCCATTGACCAGATCGAATCAGACCCTTTAACTGCGGCGCGCGAGTCGGATGTTATTGTCCTTGCCACACCCGTTCATACCATATCCGGTCTTCTCGATATCATCGCACCCGCAGTCGATGACGATAAGATCGTGACAGATGTTGGCAGTGTCAAAAGCGGAATCGTCGATTCTGCCAGGCAGGTCCTGGGAGAGAGATTTAACCGATTTGTTCCCGGGCATCCGGTAGCCGGTAAGGAAAAATCCGGAATCAATGCGGCCGCAGGCGACCTGTTTGAAAACCATAAAGTCATCCTGACCCCGACGCCGGAAACAGATGTCAGTGCCTGTGAAACTATAGGGCGTATGTGGGAAGTAACCGGTGCCGTTGTCACAACCATGGATGTTGGGGACCATGACCGGGTGCTTTCAGTGACCAGCCATCTGCCCCACATTCTTGCCTACGTGATGATGGATTTTCTCTCCACTTCCAGTGATCGGGATCGGTGTTATGAAATGGCGGCGGGGGGGTTCTATGACTTTACCCGGATCGCTTCCAGCGACCCGGAAATGTGGAGGGATATTTCCCTGATGAATGCACCGCGGATATTGGCGCATATCGAGGAATACCAGAATCAGCTCAACCGGGTTGCAGGGATGATCCAGTCGGAAGATGCAAAGGGCATCGAACAACTGTTTTCGTCGGCCAGAACTGCCCGCTCCCGGGTTACCGAGAAGCGAAAGCAACCGCTTTAGCGTTCTCGATACTGCTTGCCAGATTCGGTCCCGACATGGCGGTTGAACATCCACACTAGTGGAATCACGGAAAAGCACATCATCGAGACTGCGAAAAAGGTGTTGTTGTAAGCGATCATCGTGGCCTGGCGGGCCAGTTCGGACTGTAGTGAAGCAAGCCCCGAGATAGTATCAATATCCCAGGATTCGGGGACAAAGGCGAAGCTGAAAATTTCCCTGAACGGGGTCACAAACTCGGTCAGGACAGCATGACTGGTCTGAAACGTTCGGGTGTGTACAAACACAATGGCGGCCACACCCATGGCTGCTCCCAGGAACAACAGTGTGTGGAATACAGCGAATCCTTCTGTTCTCAGCCTCGATGGCAAGGTGGCAAAGGTCAGGGCAGTAATCTGTACATACATAATGCCGGATCCCATCCCCTGCAGTAAATTGGTCCACATAACATCAATCGCAGATATCTCTACAGTCCAGATTGACATAGCCCAGCCCGATACGCCAGTTATCATCAGCGCAGCGGCCAGGGTATACCTGGCGTCAACCCGGTCGGTGAACTGGCTCACCAGGGCTAGCCCGAGGATAAGACCCAGTCCACGAAATACAATCAGGCCACCCGCAGTGATGGCTGGATAACCGCCCACATTCTGCAGAAGCAGTGGCAGTAAAACCAGCGGCAGGATGGCGACGGCACCATTCACCAGTGTGAAAAACTGACCCACCACAAAATTCCGGTTTAAAAACAGCTGGGGCCTGAAGAAGGGGTTTTTCGCCGTCCAGCTATGGGCGATAAAAAGATACAGGGCGACTGAGGAATAGATGCATTCGAGAATAATTTCAGGTGAGTCAAACCACAACAGTCTCTCTCCCCGGTTCAGCATGATCTGGAAAGTTGCGAGACCGCTGGTGATGAGGAAAAAGCCGAACCAGTCCATGGGGCGATCGGGTTCATTTTCGATTTCCGGAATAAAAAATATCACCCCCAATAGTGCGATCAGGCCGACTGGCACATTAAGCCAGTAAATCCACGGCCAGCTCAGGTATTCGACCACTATACCGCCAATGACAGGCCCCATGATCCCTCCCAGGACTACGCCGCTACCCCAGATCGCAGTGGCCTTGCCCTGCTGGTCTGAAGGGAAGGCATCCACGGTAATGGCCTGTCCAAGGGGAATAATCGCTGCCCCAAGGGCGCCCTGCATGAATCGCCAGAAAGATTGTTCAAACAGTGTGGTTGTACTGGCGCAGGCTACCAGGGTCAGGGTGAATCCTGCGATTGACAGCGCAAACACCCGTTTTCTGCCGAAGCGGTCACTTAGCCAGCCAATACAGGGTATAACCACCGCCGCACCCAGCACGAATGCCGTCATTACCCAGGCGATCTGGTCGGAAGTTGCCGAAAATGCACCCTGCATATGGGGCAGAGCGACCCCGGCAATTGTCCAGGCGAATTCGAAGACGCTTGAGCCAACCACTGCAGATATCACAAGCAGCCATTTCGTACTCCCGTAGACGGGAGTTACGGCGTCATTCATCTAAGATTTTTAACGCTCGCTATGACCGGTTGCAGGAGTTCCGGGACTTCTCGTTCATATCCCGTATCAATTTTCACCGTGGTTGTCATTCCTGCACGCAAATCAGGATCAGTGTCTGCAGAGAAGATGTCCAGGCGAACGGGTATGCGTTGCACCACCTTGACCCAGTTACCAGTCGCATTCTGCGGGGGAAGAACAGCGAATTCAGCACCGGTGGCCGGACTCAGGCTGGTTACACGGGCCAGGAATTTGTAGTCTGGATACGCATCAACCACAACCGTTGCAAGCTGTCCTTCCTCAAGGTGAGTCAACTGGGATTCCTTGAGGTTGGCCTCAATCCAGGTTTTCCCGATTTCTACTATAGAGAATACCAGGTCCCCTGCTTCCACGTATTCCCCTGCTTCCAGATTTACGTTGCTGAGAATTCCATCTGAAGGAGCCCGCACCCTGGTCGATTCAAGATCCCGCAGGGCCCGGTTAACCTTGGCCTGGGCGGACAGGTGCAGAGGATGCAATTCTGCTGCCAGTTTCGGATCCCCGGCCAGGTCTGCAAGAATAGTTGAAGTATTTCGCCTGGCGGAAATCAGGGCACGGCGGCCCATTTCGAGATTGTGCTGGGCCTGGTCGTAATCGATTTCCAGCCCGTGGCCCTGCTGCTTCAGTTTTTCCTGCCGTTTCATCTGGCTGGTCAGGAAGCGAATTCGTTCCTGTGCGTCATCGATTTCCAGCAATGTGCCCTGGTACTGGGATTTAAGGGAGTCGATTCTCTGGGATACGGATTTCACCTCAGCCCTTGCCGCCATCAGTTCAATTTCCGCGGGCTGGGGGTCTATCACAAATAACAGGTCGCCCTTTGTTACAGCCTGGTTATTTACAACGGGAACATCGACTACCCGCCCATCAATATCGCTGCTAATGTTGACCAGCTTTGTCTTTACATAGGCATTTTCTGTAACTACATATCTGCCGCCGGTGTAGTAAAGGTATCCGGCAACCGCCAGGCAGCAAACTGGTATTACGACCAGGAAGAAGAAGCGTGTTACAAATCGGGGCATTATTATGATGGCTAATCTGTTTCTTTATTGCGTTATTTCTTTATCTCGTATTGTCCCAGGCAGCTAAATTCCGTGAAATTTGAATTCCACTAAATTTAAATCTTTACGCACCAGAATCAATAAACTCGAATAACCTCAGTATCAATAAATAACCCCATTTGGCTGACTCTACAAGCGATTATTATTTATAATATGAATTACCTGAACTAATCCATAATTTATCCGGATGGCCAGAAACATTCCGTCGCCCATTGCCCTGAGGGCATTCGAGGCCGCTGCCCGCAATTTAAGTTTTACCCGGGCGGCAGCAGAGCTCAATGTCACCCAGGCGGCCATAAGCCACCAGGTCAAGCTACTCGAAGGAGAACTGCGGGTTTCCCTGTTCCAGCGCCTGACCCGAAGGTTGCTGCTGACCCATGAGGGACAAACCCTGTACGCGGTCGTCAATGAAGCATTTGTCCGCATGGAAGATGTAATCGAACAGCTTCGAAGCGGCACAGGAGAGCAGGTCCTGACCGTCAGTCTGACACCGTATTTTTCTGCAAAATGGCTGACTATGCGGCTAAGCCGATTCTGGGCCCGGCACCCGAATATTGACCTGCGCCTGCACCATACCTCGACCCCGGGACAGTCAGGCCAGGAGCAGGTTGATGTCTCAATCACATGGGGCCTGGATGAATGGCCAAACCTGGATTACAAACCATTGATCACCGCCAGAGTGGTGCCCGTATGCAGTCCACGCCTGATACATGATGAGCCGCTCGTTGAGATTGATGATCTTTACAACCACACCTTGCTGCACGAAAATGACTATACGCTCTGGACCCGGTGGTTAAAGCGGATGGGGGTAAAAAATGTTGAACTGAAACGCGGTTCGACCATGGACGATTCAAATGTTGTTATGCAGGCTGCCATTGACGGGCAGGGGGTCGCGTTAGGTTCAGACTTGCTGTGCTCGGAAGAGCTTGACAGCGGTCGCCTGGTCATGCCATTTGATATCGAACTTTCCATGAAGTACTCCTATTACATCGTATACAGGCCCGGATCCCTGGACCAGCCCAAGATCAGGGCTTTTTACCAGTGGATGCTTGATGAGGTAGAGAATGACAGCTGTCCAGGGGTGAAGCAAAGCCCCGGCCCAGGCAAGCCAGAGCACGTTTCAACTTAAAACTGGTCATGACCAAGTGATAATTAGGGTACCTATTGGATGCATGATATGGTAAAAACAGGCGCCATTTTATCCTGGCACCCGGTTCAGTATGAGATTTAGAGTTTCCCCATCCGAAAAATTACGTGGCAGCATCAAAGTTGCAGGGGACAAGTCTGTTTCTCATCGTAGTATTATTTTTGGTTCCCTTGCCCAGGGGAACAACCCGGATTGACGGAATTCTGGAAGGGGATGACGTTTTGGCAACCATCCGTGCATTCCGGCAAATGGGTGTCAAGATCCTGCGCGCACGGGACAACAGCTACGTCATCGAAGGGGTTGGCCTGGATGGGCTGCAAAAGCCCGAGTACGCTCTGGATACGGAAAATTCCGGGACCGCATTTCGGCTCCTGACAGGCCTGCTGGTCGCCCAGCCCTTTCCGGTCACACTGTGTGGCGACCCATCGTTGTCACAACGACCGATGGACCGGATAATCAATCCATTGTCCCTGATGGGGGCAAATATCAAGTCCAGCCTTGGAAAACCACCACTGGAAATTTCGCCTGTTTCCAGGCTTGATGCTATTGATTACGAGACGCCAATGGCGTCTGCCCAGGTCAAGTCTGCAGTGCTGCTGGCAGGGGTGTATGCCCAGGGCAGAACCTCAGTAACGGAACATGTCATAACTCGTGATCACACCGAAAGGATGCTGCGGGGATTCGGATATGAAGTCGCCATTGAAAATGGCATTGTTTCCCTGCATGGAGGCGGAAAATTACACGGGCAGGACCTCGAAATACCCGCCGATCTTTCGTCCGCAGCCTTTTTCATTCTGGGAGCCCTGATCAGCCCGGACAGCGAGCTGGTATTGAACAAGGTGGGGACTAATCCAAGCAGGAACGGGGTATTGAAAATCTTCGAGCGAATGGGAGGACAGATCCAGTTTGAAAATGAAGGTTTCGTCGGCGCAGAGCCCGTCGCTGATATCAGGGTCGCGTCCTCGAGCCTGACAGGGTGCAATGTCACCGGGGAAGACGTTGCGCTTTCCATAGACGAGATTCCTGTCATTGCAATTGCAGCGGCATGTGCCCAGGGTACAACAACAATTTCGGGGGCGGAGGAATTGCGAGTCAAGGAGAGCGATCGAATTACTGCAGTGGTCGAAGGATTGCAGGCTCTGGGGGTGGATGTAAAAGAGCATCCCGATGGAATGACAATAGTGGGCGGGAAATTGAAAGCGGGGCAGGTTGAGAGCTTTGGCGATCACCGAATTGCCATGGCGTTTGCCATGGCTGGTGCAGCAGCGACCGGAACCGTTGAGATTCTTGACTGCAAGAATGTCTCTACATCATTCCCGGATTTCAGTGAGCTGGCCCGCCATAGCGGGCTTGACATAGAGGTCATCGAGGCTAAAGATGCCGGGGCGATTCAGTGACTGGTGCACCTGTCGCCGCAATTGACGGCCCCAGTGGGTCAGGAAAAGGTACCGTCGCCACAAGTGTTGCCCGGGAACTGGGCTGGCACTATCTCGACAGTGGGGCAATTTACCGTTTACTTGGGCACCTGGCCTACACCCGTGGAGTTGCATTAGATGATGAAATTGGCCTGGTTTCACTCGCGCAACACCTGGATCCGTCATTCACAGATGGAGAGGTCTGGCTCGACGGGGCTTTAATCGGGGATATCATTCGAACCGAGGAAGCAGGCAAAAGAGCTTCCCTGGTTTCACCCATCCCTGCGGTACGGGAAACGCTGCTGGTGTGGCAGAGAAACCAGGCCAGAATGCCTGGACTGGTCGCCGATGGAAGGGACATGGGAACGGTGGTGTTCCCGACTGCAAACTGTAAAATTTTTCTCACGGCCAGTAGCCACGCACGGGCGGAAAGGCGCTTTAAACAGTTGAGAGATAAGGGTTTTGATGTTAATATCGCGCAGCTTTTCAAGGAGATATCTGAACGCGATGAGCGTGATGCCAATCGCAAGGTTTCTCCACTAAAGCCGGCGGATGATGCAATTGTCCTCGATACGACAGACCTGCCGATTGAGGATGTCGTTTCCAGGGTCGTAGCTGAGGTAACCCGAAGCGTTTCTGGACGGGTTGTCAATCCGAAAAACTAGGAATTCCCGGATTATTATCCAATTTGGAATCTATGCGTGACCTGTTTGTTGCTTCAGTAAAAAGCATCAGGTGAACAAAGATTAGTAACTATCAGCTAACGGAAGATGGGTTATTACGTCGTTGGGATTTTCCCAGGATCTTCAATGGTAGTGCTGTTGTTTGTTTTAATGATACACAATTTAACTAACCAATTAGACTCATCTCTATAACTGGTCTATTACTGACTTCCCTGATTATTCCCCGCACTACCAACCTGTTGTTGCGGGAATCCGGGATAGGCATTATTGGCGATGAGAATTTAAATTAAACATGACTGAAAATTTCGAAACTTTACTGGAAGAAAACCTGGCATCAGTAGTAATGAAGCCCGGTGAACTTATTATTGGAGATGTAGTTGAAGCAAATGATGACTACGTTATCGTAAGCGCGGGCCTTAAATCTGACGCCGAGATCCCTGCCACAGAATTCAAGAACGCTGCCGGTGAACTTACCGTTAAGGTAGGTGACAAGGTAGAAGTTGCCCTGGAGGCTGTCGAAGATGGAACCGGCAACACCAGGATGTCGAGGGAACGCGCGATGCGTGCCCGTGCCTGGACTGAACTTGCTAAAGCCCACGAGGACAGCGAGATTATCAATGGCACTATTACCGGTAAAGTTAAAGGTGGATTCACTGTTGACGTCAATGGCCTGCGTGCATTCCTTCCCGGCTCACTTGTTGATGTGCGCCCGGTCAAGGACTCTGCATATATCGAAGGACGCGAGCTTGACTTCAAGATCATTAAACTTGACCAGCCCAGAAACAACATCGTTGTGTCAAGAAGAGCGATAGTTGAAAATGAGCTGTCCGAAGAAAGGGAAAAACTGCTGGATACGCTCGAGGAAGGGCAGATTGTCAAGGGTGTTGTTAAAAACCTGACCGACTATGGTGCGTTTGTTAACCTCGGCGGCCTCGACGGTTTACTGCACATAACGGATCTCGCCTGGAAACGCGTTAAACATCCGTCTGAAGTCCTTAACGTTGGCGATGAAATTGAAGCACGCGTTCTTAAGTTTGACAAGGAGCAGTGCCGGGTCTCGCTGGGCCTCAAGCAACTTGGTGATGATCCGTGGCTCGACCTGGTTCGCCGCTACCCGGTAGGTACACGAATCTTTGGAAAGGTCACCAACCTTACCGACTATGGCGCATTTGTCGAATTGGAAGAAGGTGTTGAAGGGCTGGTTCACCTGTCAGAGATGGACTGGACCAATAAGAATATCCATCCTGGCAAAGTCTGCCATGTTGGTGATGAAGTGGAAGTGATGGTGCTTGATGTTGATCCGGAACGGAGGAGAATATCCCTCGGCATGAAGCAGTGCAGCCCCAATCCCTGGGAAGAATTTGCAGCAACCCACAAGAAAGGGGACGTCATTTCCGGGAAAATCCGGTCTATTACCGATTTTGGCGTGTTTATTGGTGTCGAAGGCGGTATTGACGGCCTCGTACATCTGTCAGACCTGTCATGGGAGCGTCCCGGTGAAGAGGTGGTTACGGACTACAAGAAGGGTGATGAACTGACCGTTGTTGTTCTGGCTGTAGACGCTGAGCGGGAAAGAATTTCGCTGGGGTTGAAACAGTCCAGCGAGGATCCATTTACGGGCTTCGTTTCAGTGCACGGTAAGGGTAGTACCGTTAATGGTATTGTTACCGAAGTTAGCGCGAAGGGAGCTGTAGTAGAGCTTGCCCCCAATGTTGACGGATATCTCCGGGCATCGGAAATTTCCAGGGACAGGATTGAAGATGCCAGGACTGTACTAAAGGAAGGGGACAAGGTCGAAGCGAAAATCACCAGCATTGAGCGAAAAGACCGTAAGCTTTCTCTTTCAATAAAGGTGCGGGAAATGGAAATGGAAGATGCAGTGACCCAGGAATATTCAAGAGGATCCAATGTCAGTGGTGCAACCCTGGGTGATAAACTCAAGGAGCAGCTGGAAAAACAATCTTCCTGAACCGGGTTTCCATCATGTCAGACGATAAAATCATTCAACCTGAAACACCAACTCTGACCAAGTCAGAGTTGGTAGCCCATATCACTGCAGATCAGCCGCAATTGTCAGAAACTGACGTAGAACTGGCAGTAAACAGTATTCTCGATCGAATGGCGGATGCGCTGTCAAATGGAGAGCGAATCGAAATTCGCGGATTTGGCAGCATGACCCTGCATTACCGGCCGCCCCGTATCGGACGCAATCCGAAGACCGGTGAAAAGGTTCATGTTCCCGAAAAATATGTTCCTCATTTCAAGCCGGGTGCAAATTTGAGAAAACGGGTAAACGAAGGAAGTTCCATCGAATAAGATGTCAAAACTACTTTATGCCCTGGTCATAACGGTTGCCGTTTTTCTTGGTTTAAGCTTTACCTACATGAACAACCAGAGTGTGCAGATTAATTACCTGAGTTTCAGCAGGGAGGTTAACCTAACCGTACTTTTGCTGTGTACCCTGCTGCTTGGAGTGCTGCTCGGACTGAGCGCAAGCATTTCATCATCCATGAAATCACGACGTAACATATCCAGGCTAAAGAGGCAGCTGAAAAGTCAGGAATCGGCCGGAATCTAGCCGATTTGGCATTTACAATACCGGGAGCCCAGACCCGGGGAAATGATATGGATCCTGTTTGGCTACTTTTTCTACTTCCAGTTGCGGCTGCTGGCGGCTGGTTAATGGCAGTCTATGACCGGTCAACCCGCCAATCCAAGCAGGGTCTTCCTGAAGCCTATTTCAAGGGCCTGAGTTTTCTCCTCAATGAAGAGCCCGACAAGGCGCTCAAGGTATTCCTCGAAGCCGTCGAAGTTGATTCGGAAACTGTTGAGATGCATATGGCGCTGGGAAATCTTTTCAGGCGCCGCGGCGAAGTAGAGCGTGCCACCCGTATTCACCAGAACCTGGTGGCCAGGTCGGACCTGGATGAAAGTTTGCGCTGCATGGCATTGTTTGAGTTGGCCCAGGACTATTTCAAGGCAGGACTATATGATCGTGCGGAAAACCTGTTCCAGGAACTAAGGAAGGCAAAAGACTTTCGTAATTCGGCCAATCGGTTCCTGTTGCAAATTTATGATCAGGAGAAAGAGTGGCATGAGGCAATCCACGTCGCATCAGAACTTGACCTTGAAAACGAACTGGATTATTCGAAGACAATCGCACATTTTTATTGCGAAATCGCAGAACTGGCTATCGGTTCCGGCGAAAACCGCAAGGCGGAGATATACCTGGAGTCAGCGTTCAAGCATGACCCGCACTGTATCCGCGCAGTTATCCAGTCCGGGAGATTGGCTTCAATGCGGGGCAATCACACCAATGCGGTTGCGATTTGGCGAGGCCTGGAATTCTGGGCCCCGGCTGCTATCGGGGAAGTTGTAGGACATATAGCCAACAGTTATAACGCCCTCGGTGATAAACTTTCCCTGAAAAAGTTTCTAGAAGGAGCCATAGAGAAAAACCCTGATCCCAGGATAATTACCATACTGGTTGAATACACTCGGACTGAACAGGGTGTTGAAGCGAGCCAGGAATTACTACTGGAGCTGGTTAGAAAATACCCAAGCCTCGAGAGTGTACATGAGCTTATGCAAAGCAGGCAAACCAGCGGGGAAGTAAGCAAGCAGGACAGAGACTATACATTGCTGGCAGGCCTGCTTGCCGAAGTAGTTGAAGCGGATAAAAAATATAATTGCAGGCAGTGCGGCTTCCAGAGCAACTCCCTGCATTGGCAATGTCCGGGATGCAAAGGCTGGGGAACCGTGCAAAGGCACAATACGCCAGCTGCGCACTTGCCTGGCCATCGGGTCGGAAATTCAGGTTAGCGGAATTTCGGGCAATCTATATAGCAAAAAAATAACAATTCGAGTATGAATATAACAGTTGTTGGTACAGGTTATGTCGGCCTGGTTTCCGGGTGCTTGCCTGGCGGAGGTCGGCAATAATGTGCTGTGTGTCGACACTGATCCGGCAAAAATTTCGGGGCTGATAAATGGAAAATTACCCATATATGAACCCGGACTCGAAACCATGGTGGTCGATAACATTTCCGCGGATCGCCTGTCGTTTACCACCGAAATAGAGAAAGGAGTTGCCCACGGAGAGATAATTATTATTGCGGTAGGGACCCCGCCAGATGAAGATGGGTCAGCAGATCTCCAGTACGTCAGGCAGGTGGCACAGTCAATCGGCGAATGCATGGATGGGTTTCGGGTTGTGGTAACCAAGTCCACGGTACCGGTGGGTACGTCGAAAATTGTCCATGATACGATTAGGGGAGTCCTGGACAACCGCGGAACCAGCATCGAGTTTGCAGTGGTTTCTAATCCGGAATTCCTCAAGGAAGGGGCGGCGGTTGAGGACTTCATGAAACCCGACCGAATAATTGCCGGAGTAGATAACGAAAGGGCGCTGGATATGCTTCGAACACTGTATGCGCCATTTAACCGCAATCATGATCGCCTCATAGTAATGGATATTCCATCCGCAGAATTAACCAAATATGCGGCCAATGCGATGCTCGCAACCAAAATATCATTTATGAACGAAATGTCCAATATCGCCGATCGCCTGGGTGCGGATATTGAGGCAGTGCGGGTGGGTATTGGTGCTGATCCCAGAATAGGGTATTCATTTATCTATCCAGGATGCGGGTACGGTGGTTCCTGTTTTCCCAAGGATGTCCAGGCGCTTCATCGTACCGCAAAGGCAGTTGGTTATAGTGCCCGAATTCTCGATGCTGTGGAATTAGTAAACAGTGACCAGAAAAGAGTGCCGGTAGAAAAAATCATCAATCACTTTGGCACCGACCTCAGGGGGCAAAATATTTGCGATATGGGGGTTGTCTTTCAAGCCGGACACCGATGATATGCGTGATGCACCAAGCCGCGTCATTCTGGAGGCGCTATGGGAAATGGGCGCCACCGTGCAGGCCTATGATCCGGTAGCTACGGACCAGGCCAAACGAATCTATGGAAGTCGCACGGATCTCGAACTTTACGACGACCATCCCTACGATGCACTCGATGGCGCAGACTGCCTCGTAGTTGTCACAGAATGGAGAGTATTTCGCGGCTCTGATATCAATGTCATCAGGGAAAGGATGAGAGGGGATGTGATAGTTGACGGGCGAAATATTTTTTCACCAGAGTCAGTGAGAAACGCCGGATTACAGTACTATGGTATTGGCCGCTCATAATATCGAACAACTGGGCAAAGCCAGGATCCTGGTGATCGGTGATGTGATGCTCGACCGATACTGGATGGGTGGCGTCGATCGTATATCCCCGGAAGCTCCCGTGCCCGTAGTCGCAGTTAGCGAGGTCGAGGAACGCGCCGGTGGCGCCGGCAACGTGGCAAGGAATATAACCTCGCTGGGCGGTCGCTGTACGCTGTTGGGTATTGTCGGCGATGACGAAGCGGGTGTAAAATTTAATGAAATCACCACTGCATCCGGGGTTGAAGTTGACCTGGAGATCCAGAAAGGACTGGATACTACGGTGAAGCTGCGTGTACTTTCCAGAAACCAGCAGCTGTTACGGGCAGATTTCGAAACCCTGCCGGAACGCACATCGCTGGACAGCCTTGCCAAAAAATTCAGAAAACTGGGTCAGTCAATACGATGTGGTGATCTTTTCCGATTATGGCAAGGGGACGTTGGCAGATGTGGAGTCTCTGATCAGAACTGCGAGGCAGGAATCCATGCCGACCCTGGTAGACCCCAAGGGATCGAATTTCAAAAAGTATTCCGGCGCAACGATGATTACCCCCAATCTCGATGAGTTCCAGCTTGTTGCGGGAGACGTGGAGACGGAGGGCGATCTTCGAGCCAAAGCCGAACAGTTAATCGAAAATTACGGCCTCGACCAACTGTTGGTAACGCTGAGCGACAAGGGGATGACACTGTTTGAGAAAGGACAACCGCAAACCCATTTCGGGTGCAAAAACCCGTGAGGTTTATGATGTTAGCGGAGCTGGAGATACGGTCATAGCAGTAATGGCAATGGCAATGGCAACCGGGTTCGACAGTGAGGCCAGTGTGAAGATGGCAAACAGTGCCGCGGGCCTTGTCATTTCGAAGCTGGGTACAGCAACAACAGATATCAGGGAATTGCAGCAGGCTGTACTGGAGGATTACCTCGAATGATTATCGTAACCGGCGGGGCAGGATTTATTGGTGCGAACCTGGTCAGCGGCCTCAATAGCCGGGGCATCGACGACATCATGGTGGTAGACAATCTCGACAATGCCGAGAAAATCAGCAACCTGTCGAGGCTGAAAATTCGGGATTATATGGATAAACACGAGTTTTTCGATTTCATGCTGAGCGGTAAACGTTTTGATTCAGTGTCCGCAGTCCTGCATGAAGGGGCGTGCTCGGACACTATGGCCACGGATGGAAAATACGTCCTGCATAACAATTTCACTTTTTCGCGAGAGCTTCTGGCATTCTGTATCCGCCAGTCTGCACAACTGATATATGCGTCTTCTGCCGCAGTTTATGGTGACGGAAAAGAATTTGTCGAGGAACCCCGCTGTGAATCCGCGTTAAACGCCTATGCGTGGTCAAAGCTCCTGTTTGACTGCTATGTAAGGGGTCAGGATGATATTCCTGTGCAGTGTGCCGGATTACGATACTTTAATGTCTATGGACCTGGGGAGGGTCATAAGGGCAGAATGGCATCTGTAGCATGGCATTTCGCAAACCAGTACCGGGAATCTGGCAAGGTTCGACTTTTTACCGGGTCCGCCGGTTACGGCGATGGCGAACAGTTACGTGATTTTGTATACGTGGATGATGTAACCAGCGTAAATATGTACCTCCTGGATAACCCGGATGTCAGCGGTATTTTCAACGTCGGGACGGGACAGTGCCAGAGTTTCAATGATGTTGCCCAGGCCGTGATTAACTGTACCAGGGAAAGTTCGGGTAAACCTGCAGTTTCCCTTGATGACGCAGTATCAAGTGGAGAAATTACCTATATTCCCATGCCGGACGCGCTCCAGGGAAAGTACCAGAGTTACACCCGGGCAGACCTGACCAGACTCAGGTCGACCGGATATGACGCGGAGTTTTTGAATGTCGAGCAGGGTGTATCCCGATACCTGGTAATTCTGGACAACTGAAAAATTTTAAATTGATGAATAACACTGTAATTGTAACCGGGGGGGCAGGCTTTATCGGTTCGGCGGTGATTCGCCACCTGCTGCAGCATTGTGACTGCGATGTGGTCAATGTGGATAAACTGACCTATGCAGGCAATGAAGCGACAATCTCGGGCTTCGTCGAAAATACCAGGTATGCATTCGAAAAGTGCGATATCTGCGACCGGGCAGCGATTACCGATGTTTTTAGCCGTTACCAGCCGCGGGCGATTATGCACCTGGCCGCAGAGTCTCATGTAGACAGGTCTATCGACGGTCCGTGGGAGTTTGTTAATACCAATATAATCGGAACCTATAACCTGCTTGAAATAACCCGGGAATACCTCCATAACCTGCCCGGGGAAAACGACGGTCAGCAGTTTCGGTTTCACCACGTCTCTACTGACGAAGTGTTTGGAACGCTGGGAGAGCAGGGACAATTTTCGGAAGATTCGCCTTACCAGCCAAATTCACCTTATTCTGCGAGCAAGGCATCGTCAGATCACCTGGTGCGGGCATGGAATGAAACATTCGGACTACCGGTTGTAATGTCAAACTGTTCCAATAACTACGGGCCATTCCAGTACCCCGAAAAGCTGCTCCCGGTCATAATCTCCAAGGCTACCAGCCAGCAGGCGATCCCGGTATATGGCACTGGAAGCAACATTCGGGACTGGTTGTACGTAGATGATCACGCAGCGGCACTGGTCAGGATTATGCAGAAGGGGCGAGTCGGCAGGAGCTACAATGTTGGAGGAAACGAGGAGCGTACCAACATTGAAGTGGTTGCAACCGTCTGTGAAATACTCGACAGGCTGCAGCCGGCGTCAAACGGACAACCGTACCTGTCCCTGGTGGAATACGTTAGCGACAGGCCAGGACATGATTTTCGCTACGCAATAGACGCCTCCCGGATCAAGGAAGAGCTTAAATGGGAACCGGCAGAAACCTTCGAATCCGGTATCGAAAAAACCATCCAGTGGTACCTGGATAACCCGGCCTGGGTAGATTCAGTGCAGGCGGCCAATGACCTGCGTGGCCACCGTCTCGGTTCCTTCAAAATAGTCGGGGAACGCTAATGCGAGGCCTGATTCTTGCCGGCGGTTCCGGTTCCAGGTTGTGGCCGGTTACCCTTGCGGTGTCGAAGCAGCTTATCCCGGTCTACGACAAGCCGATGATTTACTACCCTTTGTCGGTGCATCTGTTGGCAGGCATTCGGGACATACTGATTATTTCCACTCCCCAGGACACACCTCGCTTCCAGCAGCTCCTGGGAGATGGCAGCAAATGGGGTATCAACCTGTCATATGCTGTGCAGCCTGCTCCCGAGGGACTGGCCCAGGCGTTCATAATCGGCTCTGAGTTTATTGGCAATCACAACAGTTCCCTGGTGCTGGGCGATAATATATTCTATGGCCATAGTCTTTCTGAAAGTCTGCAGAGTGCCGCGCAACTTAAAAAGGGGGCGAGGGTTTTTGCCTACCAGGTTCATGATCCTGAACGATATGGGGTAGTTGCTTTTGATGAAAATGGCCAGGCTTACGACCTCGAAGAAAAACCAGAGACGCCCAAATCCCGGTTTGCTGTAACCGGCCTCTATTTCTACGATTCCAGTGTTGCGGAAAGGGCGCGCGCATTGCAGCCATCAGTTCGGGGTGAACTTGAGATAACCGACCTTAATCGGACATACCTGGACGAAGGCACGCTTTCAGTGGAAGTATTGAGCCGTGGAATGGCATGGCTGGATACCGGCACCTATGATTCCCTGATGGATGCTGCCCGATTCATAGAAACCATCGAAAAACGACAGGGCATGAAAGTGTGCTGCCCGGAAGAGATTTGCTGGCGCATGGGGCATATTGATGACGGGCAACTCGAATCTCTCGCCGATGAGTTGAACAAAAACGAGTACGGCAGGTATCTGCGCGCACTCCTGGACGAAAAAAAATGAACTGGAAACAGGCAGTGGATCCCGATCTCGATCTGTCAGTAATCCTCCCCGTTTTCAACGAGGAAGATAATATTATTGAGCTTAATGCCGAGATAACCACAGTGCTGGACGGGCTCGACCTGAAATCAGAGATTATTTATGTCGATGATGGAAGCAGCGATTCAACCCTTGAAAAACTGAAATCCCTGCACCAGGCCGATGCCAGGGTTACTGTTGTGGAATTTCGCCGGAACTTTGGCCAGACCGCTGCAATGTCGGCAGGTTTTGACCTCGCACGAGGCGGCATCATTGTCAGCATGGATGCAGACCGCCAGAATGATCCGGCAGATATTCCCAAACTGCTGGATAAGATCAATGAAGGGTATGACCTCGTTTCCGGGTGGCGATTTGACCGCAAAGACGGCTACTGGCTGCGCCTGCTGCCATCCAGAATCGCCAATAAGCTGATCTCATACACTACCGATGTCAACCTGCATGACTATGGGTGCTCCCTTAAGGCCTTTCGATCCGAGGTCGCCAAGCAGCTCTCGCTGTACGGGGAAATGCACCGCTTTATACCCGCCATAGCGAGCTGGATAGGTGTTCGTATTGCTGAGGTCAAGGTCAATCATCGCCCCCGGGTTGCCGGCGAGTCCAAGTACGGAATCTCGCGAGTTTTCCGGGTCTTGCTCGACCTGATTACGGTCAAGTTCCTGCTAAGCTACTCGAGCCGGCCATTGCAGTTTTTCGGTTCAATTGGCATGGCAAGCAGTGCACTCGGGATCCTGATTGCTCTTTACATGACGGTTCAAAAACTGTTTTACTCACAGCCAATGTCCGACCGGCCATTATTGTTATTGGGGATTCTGCTGATCTTTATTGGTCTTCAGTTCATTACGGTTGGCCTGTTAGCCGAACTGATGACCCGGACTTATCATGAAGCACAGGATAAGCCGATCTACAATATTCGCAACCTGTTTCGCAGCTAATTCCTATTTATGGCGGCATTTTGCCGGTTAAATGACCATGGATAACATATCCATAGCAGTGGTCATTGTTAACTACAATGGCGGAGAGTACGTGATGCAGTGCCTGGAAGCCCTGTTTGCGCAGAATCACCCGGCATACAGAGTGGTTGTGGTCGACAACAACAGCGATGATGGTTCCCCTGGGGCAATCAGGCGCACCTTTCCCTCTGTAGACCTGCTGGAACTCGACGCGAATACCGGATTCGCCGCGGCTAACAACCGGGGTTTTGAACACCTCGAGGATTCAACCTGGGTTGCCCTGCTAAATCCGGATACGATTCCTGCACATGACTGGCTCGAGAAACTGGCGATTGCGGTTGCGGAGAAGCCGGACTTCGACATCTTTGCAAGTCGCCTGGTTGATGCGCGGGATAACGAGATACTGGATGGGGAAGGTGATATCTATCATGTCAGCGGGCTATGCTGGAGAAGGCATCACGGGCTTTCTGTTCATGCAACCAACCTCAAGGACGATCCGGTGTTTTCGGGGTGTGCAGCCGCAGCGTTGTATCGCAGGCAGCGAGTGATGGAAGTCGGGGGATTTGATGAAAACTATTTTTGTTACTACGAAGATATCGACCTGGTGTTTCGAATGCGGTTGGTCGGGGCGAAGTGTTGTTATGTGGCCTCGTCCGAAGTCCTGCATTTCGGCTCAGGGCTGACGGGCCGTGATAGTGATTTTTCCGTGTATCATGGTCACAGGAATATGATCTGGACCTATGTAAAGAATATGCCCGGCAAGCTTTTTTACATGTACCTGCCCCAGCATATCCTCATGAACCTGGTAAGCCTGCTGCACTATACTCTAAAAGGGCGATGGAAGATTATCTGGAAATCGAAATGGCATGCGCTGATGGGGGTGCCCCGGGCAATGAAAATGAGAAAGCAGATTCAACTCAGCCGTACCGTCGAATCAGACCAGCTCAGGAAGCACATGGTAACAGGGTTGCTGCGACCCTACCTGTCGAGGTTTCGCTAGACACGTTATGGGATGCGTCGGGGAATGGTAGATCTCAATAAAATCAGGATCGGTGTAGTCATCGTCAACTACAACAGCGGCGGCTACCTGTCGAAATGCCTGAAATCCCTGTCAACGTCTACTGCGCCACTCGAGATAGTAGTGGTCGATAACAACTCTTCTGACCGCAGTCTTGTGGATAGTGAGGGCATTATCGGTGCGCCGAACATCCTGAAGCTGGTTCGAAACGATGAGAACCTTGGGTTTTCAAGGGCGGTGAATATAGGGATGGGTAACCTGGATAACAGATTTGTCATGATCCTTAATCCTGACTGCACCGTGTTCCCATCAACCATGATTAAATTGCAAAAAGTCCTGGTATCGAACAAACAGGCGGCTATTGCCGGTGCAATGGTTTACAACCCGGAAGGGAGCGAACAGCGCGGTTGCCGCCGGAATGAGCCCACGTTGGCAAGGAGCATGGTTACTGCCCTTGGGCTTGACAGAAAATTCGAAGGTATAAACCTGAGCTTTGAGCCGTTTCCCGCCGAGCCGGAAGTGGTGGATGCGGTATCAGGTGCGGCAATGATGGTTCGGCGCACGCATTTTGATGATGTTGGAGGAATGGATGAAGACTATTTCCTGCATTGCGAAGACCTGGATATTTGCCGAAAGGCGCGGGACCGCGGCTACGATGTTTTGTTCTGCCCTGGATCCGGGGTCATTCATCACCAGGGCGCGTCATCGAATGTGACAACCGTCACGGTTGAACGTCACAAGCATGATGGAATGATTACCTACAATCGCAAGCATTCAAATGAGGGCAGGTTCGCAGGGATAGTGATAAACCTGCTTGTACGTGGCCACTTCATACTAGGAATAATAGTTTCACAGGTCAAAAAGATTGCCGGTTCATCCCGCAACGACCCTGTTGGCGATGAGCCAGGAACGGGCGAGTTTAATGCCCTGGAACTAACCAGCGAGGATCGTCCCCTGGTAATTGTTACTGGCGGGAAATCCGATGTCGGTGATTTCCTGCTCGACATGCTGGAAGAAAAGGGCTTCAAGTGCATTGCCATCAGCCGCAACGAGCCACCGATGGACGCTGCCAATTCCAGAGCGACCTGGTTGAACCTGGAGTACTTCATCAAATCCAGCACCGATGATATGGGCGAAATTCATGCATGGATAAATCTTGCCCCGGTCTGGACCACCCACACCCTGGCCGCAGTACTGCACCGGTTTCAGCCAAAAATGCTGGTTTCGGTCAGCTCTACCAGCGTAGAAGGTAAAGCGGCCAGCCATAACGAAGCCGACATCAAAACAGTCAACAAGCTGGTTGGTGGAGAAAAATGGGTCCTGCATTATGCAAAAAAATTCAAAACTGATGCAACGATTCTGCGCCCAACCCTGATTTACGGAGGCCCGCGTAACCACAATATAAATTTCATCGGGACCATGATCAGGCGCCTCAGGTTTTTCCCCATGATCGGCACGGGCAACGGCAAGCGCCAGCCCGTTCACGCCGAAGACCTCGCCACGCTGTGCGTGCAAGTGATAAGCAAGGGTGGAGCGGGAGCTCGAACCTACAACTCGGCAGGGGGCGAGGTATTGACCTACCGGAAAATGGTGGATCGGGTGTTTTCCAGCCTGGAGCGGCAGCCAAGATACCTTACCGTGTCTCTTAATTTCGCCAAACGACTGACAACCCTGGCCAGTTATCTTCCCGGCCTTCGATTCCTCAATGCGGAAATGGTGCAAAGAATCCAGCAGGACCTGGTTTATTCCAATGATGATGCGATTCGTGATTTTCAGTATGCCCCGAGGAAATTCAGTCCGTGACACTGACCAGCCAGTTGCCAAAACCTGACATTGCTGTAATCGGCGGCACTGGCTTCGAGTCGCTGCCGAATTTTGTAGAAACCGGGCGTTTTGATATTGTCACACCCTATGGGCTTCCTTCTTCACAGGCTGTAAAAGGAGCCCTGGGAAAGACACCTATAATTTTTCTCGCCAGGCATGGACTGGGACATACAATTGCGCCCCACCGGGTCAACTACCGGGCTAATATGCACGTCCTGAAATCCTGCGGTGCAAAGCGAATTATTGCCTTCGCGGCTGTGGGCGGAATCGGGGCTGGCTGTAAACCGGGCTGTATTGTTATCCCGGACCAGATTATCGATTACACCTGGGGCCGGGAGCACACCTATTACGACGGCAATGGGAGTAGCGAAAGCAATGAAATAACTGCCGGCCATAGCGTGCTGGACCATATCGAGTTTGCCAGTCCTTTTCATAGCCAGCTTCGTGATCAGGTAATAGCCGCGGCGAACCTTGCGGGTGTCGCTGTCATCGATCGCGGAACCTATGCGATAACCCAGGGGCCAAGGCTGGAAACGGCGGCGGAAATAGACCGGATGGAAAAGGATGGAGCAGATATTGTCGGCATGACGGGGATGCCTGAGGCGGCTCTTGCCCGGGAACTGTCCATTCCCTATGCCACCATTGCCATGGTTGTAAACGAAGCCGCCGGGCGGGGAAAAAGGGCGATCAGTATGGAGGAAATCAAATCCAGTCTTGCCGGTACAACCAGGCTGGGGATGAAAATTCTGGAAGCCTACTGCGGATCCTCGATGGGCCAGACACCAACAATGGCACCGAACCTGGGATGATCAAAGTAATGGAATTCCTTGAACTTTACCCGGCGTTTTTCTGATATGAAGTAGTGCGGGTCGGCAGGAGGCTGGCCAGCGATTTCCAAGCTACTGTCCTCGTGACTGTCCTCTATGGCCTGTTCCTCCGCAATGTCTGGCTGTGCACTATCAGTTAGAACACTGTTATCGGTAAAATCAAATGCGGCGTAATCGCTGAATGGAGATAATTGCAGGTCGATATCGACAAATATCAGTGATGTTCTATATACCTTGATGAATCCATAGGGCATGCTTGAACCCTCAATGCCCAGGGACACCAGGGGCGCATTCTGGAATACCTCGGGAGGCTGAATCCAGCTCGCCGATCTCAGGATTCTGATACCTGAATCTACCAGGTTGCTTTGCACCGTGGCCAGGTTGGTAAGGACAGGATCAAACTCTATTTCTTGCGACGCATTTGCGGAAAGATTAACCAGGCGGGATTGCCTTTCCACCAGGTTTTCAGGTGAGAAATTCCACACTTCCAGTTCAACATCAGTGTTTCCGCTTCTTTCAAAAATAACCACCTCGACATGGTAATCACGCGCCTGCACACCCTGGCAAAAGAGTGAAAGGGCGATAGTCAGCGCAATAATTGATCGAGGAAATACCTGGTTTCTGTTAGTCATTATCATGGTTCACTGGACTCAGGTCAGTTTAACATAACTGTTACTACTCCCAGGAAATCCTGTTGCCGACCCGGGTTATTCAAGGGTGCTCTGCAGCGCATCAAGAAAGGTGTTTATCTGGCTGATTCTTTCATCCACATCTTCCAGTTCGGGCAGGAACCGGACTGAGCTGGGGCCAGCCAGTCGATAAAGCGAGGGGTTTTCATTGATAAGCCGGAAAATGACGGAGACATCAATTACCGGGTTGTCATGGAACTCGATGGTTCCGCCTTTTTCGCTGACATCCAGCTTGCTGATATCCAGTTGCTCGGCCTGTAAGCGGATTGCTGTCAATCGGAACAGGTTCTTGCCCTGGGCAGGAAGCAGCCCGAATCGATCGATGGTTTCAATCTGCAGTTCTTCCAACTCTTCGAGGCTGGCAGCACTCGATATGCGCTTGTACATGACAAGCCGGGTATGGGCATTGGAAAGATAGTCGCCGGGAAACAGGGCCGGGACATGCAAATCCACACTTGTGTTGCGGTCATGAATCCTGTCAGTGTCAAGATCCGGCAGTTTTCCCTGGCGGATGGATTCAACTGCCATGCTCAGGTATTCACTGTACAGTGAAAATCCGACATCATCGATCAGCCCGCTTTGGGTTTCCCCGAGAAGTTCGCCAGCACCACGTATTTCCAGATCGTGGGATGCAAGGGCAAATCCTGCCCCCAGGTCTTCCATGGACTCAATGGCATCCAGACGTTTTTGCGCATCCGCGGTGATCATGTTTTTGCCGGGTATCAGCAGGTAGGCAAATGCCTGGTGATGGGAGCGGCCCACCCGGCCCCGTAACTGGTGCAGCTGGGCCAGGCCAAAGCGGTCAGCACGGTCAATAATAATTGTATTTGCAGTGGGTATGTCGATACCGCTTTCGATAATGGTCGAACATACCAGTATATTGAAACGCTGGTGATAAAAATCCTGCATCACCCGTTCAAGCTGTGTCTCCCGCATCTGGCCATGGCCGATATTTATTTCTCCTTCCGGTACCAGTTCTGAAAGATCAGCAGCCGTGCGCTCGATGGTCCTGACGTCATTATGCAGGTAGAATACCTGGCCGCCGCGGCGAATTTCACGCAGGCACGCTTCCCGGATCAGGCCCCGGTTTGTCTCTCGCACGAAAGTCTTGATCGACATGCGGTTAACCGGGGGAGTCGCTATGATTGACATCGCGCGTAATCCAGCCATGGTGATATTCAATGTGCGTGGAATCGGTGTCGCAGTCAGGGTAAGGATGTCTACCTGGCTTCGCAGGCGTTTCATTTTTTCCTTCTGCCTGACCCCGAAGCGGTGTTCCTCGTCAATAATGAGCAAACCAAGGTTGGAGAAGCGGATATCTTCCTGCAGCAGCCGGTGAGTGCCAATGACAATATCGATTTTGCCCCGGGTAATCTGCTCGACTATTTCAGCAGACTGCTTTTTTGTATTGAACCGGGACAGCACTGCGATGTTTATCGGCCAGTCCGAAAACCGATCAAGGAAGGTCTGGTAATGCTGGTGGGCCAGCAATGTAGTTGGCGCCAGGATTGCAACTTGCCGGTAGTTGTTGCTGACTACAAATGCCGCCCTCAACGCGACTTCTGTTTTACCAAACCCTACATCCCCGCATACCAGCCGGTCCATGGGAGACGATGATTGCAGATCCTGGAGCACTTCCCCGATTGACTGAAGCTGGTCCGGGGTCTCCTCGAATGGAAACTGGCTGATAAACTTTTCGTAATCCGGCTGGTCCGTGCTAAAGGCAGTTCCTTCCCGGGCATTCCTGAGCGCCTCAATTTCCAGCAGTTCGGCAGCGACGTCATAGGCCTTTTCCCGGGCCCGTTTTTTCGATTTTCCCCATTGGTCGCCGCCAAGCCTGTGCAATGGAGCAAGTTCGGGCGAACCGCCAACAAAACGGCTTATGAGGTTGAGGGAAAGAACCGGAATATACAGGCGGTCATTGTTTTCATACTCGAGGGTCAGGTATTCTGTCTCTTCACCCAGGATGTCGATCTGTTTCAGGCCCTTGTAACGCCCGACCCCATGCTCGATGTGAACTACCGGGTCGCCGATATGGAGCTCGGCCAGTGACTTGATGATTGAATCGGGGTCGCGGGATTCCCGACTGCGCCTTCTGCGCTGGTGAACCTTTTCCCCGTACAACTGGCTTTCACAGATTATCTCGATATTGTGGCTCGCCGAGTTAAATCCGCGATCCAGCGGCGCTGTTGTGATTGCAAGGCGGCAGTCCGGGTTGTCAAGGAATGCCGAAAATGAATCCATGGATTGCGGGCGCAGCTGGTTGCCTGCAAGGATACCTTCCATGGCTTCCCTGCGGCCGGGTGTGTCTACAACGATAAGAATTCGGCCATCGGTGTTGCTGATGTGGTTAATAAGCTCCTCATAGGGCCGCTCTTTACGGGCATCCACCGGAAACTGGCGGTTTGGCTTACTGCTTGCCATCCAGTCTGCCCGGGCAGTGGGTTGTTGAATAATCTTGATGCGGGTGTAGCTGTTGCGGTAGTCCAGAACCCGCTCTGGCGTCAGGTAAAGTGTATCGGGAGGCAGTACCCTGCGTTGAATATCATAGTTTGAATTTTCGTAGCGATCACTGATTTCTGCGTTGTAGGTTGCAAGATAGCTTTCCAGCTCACCGGTGCAGACCAGCATGGAGTTTTCCGGCAGGTAATCAAAGAAAGTAGCGGTGTCTTCAAAAAACAGGGGGAAAAAGAATTCGGTTCCGGCCGGCGTGTTGCCCCGGGACACTTCCTCGTAGACCAGCTGTTTCCTGGGGTCGCCTTCAAACTGCCGCCGGAACGCCGAACGGAACATCTTTACACCGGCTTCAGTCATGGGAAATTCGCGTGCGGGCAGTATATCGATATGCGTAACCGTTTCCAGCGAGCGCTGGGTTTCCGGGTCGAAAATCCTGATGGATTCAAGCTCATCATCAAACAGGTCAAGCCGGAACGGGCGGTCAGTTCCCATGGGGTAGATATCTATGAGCCCGCCCCGAACGGTAAACTCGCCGGGTGTAATTACCTGGTTTACCGATACATAGTTGGAATCCACCAGCCTCGACCTGAGCAGATCCATGTCGACTTTCTGGTTCTGTTTGAGAGAGAAGGAGTGGCCCTGCACGTAGTCACGGGGCGGTAGCCGTTGTGCCAGGTTGTCGCTGTGGGTGAGAACGATTCCACGTTCCAGGCCAGGCAGGAGAGCAAGCAGCCGCAGTCGTTCTGATATGATGTCTTCATGTGGAGAAAAGACGTCGTAGGGGAGGCACTCCCAGGTGGGAAAGAGCATTATCGGGATGTCCGCCTGTTGCGGCAAAAAGTATCGAATCTCGTGTTCAATTAGCTGAAGTTGCCGTTGATCTTCCAGTACAATTACCACAACTGAATCAAGTTTCTGTGCTGCCTCGGACAGCGCCAGACCAATGGCGGATCCATACAGGCCAGACCAGGTGATGTTGTCACCGGGAGATGGCAGGTCAGGGTCGAGCAGATACGAATTCATGGTGGTGCGATTACTTATTGGTAGTGATGCCGAAGCGGCGCGATTTTAACCCTCCCTCAGGTAATTGGCACAATAAATCGGAATAATATGGCAAATAAACGTAAAGTTTGGGCAGTTGTACCGGCGGCTGGAATCAGCCTGAGAATGGGAACCGGTCTTCCCAAGCAATATCAAATTGTTTTAGGGATGCCGGTTTTGCACCATACCCTGGCCCGGTTATGTTCCAGTCCTTCCGTAACCGGGGTTGTGGTCGGAATTAACAGCAGTGATAAATCATGGAAAAAAGACCCATTCATTCACGTCAAAATGCTTGGAAAGTATACCGGCGGTGAGGAGCGCGCTGATACCGTGCTCGCGGGTCTGAAATTCCTGGCTGCGCAGCAGGGTGCCGCAGAAACCGACTGGGCCCTGGTTCATGATGCAGCCAGACCATGCATCATGCAGCAGGATATAGCCAACCTGGTGGAAGCTGCTGAATTCAGCCAGCAGGGTGCTGTGCTCGGTTCTACCGTGAGTGATACGCTGAAAATGACAAGTGATGGGACACGGATAGAATCAACAGTCAACAGGGCGGGGTTATGGAAAGCTTTTACGCCCCAGATTTTCCCACTGGCTGAACTGGTCAATGCGATGGAGCATGCCCGCAAACAGGGAATCTCGGTGACCGACGAGTCAATGGCAATGGAGAAACTAGGTACCCACGCTACCATGGTGCAGGGACATAATTCCAATATCAAGATCACCATACCCGCAGATCTCGACCTTGCGGAGATTTACCTGAAGGAATTCCGGTAATGAGAATTGGCAGCGGATTTGATGTGCACGCGTTGGTCAGCGGACGCAGGCTGGTTCTCGGTGGTGTGGAAGTGGATTGGCCAATGGGTCTTGACGGTCATTCCGATGCAGATGTTTTAATTCATTCCATCTGCGATGCGCTGCTGGGTGCTGCCGCGCTCGGTGATATTGGCAGGCATTTTCCGCCCGATGACGAACAGTTCCTGGACATCGACAGCCGGGTTTTATTACGCAGGGTAGGGGAGCTGCTGCGAGAACACAGTTGGGTGACGGGCAATGTTGATGCAACTCTGATTGCTGAAAAGCCGAAACTTTCTCCTTATCTGGCAGAAATGATCAACAATATATCTTCCGACCTTGGCATTGATCCCGGTCAGGTCAGCGTCAAGGCGACCACCACAGAAGGGCTGGGGTTTAGCGGCAGGCAGGAAGGCATCGCAGCCCAGGCCGTTGCACTTGTAATTTCGATATAAGCCATGCAATAAAAACAGGTGATGTGATTGCCGCTCAGGCTTGCGCCACCATTCGCCCCATCGGCCTTCCGCCGAGCAGGTGCATATGCAGGTGGTCAGCCGCCTGGCCACCAGGGCGGCGGCAATTTACGATGAGCCGGTAACCGCCGTCCGCGATCCCCTCCTGCTCGGCGATGTTCCTGGCTACTATGAACAGGTAACCGAGGACTGCTTCATCATCCGTGGTTACATCATTGACCATGGGAATCGGCTTGTTGGGAATGATCAGAACATGGGAAGGTGCCTGGGGTTGAATATCCCTGAACGCGGTTACCCGGTCATCCTGGAAAACAATATCGGCTGGAATTTCCCGGTTTATGATTCGGGTGAATAGTGTCGGCTCGCTCATGATGTTACCTGTGGGTTATTTTTGATATCGGACTATGTGGTGCAACGGGCATTCTAGTGTAGTGTATTAAGCATATTGTATGTATCAGCGAGACGAGATGCGGTCAGATACGCGACGCGTTTCGCCATGAATGGTTGTTCCCTTCATAAGGAACGCAACAAAGTAGCTGGCCGCATATCGTCTCGCCCGAAGGGAGTCCCCCAAATGTCCCAATCCAGCGTTGCAGCCTTTGTCAATGGAACAACCATTGGCTGCAGACAGCGCCTTGTCTTGGAACATTTGGGAGGCTCTGATACATACAATATGCTTAATACACTACACTAAATTCGTCCGCGGTTTTACAGTTGGCTGGCGATATTGTGCAACTCTGTTTTCAGGATTCCCATCTCATCAAGGTGTTGAACGGTATTGAGGATATAGTCGGTATTGCTGCCCTTTGGCCCCTGGGCGGCCCGTATGATGGAAACTGTTTCCCGGGTGTTCATTTTCGGAGCGTATTGCCTGTGATCGCGCCTCGATACGAAGGTCAGTGCGCTAACGGTATCACCATGGCCCAGGTGCACAGGCTTGACCACGGGTCGGTAGGCATCGCTGATCATTTCCCGGTCGTAAAGATATTCAAATACCGAAGTATGGTCATTGTCCGCAAGCTGAAATGCCAATCCCCGGCACGATCCCCCCGGGGCCAGGCCGGCCACGAGCCCGGGTTGTTCGGGAGACCCGCGGTATTGCGTTGACCACAGGCACAGCCGCCTGTTGAATCCATAGATTCGCCCCGGAATTGCTTTGCAATAGGCAAATCCGGGATCCCACATCAGTGAACCGTAACCGAACACCCACAAATCCGAATCGGGTAATTCGATGTTAAAGGGATTTTTACGACTCTTGCCACGTAAGTTACAATTCCACTCTTTGACCTGGCTGTTATGAAATGATTGATTTATATTACTGGACCACACCCAACGGGCACAAGATTACCATCATGCTCGAAGAACTGGGTCTGCCATATAACCTGATTCCGGTGGATTTTGGTAAGGGCGAACAGTTTGCGCCAGAGTTTATAGCGATTTCTCCCAACAATAAAATACCGGCAATCGTAGACCATGATCCAATGGAAGTGGATGGCCCACTGGCAATTTTTGAATCCGGGGCCATCTTGCTTTACCTGGCCGAAAAAACCGGGCGATTCCTGCCCCCGGACCTGATCGGCAGGCAGGAAGTGTTGCAATGGCTATTCTGGCAAATGGGGAACTTTGGCCCGATGCTGGGCCAGAATCATCACTTTGGTTTCTATGCAAAGGAAAAAATTCCCTATGCCATCGACAGATATGTGCGCGAGGCGTCGAGGCTTTACGCGGTACTCGATCGGCAACTTGGAGACAGGGGCTTTGTGTGCGGGGAATACAGTATTGCCGACATGGCGATCTATCCATGGACGATATCCCACGAACGGCAAAAACAGAACCTGCCGGATTTCCCTAACGTAATGCGCTGGTATTTCGAAATGGAACAACGCGAAGCGGTTGAACGCGCCTATGACATTCCCGAACAGCTCGATATAAAACCGGGAATTGATGATGAAGCAGCAAAAATTCTGTTTGGCCAGGACAGTTCGGTGGTAGGGTAATCACTTGTTCGGGGTTACCGGAATCGCACTGGTGATTTCCCGGTCGATTGTATAAGCCTGACCGAACCCCATCACAAAACTGCCCGAGTGCGGTTCAAGCCGGAACAGGGTGAAATCGGCAAGGCCTTTAAGGGTGTTTACAATATCACCATAGCGGTCGCGATGCCGCTGGTCCATTTTGTCCAGGATCGGTTCAAACTCCTGGCTTTCTCTCGAGACCGAATGGCAAGTGCACTGGAAACCCAGTCTTGTGCGGGCGAATATTTGCCTGCATTCGCTTTCATCTTCTATGACCAGGATACTGGCAATGCCTCTCAACAGGTTGTTCGTGTGTGCAGACAGGGAACTCACCAGGATGAAAATGCTGCCGCTGCTGTCCCGGTAAAATGGAGCGTAACTGGCAAGAGGTTTACCATCGTCGCCTGCGGTTGAAAGTAACAGTGAATATCTGCTCTCTATCAGTTTGTTGGCAATGAGGACTGCATCGCTGGTGTGGTCAGGTGGCATACAAAAGGGGATTCGGATATGAAATTATCTTCCAGTCCCCTCCCCGTGCGCGCATTTACCTTAACTGACTTAGTTCGCTGACCAGTACGGAAAGCATGGAAAAATCCAGTGCGGGCTCCTGCTTCAGTGATTTGACCATGCCGGCAAGGGAATCAATAACTGCACTGTTTCTCTGATGCCATTGGGTAAATGAATCGCCGGATTTTTTCGCGCCGCCGGAACCCAGGATTCGAGCAGTTATCTCACCCTGGTGGTTGCGAAGCTCATTCATGAGACTGAATTTGGCACGTTCATGCCATATATTACTCACCTCAAGCCCGGCGATCTGATCGTGAATCCAGCCCAGGCCCAGAGCTTCAGATACCCCAAAGTAGGTTTCCCCTGCGACTACGACGGGGCGGGAACTATTGAGCGATAAATCAACAATATCGATGCCATTTTGCAGCGCTACCCGGGTGGCAATCTGGTTGCAGAGGGCAGCCGGGATACCTTGCTGTTGCAGTGATGCCTTGAGCCGATCTGAAGATGCTGCAGCAGAAGGGCTCAGCATCTTTTCCAATCCGCCGCACAGGGTACGGAAATGGGTCGAGTATTGCTTCACCAGCGCACCGATGTCCACGGGTTGTGGCAGGTTCCTGAGAATCCAGATTACCGTTGACTCCAGTGAATGCGACAAGTGATTGAACGCCTCCATCTGGGTAGCCGTGCTAACCTTGTTGTCCAGAGACTGTATCTTGCCGCTGGTGTCCTCGTTGCCGAGAATGTCCCGGGCGGCGAGATAAGCCGCACAGATTGAATCGGCTGATTCCCCTGTGATATCCCCCAGCTGGATATGAAATGTGGTGCCCATTGTGCCGACCATGTTGTTGGTGATCTGGGTCGATATAATCTCCCTGCCCAGCCGGTGCCTGTGGATCTGGGACCGGTACAGGGTTTTCATCAGTTTCGGAAAATAGTTTTCTATTTCGGTTTTCAGGTATTTGCTGTCCGGTAGCGTGGAATCGAGCAAATTCTGGTAAAGATCCATCTTGCTGTAGGACCGCAGCACGGAAAGCTCGGGACGCCAAAAAATACCTGACCCGCCCCGAGCTTTCCGTGCTGCTGTCTTACAGCAAGATGGATCTTTACCAGAACCTGCTCGATTCCACGCTACCGGACAGCAACTACCTGAAAACCGAATTAGAAAACTATTTTC